>LSQX01078582.1_pt2 | contig 23131 bp, 18 predicted proteins | sample 654561 | NCBI WGS metagenome assembly LSQX01 (sample SAMN04489861, study PRJNA283612) | anaerobic digester metagenome | isolation source: 4 biogas reactors fed with cattle manure at either 37C or 55C with and... | place: Denmark: Kongens Lyngby | collected 2014
GCCAAGGTGGGGGTCGCGGGTTCAAGTCCCGTCTTCCGCTCCAGTGCACTTAACCGGCCATAAGGCCGGTTTCTTGTTATGGAAGGGTGACTGGGAGAAGGAGTCACGGTAGGCGGTCTGGGAAGGAGATCCTGCCCGACTGGGGGAGGTTTTTGGACCAGAGAGCCGAACATAAATCGGTAGCAAGAACGGGAAAGGTGGAGGCCCGTCGAATGGAAGGCCGCTTGTTGCTTATCCCCTTCATTGGTGCAGGAATAGGATGGCTAACGAACGTCGTTGCCATTCGCATGCTGTTTAGGCCCAAAGTGCCGATTAAGGTGGGGGGAATCACTGTTCAGGGGATTTTGCCTAAGAGGCAAAAGGAACTGGCCAAAGCGATAGCCTTGGCCGTGGAAAAAGAATTGCTGCCGCTGGACAACCTCCTAGGCCGCATTAGGCGTCCGGAGTTCCTCCAACAATTGACTACGACGGTGGTCAGTCATGTGGACAGGCGGATCAGGGATGGATTGCCGGGATTTTTGCCTGCGGGTTTGCGCCACTACTTGGCGGATATGCTGAGGGAAGTTGTCTCGCGGGAGACCTCTTTGCTCATCGGGGAAGTCAGCGGACAAGTCACGGAGCAGATCCGCCAGGAAGCCCAGGTAGGGGAGCTAGTCGAGGCAAAGGTCAACGCTTTTGATCTGGACCAGCTGGAAAGCCTAGTGGTTGACTTGGCTTCGAATGAACTTAAACATATTGAACTGATGGGGGCGCTCTTGGGCTTCATCGTGGGGCTCGGGCAGCTCCTCATCGCCGTCTGGCTCATTTGAAGGGAGATGGCCATGAAAGAATTTAGTTTAGATCCCAAGGCTGGGGAAAGACTGCTGGCCCAGTCCTTAGGCCCAATCAGGGAAGAACTGGCCCGAATGGATCCTGCACAGCGGGCTAGGGCGGCCGGAGGAGTATGGGATGGGAAGAACATAACGCTGACTTGCTGGGACAAGGACTACACCATTAACTATCCAGAACTAGTAGCCTATTGTGATGGGCAAGAGGCCGGCACCTTCTTTCAAGCGATTCTGCTGCATTACCTGAAGAATGCGACCGGTGCACCCTTGACTGGCCGGTGGGTCTCCCTCCGGGAGCTTCCTGACGGTCTGTTTTATGTGCAGGCGTTTCAAAGCTATACGGGGGGCCGTTTGGTCCGCAATACAGATGAAGAGGGGCTAAAGAAAGCCTGTCGGGAGGTAGCCGCCTTAGTAGGTGGAAGCCGGGGAGACCTTGGGGATCTTTTCTATTCTTTTCCCGTCTTGCCTCGGGTTCTCTTAGGCCTAGTCTACTGGCAAGGAGCGGAAGGATTTCCGCCGCGGATCAGCATTCTCTTTGATGCCGCATCATCAGAATACTTGCCTACCGATGTCTTGGCAATCGTCGGCTCCTTCGTCACGGGGCAGCTGCTCCGGGCTGCCCGTTGACGTTTAGGCGCCTGAAGCGAAATTCGTGTGTGTAAGGCCTACATGGACTGACAGACCGGCGGAAATGCCGCCGTGCCGAGCTTTGCTGGATGAGGACAAGAGCAAGGCTAAAGGTCAAATCTTGACGGGAACCAAGCGGGCATTAACATTCCTACTTTCCTGCGCAACCTGGTGACAAGCAGTCTCGCGGGTGGTATAATACTCTAAACAAAAGGTGATGACGGGGACGAGTAGACCGGTCTTAGCCCCAAAGAGAGGGAAGGTCAAGGGTGCGAGCCTTCCCGGGACGGGCCGTTGAAAACCACCCCTGAACCGCCGACCGAAGGATAATCTGTGTAGGCTCGGCCGGCTCGGCACCGTTAGCAGCCGTAGAGTGGGAGGATGAAAAACCTCCAACAAGGGTGGAACCGCGTGGTCTTGGCCTCGTCCCTTTGGGGCGAGCTTTTTTTATTGCGAGGAGGCGATGAGACGTGTCCATGGTCGAGTTGATGTTGCCAGGAGAACGAGCCCAGTTTCCGAAAGGCACCACCCTGGGCCAGGCGGCTGAAAGACTGGCGCCGGAGGCGGTGGCTGCCCGGCTGAACGGAAGACTGGTGGATTTGACCTATCCCTTGGTTGAAGATGCTGAAGTTGAGTTCATCACCAGCTCGTCCCCGGAAGGGTTGGAGATCCTTAGGCACAGCACGGCCCATGTCATGGCCCAGGCTGTCAAACGACTTTTCCCCGGGACTCGTTTTGGCATTGGTCCCGCCATTGAGAACGGTTTTTACTACGACTTTGACCTTCCCGATTCCTTTTCGTCCGATGATTTGGCTAGGATCGAGGAGGAAATGAAGAAGATTGTTGAGGCCGATCTGCCCTTCAAGAGGCAGGAGCTAGATAAAGAGAAGGCACTCGAGCTTTTCGCCGGTGATATGTACAAGAAGGAGCTCATCGAAGACCTTCCAGACGAATCGGTCAGCATCTACTCTCAAGGTGAATTCATTGACCTGTGTCGAGGTCCCCACCTGCCCAGCACCGGCCATATCAAAGCCTTCAAACTGATCAACGTGGCTGGCGCCTACTGGCGAGGGGACAGCAGTCGACCGATGCTGCAGAGGATTTACGGGGTTGCCTTCCCGACCCAAGGGGAGCTTGTCGACCACTTGCATATGCTGGAGGAGGCGGCCAAGCGGGATCACCGTCGGTTGGGAAAGGAGCTGGATCTGTTTAGCATCCACGAAGAAGGCCCCGGATTTCCCTTCTTCCACCCCAAGGGCATGATCTTGCGGAACTTATTGGAAGATTTCTGGCGGGAGGTCCACGCCAAGAGGGGCTACAAAGAAATCAAGACCCCGATTATTCTTTCCGAGCAGCTCTGGCGGCAGTCGGGGCACTGGGATCATTATAAGGACAACATGTATTTTACCACCATCGATGATGCGGCCTATGCCATCAAACCGATGAACTGCCCTGGGGCCATGCTGGTCTACAAAGAACGGCTGCATAGCTATCGCGAGTTCCCCTTGCGGCTGGCCGAAATGGGTCTTGTGCATCGCCATGAGCTGTCGGGAGTCCTCCACGGGCTCATGCGGGTGCGCTGCTTTACCCAGGATGATGCCCACATCTTCATGCTTCCTTCCCAAATTAAGGATGAGATCAGCGGGATCATCGACCTAGTTGACTACGTCTACCGCCAAGTTTTTGGCTTCGAGTACCGGGTGGAGCTCAGCACCAGGCCGGAGAATTCCATGGGCTCCGACGAGGTGTGGGAGAAGGCCACGGCTGCCCTAAAGGAAGCCCTTGAAGAGCAGGGGATGGAGTATACTATCAATGAGGGGGACGGGGCCTTTTACGGTCCGAAGATCGACTTTCACCTGCGGGATTGTATAGGTCGGACCTGGCAGTGCGGCACAATCCAGCTCGATTTTCTGATGCCGGAGCGGTTCGACCTAGTCTACGTGGGCGAAGACGGCGAGCGACACCGCCCCGTTATGATCCACCGGGTTGTCTTAGGCAGCATCGAGCGATTCATCGGCATCCTCATCGAACACTATGCCGGCGCTTTCCCCCTCTGGCTGGCTCCGGTGCAGGTTCGGCTGCTGACCGTTGGTGAACGTCACATTGAGTACGCCTCGGGCCTTGAGCAAGAGCTGTCAAGAGCTGGCATCAGGGTTGAGTCTGATTTCCGGAGTGAGAAAGTAGGCTACAAGATCCGGGAGGCCCAGGTTCAGCAAGTCCCCTACATGATCATCGTCGGGGACAAAGAGGTGGAAAGCAGGGCGTTGTCAGTCAGACACCGTCGCCAGGGGGACTTGGGAGCCATGTCCTTGGATGAGTTCATTGAGCGGGTGCAACAGGAAACGAGGAGCAAGCAAGGGGATTAGCAAGTCAGGGAGGGGCCGGAAGCCCAGTTGTCCTTTTTGGAGCTTTCCTGGGCGAATTTGGCGCTATTGGCCCCTTCCTTAGTCCTTTTTAGTTGCGGCCAATCTGTGCTATAATGTTAGCGGAAATAGTACAAGTAGAAGCCATCTGCTTCTCACCTTGCGACGCCTGCGGGTTGTCCACAAGGTTTTCTTTAGCCGACTCAAATAGGTTTATTGTGTGGCTGAACAAGAAGCGGGTGGAGTGCCCGCTTTTTGTTGTATGGAGCAGATCGTGCTTAACTAAAACGCGGAGGTGGTAGAATATTAAAGAACTAAGGATTAATGGGCAGATTAAGGCAAGGGAGATCAGGGTGATTAGTCCCGATGGGAAGCAATTAGGAGTAATGCCCCTGCGGGAAGGCCTTCGGTTGGCTGCCGAAAGGAACATGGACCTGGTGGAAGTTGCTCCCACGGCGAGGCCGCCCGTTTGCCGGATCATGGATTATGGCAAGTATCGCTATGAGCAAAGCAAGCGGGATCGGGAAGCCAAGAAGCGTCAGAAGGTTATCTCCGTGAAAGAGGTGCGAATGAGCCCCAAGATTGATGAGCATGATTTTCAGGTGAAAGCCCGCAACGCTGAGCGGTTTCTCAAGGACGGGGATAAGGTTAAGGTCAGTGTTCGCTTTCGTGGTCGGGAAATCGTTCATGCCGAACTAGCTGATAAGAGGCTGGGGGAACTAGCGGGTTTAGTCCGAGATTATGGGGTTGTCGAGTCTCCTCCAAAATTGGAAGGGCGACATATGGTCATGATTTTGGCTCCCAAACAGGACTAACTACCACCTGCATCTGCCCAAACTAGAAGGGGGGAGACATAGATGCCGAAGATGAAGACCCATCGCGGCGCCGCGAAAAGATTCAAGGTGACGGGCAAGGGCAAGTTTGTTAAGAACAAGGCCTTTAAGAGCCATATTCTCGAGAAGAAGTCGGCGAAGCGGAAACGCCACCTGCGCCAGGCCGAAGTAGTAAGTGATGCTGACGCAAAGAGGATCCGCAAGATGCTCCCTTATGCTTAAAATGGAACCTACGTGAAGGAGGCGTTTTCAATGCCGCGAGCAAAAAGTGGCACCATCACCCGTCGGCGACACAAGAAGATCCTGAAAATGGCCAAGGGTTACTATGGTGCAAAGAGCAAGCTGTTCCGGCCGGCTAATCAGCAGGTCTTGAAATCCTTAAGCTATGCGTACCGGGATCGCCGGGTTCGGAAGCGGGACTTCCGCAAGCTGTGGATCACCCGCATCAATGCTGCCACCCGGGACCAGGGATTGTCCTATAGCCGCTTCATCGGCGGGCTGAAGAAGGCCGGGGTTGAGGTGAACCGCAAGATGCTGGCTGACTTGGCCGTCAACGACATCGATTCTTTCAATCACCTAGTCAACCTGGCCAAGTCCCAGCTGCAAGGCTAATAACCTTCCGGAGCACATCGGAGGAATTGGAATGGGGATCCGGGGTGATTACAAGTCTGCAAAACCCTCTAGTGCAACAAGCTAGGGGGTTGCTTCGCCGTAAGAACAGGGAAGAGCGAGGACAATTCCTCTTGGAAGGTCCCAAAGCATTGGAGGAGGCCCTCCTGGCCGGCTGTCCCCCTGGAACGGTCTTTTTCTATCCTTCGCCGGCCACCGAAGGGCTGCTGGCCTTGATGGAGGAGAAAGGCTGGCAAGTAGTTCCGGTTAGTGAACGGGTCCTCCTGTCCATGGCCGATACCACCACCCCCCAAGAACTAATCGCCGTCTTGGATAAGCCGCAAAGCCAGTTGGATGCGGTTCTGCAGCAGGGTTCTTTGTGGTTGGTTATCGACGGCATCCAAGACCCGGGCAACTTGGGGACAATGATTAGGACCGCGGTCGCTGCGGGGGCCTCAGGGGTGCTGCTTACCAAGGGAACGGTTGATCCCTACAATCCCAAGGCAGCCCGGGCGTCCGCAGGCGCGCTTTTTCGCATCCCCATTGTGACAGGTCTGCTGCCCGAAGAACTGCTGGCGAAGCTCAAGGGAGCGCAAATCACCCCCATAGCCGCCTCGCCAAGGGGGAAAATCCCCTATTTTGAAATTGATATGACGGCAAGATTGGCCCTGGCGATCGGCAGCGAAGGAAGGGGGCTCTCGCCGGTTCTCTTGGAGAGCTCCCAGGTGGTGGCCATCCCCCAAGCACCGGGGATCGATTCGCTAAATGCGGCTATCGCCGCGGCGATCTTGTGTTTTGAAGGCGTACGGCAGAAGTTGCAAAGGGGCGTACAGCCGTTCCCTTTGTAAACAACTTGCCCTTGTGCTATAATCAAAATCAGTGAGGGCAAGTTGTGTTGGAAAGGGCGGGGATCCTTACTATGTCACCGGCTGACTTTTTCTGGAAGATCTTTGAAGCCACGGGATCCATCACAGCCTATTTGCTCTACCGACAGTATATTTCCAGGGAAGCTTAGAAAAGAATACTGATAGGAACGATGAAGGAGAAAAGTAGGTCTGTCACCACCGACAGGGCGAAAGCATCGTAGACTGAGAGTGCTTTCCGGACCGGTGGCAGAAGGAAGTTCCCTCCGGAGTTGCCGGTTGAAAGCCCTTAAGGCGATTAGGCCGAGCCGGTTTCCCTCGTTAACGGGATGATAGGCCAGGTGGTCTGTCGTGAGTGGGCCCTATGGATGGGCCTGAAATAGGGTGGTACCGCGGAAACCTTCTCGCCCCTTGGTGAGAGGGTTTTTTTGTAGATGCAGGGGAGGCGTTCCAATGGAAAGGCAAATCAGTCTAGTCAAAGAAGAGGCCTTGGCGGCTTGTCGACAGGCGCAAACGAGTGCTGAACTAGAGGCAATTAGGGTCAAATACCTGGGCAAGAAGGGCGAGATAACCCAATTATTGCGGGGAATGGGCAAGGTTCCTCCCGAAGAGCGCCCCCGGATGGGGAAACTGGTCAATGAGGCCCGTGATGAGCTGGAAAGGGCCCTGGGGGCAGCGGGGAGGAAGCTGGCCGCCCTTGAAGAAGAGCGGCGCCTGGAAAGGGAAAGGGTAGACATCACCCTGCCGGGACGGCGTCCCCCCCTGGGTCATAAACACCCCCTCACCTTGGTCCTTGAGGAAATCAAGCATGTCTTTCGGGGCATGGGCTTTGATGTGGTTCAAGGCCCCGAAGTGGAAACCGATTACTACAATTTCGAGGCCCTCAATGTGCCCAAATTCCATCCGGCGCGGGATATGCAGGACACTTTCTACATAACCGACGACATCTTACTGCGGACTCAGACTTCACCGGTGCAAGCCCGGGTGATGGAAAAGCGGAAGCCGCCCATCCGGATTATTGCTCCGGGGAAAGTCTACCGGCGTGATGCCGATGTTACCCATTCCCCCATGTTCCATCAGGTGGAGGGCCTGGCGGTGGACAAGCACATCACCTTCGGCGATCTAAAAGGCGTCTTGAAGGTCTTTGCTGAGGAACTATTCGGCAAGGATACTGGCATGCGGTTCCGCCCCAGCTACTTCCCTTTTACGGAACCGAGCGCTGAAGTCGATATCTCCTGCGTCATGTGCCATGGCAAAGGATGCCGCGTCTGCTCCCACAGCGGCTGGCTGGAAATCCTCGGTGCGGGCATGGTTCACCCGCGGGTGTTGGAAATGGCCGGCTATGATTCGGAGGAAGTAGGCGGATTTGCCTTTGGCATGGGCATTGAAAGGATCGCTATGCTTAAGTACGGGGTGGACGACATCCGCCTGTTTTTCGAGAACGACGCCCGTTTCTTGACCCAATTCTAGCATCAGCTGGAGGTATGTGTTATGCTTGTATCCTGCCGCTGGCTCAAAGACTATGCGGATTACAACATCAGCGAAGTGGAGCTGGCCGATCGACTGACGATGGTCGGCGCCTCTGTAGAGACTATTACCGAAATCGGCCGGGGATTGGAGCGAGTGGTCATCGGTCGGGTAGTGGAGGCCGTTCCCCATCCCCAAGGGGAAACCCTGCGTGTTTGCAAGGTGGATTGCGGCGGAGAGTTGTTGAGCATCGTCTGCGGCGCACCTAATGTAGCCGCGGGTCAGACGGTGCCGGTGGCCCTGCCGGGGGCCAAGCTGCCGAGCGGGCACGTCATCGACGCGATCGTCCTCCAGGGGGTTCCCTCCCAGGGCATGATTTGCTCGGAAGCGGAGCTGGGGCTCGGGGATGATGCAGGAGGCATCATGGTGCTGCCCTCCCACCTGCCCGTAGGCGAGCCGCTGACTAAGGCTCTGCCCCTCGAAGATGTGGTCTTGGACGTAGAGGTTTATCCCAATCGGCCGGATCTGCTCAGCATGGTGGGGATAGCCCGGGAAGTCGTTGCCTTGACCGATGTTTCCTTGCAGCTTCCCCAGATCGACATTACCGAGGCAGGACCGGCAATCGAGGGACAAGTTGATATCGAAGTTGAGGATCACGATCTTTGTCCCCGTTACACTGCTCGGTTGCTGACCAACTGTCAGGTCGGGCCCTCCCCTTTGTGGATGCAGCGCCGTCTGCTGGCAGCCGGAATGCGTCCCATCAACAACATCGTTGACATCACCAACTATGTGATGCTCGAGTCGGGCCAGCCTTTGCATGCCTTTGACTATGACAAGTTGATCGATCGGCGTTTGGTGATTCGACGGGCTAAAGAAGGAGAAAGGATAACCACCCTCGATGATGTGGACAGGGAACTGACCACCGACGATCTAGTCATCGCGGATGGAAAGCGGCCCGTTTGCATCGCTGGGGTGATGGGCAGCGCCCATTCGGAAGTTGATGAGGGGACCACTACCGTCCTGTTGGAATCGGCTAATTTCGATCCGGTGTCTATCCGGCGCACCTCCCAACGGCTGGGGCTGCGCTCTGAGGCCTCGGGCCGCTTCGAGAAGGGGTTGGATCCGAACGGCACCCTTTGGGCTCTCAACAGGGCGGCACAATTAATGCAGGAGCTGGCTGGGGCGAAAGTGGCTCCTGGAGTGATAGACATTTATCCCAAGGCGAGGCTGCCTCTTGAGATCCAGCTTTGTCCAAAGAAGACCAACAAGATCTTGGGCACCAACATCGAGCCTGAAGAAATGGTCCGCCTGTTGGCGAAACTGGCCATGGAAGTCGAGCTCGTCGATGACCGCCTCCATGTAACCGTGCCTACTTTCCGGGGAGACATTCAGCGGCCCATCGACCTCGTCGAGGAAGTGGCTCGTCTTTACGGGTATGATCACATCGAACCCACATTGCCCCAGGGAAGGCTGACCAGGGGAGAAGATGTACCAGGATGGCGCACCTTGGAGAGCCTTAGGAACTACCTGGTCGGTCGGGGCTTTCTAGAGGCGATGACTCTTAGTTTCAACAGTCCAGAGGACTTTCAGGCCTTAGGTGTGGAGGAAGAGGGCCAGCGGGCCTTGAGCCTGAGAAACCCCCTGACGGTTGAGCAAAGCAGGATGCGGACTACTCTGCTGCCAGGCCTGCTCGATGTGGTGGCCCACAACTGGAAGCATGACGTGGAGGATTTGGCCATCTTCGAGATGGGATCGGTTTTCCTTGCCGACGAGAATCCTCCTAAGGAGCTTCCAAGGGAAGAGACCTGTCTGGGCATCGCGATGGTTGGACGCACCTGGGAAGGGTGGGGGACTGTCCAGAGGGAGGTCGACTTTTTTGATCTCAAAGGCATCGTCGAGGGCGCGCTGGCGAGAATAGACGCCGACTGCTCTTTGGCGCCAGGTTCACACCCTGCCTTCCATCCGGGACGCCAGGCCCAGATCATAATCGACGGCCAACCCGTTGGCGTGATGGGCGAAATCCATCCCCGAACGGCCAGGGCATGGGACATCGACGGGCGAGTGTACATCTGTGAAGTCAACCTCCAGTCCCTGCTCGACAAAGCCCAGCCGACCAAGCGCTACCGGGCCCTGCCTCGCTATCCGGCTGTGCGGCGGGATCTAGCTTTGCTGGTTCCCCAAGATGTGGCGGCCGGGAAGATTACCGACCTGTTGCGGGAAGTTGGGGGCGAACTGGTGCGCGATGCAGCCCTGTTCGACTTTTACACAGGGAAGCAGATACCGGAGGGCTTTAAGAGCTTAGCCTACACCATCACCTTCCAGGCGGAGGATCGGACATTGACCGACGGTGAAGTCGGTGCACTGGTGGCGCAGATGGAGCAGGAGCTGAAGGAACGCTTAGGGGTAACGATTCGTCGCTGAGCTGGAAGGATTTCCATGAGGGAACGCACAATCTAGACGGGGGAGAGGTATTTCATAAAGGGGTGGGACTATGTCCGTTGAGGGGTTTCCCAGACAGATGAACAATGGCAAGACAAGGGCCGTAGTAAGAATCTGTGGTGATGAATACATCATCAGGGGAGACGCTGAGGAAGAGTACATCCAGCATCTGGCATCCGTTGTCGATGAGAAGATGCGGAAGTTGCAGGCCTCTCACCCGAATCAGCCCCGACACAAGCTCGCCCTCCTGGTAGCCATCAACCTGGCCGACGAACTGGAGCGACTGCGGAATGAGAACAAGGAGTTGATGGAGCTTATCGGCGAAGTGAAATGAGGTGGGGGGGTTGTACTGGCTAGACGTCCTGCTGCTCACCATCATTGGATGGCTGGGCCTGATGGGATTGCGCAAGGGATTCATCCGGGGCCTCTTCGAGCTGGGAGGGGCCGCGCTTGGTCTTTATGTGGGTCTAGTTAATTACGAGCAGTTGGGGGAAGCCTTAACTAACACCTTCGCCCTCCCCCCTGCCATCAGCCATTCCTTGGCCTTCGGCGCCCTGGCCTTGGCGATCGGCCTCGGTTTGAGCTTGGTGGGGGTAGTCTGGTCCCGGGCAGTGAGCTCTTCCCGTCTGCAAAAGGCAGATAAAGTGCTTGGCATTGGTCTGGGAGCCGCCAAAGGCTTCATTCTCCTGGCGGTCCTCCTCACCTTTATCACCTTGGTGCCCGCAAGGCCAGTGCATAACGTCCTGGAAAACTCCATCGTCGCCGAGAAGATATTGCTGGCTGTACCACCCCTTTACAGCAAGCTGGAAGGGCTGCTCCTGGAAAGACTGCCGCGGGGTCCTGGCCCCGGTTTGTCCCAAAGCACGCCCACTGCATAGTGTCTTCGTTTGCCCCGCAGTGAAACGGGGCAGACTTTGATCGGAGGTAGAGGATGAAGAACCTGCGGTTGTCTTGGATTCTGCGGGAGATTGCTGACTTGCTCGAACTTAAGGGCGAGAACCCCTATAAAATCAGGGCCTATCGCCACGCGGCCCGGCAAGTGGAGCACTTGCCCGACGATATCGCCCAGCTGGGTGCCGAAGGTCGCTTGCGGGAGATACCCGGGATCGGTCCGGCCCTCGAAAAGAAGATCGATGAATGGCTGTCCACCGGGGAGATGACCTACTACCAACAGCTGCGAGCGGAAGTCCCCCCGGGTTTATTGGATCTGTTGACCATCCCGGGCGTTGGTCCCCGGATGGTGCTCACCCTCCACCGGCAGCTCGGCGTCGAATCGATCGATGATTTGGAGGCTGCGGCTCGGGGAAGAAAGATCCGGCAAGTCAAGGGGTTCGGGGGCAAGACGGAGATGGCAATCCTCCGCGGCATTGAGATGTGGAGGCGAAGAGGCGGCCAGGTCCTGGCTTACATGGCCCGGCCTATTGCCATCGAACTGACCAAGAGGCTGGCTGCCCTGAGGGGGGTCCTCAAGGCCGAGCTGGTGGGGGGACTTCGTCGCCGTCAGGAGACGGTGGCGAGCGGAGACATCCTGGTCCTCGCCGAGGAACCAGCCCCGATCCTGGCCGCTTTCTGCGAGCTGCCGATCATTGAACAAGTCAAGCAACGGCAGGAGGACCGCGCGAAGGTACTGTTGACATCGGGCCTGGAGGTGAATCTTTACTGTGCCGCCCCCGCGGCCTATCCTACGGCCCGGCAGCAGTTCACCGGCTCTGAGGCCCATAATCGACGGCTGGAAGAACTAGCCGCGAAGGCCGGTCTGGTACTTCGGCCAACCGGTTTGTTTTCCCCGGAAGGTCAAGTAGCCGTTGCCGATGAAGCAGATCTTTATCGCCTTTGTGGGCTGCCTTTCATTGAGCCCGAGCTGAGGGAAGACCGGGGCGAGGTAGAGGCGGCCCTGAACGGGCAGCTGCCTTGTCTCATCAAGGAGGAGGATATCCAGGGGGACCTGCATGTTCATTCCCATTGGAGCGACGGCACAGCTTCCATCAGGACCATGGCTGAAGCCCTTAGGGAACGGGGGCGGAAGTACATGGCTGTCTGCGATCATTCCCGTTCCTTGGCCATCGCCAGGGGTCTGTCCCTAGAGAGACTCAAGAAGCAAAGGGAAGAGATCCGTCAACTGAACGAGGAACTTGATGGCTTCCGCATCCTAAGGGGCGTGGAAGTAGACATCCTGGCCGATGGCCGGCTGGACTATCCCGACGAGGTCTTGGCCGAGATGGATGTGGTCGTAGCCTCAATCCACACCGGGTTCAACCAACCGGGAGAGAAGATCACCGAGCGCATCTTAGCGGCTATGCAAAATCCCCATGTGGATATCATCGCCCACCCGACGGGACGGCTGCTTGGGCGGCGGGAGCCATTAGCCATCGATGTGGAGCGGATCATCGAGGAGGCAGCTAGAACGGGGACCATCCTGGAAATCAATGCCTACCCCGATCGGTTAGACCTCAACGAGGTCCACGCCCGCTGGGCTTGCGAAGCTGGCGTGTTGATCGCGATTGATACAGACGCCCATGGCCCGGATCAATTAGATTACTTGGAATATGGGGTGGGGGTGGCCAGACGGGCTTGGCTCGAACCGAAGGACGTGGTCAACTGCCGCCCCTGGGAGGAGCTATTGGAGCTTTTGACCTCTATGCAGAGCCTGCGTCGATAACTTACATCAAGGGAGGTAGTGGGCTTGGGAATGACCATAAGAGAAATCTACGAACTTGCGGTACAAAAGGGAAAGGAAAACGATCCGCGGGGCATTGAAGCTGTCGAGCAGGAACTGGAGCGACTCAGACGGGATTATGAAGAACTTAAACCTGCAGAGAAGGAAGTCTTTGATCTGGAGCGGTTACGGAATCCCTACGCCGACACGAGGGTCCTCTATGGGGATTTGGACACCAACGTTGAGCGGGCGATGGTCGGCATTGACATCGAAGTCGGTGAGATCCTGCTGGCCGACCGACTGCGGGAGAAGCAGCCCCTCGATCTGGTCATTGCCCATCATCCCGAAGGCGCGGCCCTGGCCAACTTGCACCTGGTCATGCACATGCAGGAAGAGATCTTGGCCAACTATGGCGTGCCCATCAACATCGGGGAGGGGTTGATGAGCGACCGGATCGCTGAGGTGAACCGGGGCCTGCTGCCGGTTAATCATCAGCGAGGGATCGATGCTGCCAGGCTCTTGGGTGTTCCTTTGATGTGCATCCATACCCCGGCGGACAACATGGTGAACACCCATTTGCAGCGGCGATTTGATGAAGCCAAGCCATACCGCGTCAAGGATGTCCTCAGCATCCTGAGGGAGGAGCCTGAATACGCGGCGGCGGAGAAAATGGGCGCGGCTTTGAAAGTGGTGGCTGGCTCGAAAGAGAGGCGTGCGGGGAAAGTCTTGGTGGACATGACCGGCGGAACCGGCGGATCCAAGGACATCTTTGAGCACTTGGCAACCGCGGGGATCGGCACCATCGTCGGCATGCACATTAGTGAAAAGAACTTGGAAAAAGCCAAAGAGGCCCATGTCAATGTGGTTATCGCCGGACATATGGCTAGCGATTCCATCGGGATCAATCTGATTCTCGATGAGCTCGTCCGCAGAGGGGTCGATGTAGTGCCTTGCTCGGGCCTAATTAGAGTGTCTCGCAGCTAGATGTGCCGTGGGAGGGGCCGGTGGCAGGCACTGGCCCCTTCGGCAATCGAAAGGGAGTGGAATGGTGATGGAATTGCCGGAGCTGTTGGCGCCGGCGGGGGATCTTGATTCATTAAAAGCGGCCATCCAAAATGGGGCTGACGCCGTTTATCTGGGCGGGAAGGACTTCAGCGCTAGGGCATCCGCGGCCAACTTCGACCGGGATGAGCTCGTTCAAGCTGTCGAGTACTGTCATCTTTACGGAGCTTTTCTTTATGTGACGGTAAACACTTTGATTCTCCCGGAGGAAATGGCTGCCGCCGAGGAGTATCTTGCTTTTCTGAATGCAATTGGCGTGGATGGAGTCATCGTCCAGGACCTAGGCCTTGCTCGCCTGGTCCGCCAGGCCTTTCCCGAGCTTCCCCTGCACGGAAGCACCCAAATGACCGTGCATAACCAAGGGGATCTAGAAGTCCTGACGAGACTAGGGTTTTCCCGGGTGATCGCGGCGCGGGAGTTGACCATCGATGAAATCAGCGCGATGGTCCAGGCGAGCCCTCTGGACATCGAAGTATTCGTCCATGGCGCCCTTTGCATCTCCTATTCCGGCCAGTGTCTCTTCAGCAGCCTGGTTGGGGGTCGCAGCGGCAATCGCGGCCGGTGCGCCCAGCCATGTCGACTGCAATATGAATTGGTGGATGATCGGGGTCGATCCTTGGCTAAAGGTCAAACCGGCAAGCACTTGCTCAGCACTAGGGATCTTAAGCTCCTTCGACAACTGCCGCTGCTGGTGGAAAGCGGTGTTAAGGCCCTTAAGATCGAGGGACGCATGCGCCGCCCTGAATATGTTGCGGTGGTGACGGCCACGTATCGCAAAGCCTTAGACAGCCTTGCCCGCGGCGAGTTCGTCGTGAGTGAAGGGGAAGAGCTGGATTTAGCCCAGGTCTTCAACCGGGGCTTTACCACCGGTCACCTCCTTGGTCGGCGGCTGAAGGGCCTAATTGGCGCCGAGCGACCGAACAATCGGGGGATTCTCCTGGGACGGGTGGTCTCCTTCGATGGCCAACGGGCCCTAATTAATTTGACTAGAGAACTCCATGTCGGCGATGAGGTGGAAGTCTGGGTCAGCGATGGCGGCCGCGTGGCCGCCGAGATACAGCGGATTGAACTGGAAAAAGGGAGAGAGCCGGTCGATTCTGCCCCCAGCGGCTCACGGGTGTTTGTGGCGCTGAAAGGTCCCATTCGACCCAGTGATCGCGTTTTTCGGCTGTCCGACCGGGAGCTTCTATCTAGAGCCAGGTCTACTTTTCGCTCGCCCCGGGTTGTGCGCAAGATCCCTGTGCGAGTATCGGTCCGGGTTCGGGAAGGGGAGCCTTTTCGGGTGGTCATGGAGGATGGGCAGGGGCACCGAGGGACAGGGATAAGCGATGCCCTCGGCGAAAGGGCCTTGAAGCACCCCCTGACGAGAGAAAAGATCCAGGAGCACGTCTGTCGCTTGGGCAATGAGCCCTTCGAGGCGGATGATGTCAAGATCGATCTGGCCGGGGACGTCATGGTCCCTTTCAGCGAAATGAACAAAGCCCGCAGCCGAGCCGTTGACGATCTGAGCAGGCAGCGCATCGCGAGGAAGCCGCGCCCGGCCTTGCCCGCCTCAAGTCCCCAACCCGGCGGCACCTTCCGAGGGAGACCACGTCTGGCCGTCCACGTGGCCGAAGGAGATGCTGCTAGGGCTGCTGCCGAGGCGGGCGCCGACCTCATCTACTTTGGCGGTGAGGCCTTTGGGCCTAAGAAGGGAAGGGCAGCCTGGGAGAGCCAATGGGAGGGATTAGCCCAGGCGGCAAAGCTCCCCGTCCCGGTATACTGGGCGTTGCCTCGGATCACCCGGGCCGACGAGATGGAATTGGTTCAGGAAGGCCTCCAGGTGGCCAGGGAGCTCAATCTCAAAGGGGTCTTGGTCGGCAATTTGGGGACCCTCGCCTTGGCAGTTGAGAGTCTGCCAGGACAAGAAGTGGTGGCCGATTTTTCCCTCAATGTTTACAATGGATATGCCATCCAAGTGCTTAAGGAGCTGGGCGCCAGCCGGGTCACGTTATCCCCCGAGCTGACCTTCGCCCAGGTGGGTGAAGTGAGGAGCTTTGGTCCATCGGAATGCATCATCCATGGCCGGCTGCCGGTGATGATCACCGACTATTGTATATTGGGGGACCTTCTCGGTCGGGAGGATAGCTGCAACTATGCCTGCCGGAAACGCTACGGACTGAAAGATCGCCTAGGTCTCATCTTTCCCCTAGAAGTGGATCAGGCTTGCCGGATGCACGTGCTCAACAGCAAGGTCCTCTGTCTGATTGAACACCTTGACCGCTTTAATTCTTTAGGCGTAGGCGTGTTGCGGATCATGGCTAGGAGGGAAGGGCCTGATAAAGTGGCTGGGATAACGGCGGCCTATCGAAGCGCCCTTGACGATCCTGCGGCAGGAAAATCATGGTCCAATAATCTGCCCTATCCGGCCAGTGAACGGACCACCGGCCACTATTTTCGCGGCGTGTTGTAGGAGGGTGCTTAAGTGCAAGCTAAGACCCAAGTCACCTTAGAACTAGATAAGATTCTAAGCTCCCTGACCACTGCCACCCTGACTCCCCTAGGGGCGGAAATTGCCAGGGAGCTTGAGCCGTCCACTTGCCAAGATACGGTTCGTTCTTGGCAAGCCCAAACGACGGAAGCGCGTGAACTGTTAAATTCGGGAGAGGAAATTCCCCTGCGGGGGATCAAGGATATTCGACCGGCCCTCAAGAGATGCCGCATAGGGGCAGCTCTATCTCCCGATGAGCTCTTGCAGATCAAAGACACCCTCCGGGCGGCAGGACAGCTGCAACGGTTCTTTAATGGCAAAGAAGCCAGGGCCCCCTATATGGCGAAGCTTGCGGGGGGAATCGGGGATTTTCGCCAACTGATCGCCGAGGTAAGCCGGTGCCTCACGGAAGATGGCGACATCTTTGATGAAGCAAGTCCTGCTTTAAGCCGCATCAGGGCCAGTCAGCGAAGCTGCCAGGACCGGATCAGAAGCCACCTGGAGGGCTACCTTCGCTCCTCCCATTGGACCCGAATGCTGCAAGATGCAATCATCACCATGCGGGGCGGCCGTTTTGTCCTGCCGGTGAAACTTGAAAACAAGGGGGACTTCCCCGGGATCGTCCATGACCAGTCTGCTAGCGGAGCGACTTTGTTCATTGAACCTGCTTCGGTAGTAGCCCTCAACAACCAGCTGCGGGAGCTGGAAAGGCTCGAGGCCGAAGAAATCGAGCGGATCCTCCACGAGCTGACAGGACTCGTTTATGGTCAGGTCGACGAAATTGAAGAAACCCTGGCCATCTTGGCGGAGCTGGACTTTATCACCGCCAAGGGCCGCTTGTCGTTGGACATGGAGGCGACGGAACCGCAATTGGTGTCGGAATGGCGGCTGCTGATCCAGAGGGGGCGCCATCCCCTGCTTAAAGGGAGCGTCGTCCCCATCGATGTCCATTTAGGCCGTGATTTTACTACTCTCGTGATTACCGGCCCTAATACAGGAGGCAAGACGGTCACCCTTAAGACAATCGGCCTTTTTAGTTTGATGTTTCAGTGTGGGCTGCACGTACCGGCGGCCCACTGTGAGCTGCCGGTCTTCAATCATGTTTTCGCCGACATCGGCGATGAGCAAAGCATCGAACAAAGTCTGAGCACCTTTTCGTCCCATCTGCTGAACATCGTGGGCATTCTAAGGGAGGCCGGAGAGGGCTCCTTGGTGTTGCTCGACGAAATCGGGGCCGGGACCGATCCTACTGAAGGGGCGGCGCTGGCGATGGCGCTGTTGGAAGAGTTTCATCAGCGCGGCTGCCTGACCGTGGCGACCACCCACTACAGTGAACTAAAGACCTTTGCTTATGTCCGGCCGGGGATGCAAAACGCCAGTGTGCAGTTCGACATCCGCACCCTTCAACCCACCTTCGAACTCACCATCGGGGTTCCCGGGCAAAGCAATGCCTTTCCCATCGCCCGTCGACTTCGTCTGCCGGAAGAAATCATCACTAGGGCCCAGAGTTTCCTGGCCGATGATGCTGTCCAAGTGGAGGACTTGATCCGCAGCCTGACGGAAGACAGCCGTCAGGCCGCCGAGGATCGGCAAGAAGCGGCCCGCCTTCGCCGGGAAGCCAGGGAGCTGAGGGATGAGTACCGGGATAAGCTGGAGGCTTTGGCGGCGGAGAAAAATGAGCTGCTGGCCGATGCCAGGAGGCAGGCCTTAGCGGTAATCCGGGAAAGCAAGATGAAGGCCGACGCCATCTTGGGGCAGCTGCGCTCCACCAGGAGCGAAGCGGAAGCCATCGCGTTACGAAAAGAAATTGAAGGGGAAGCCGAGCTGATCCAAGATCTATTGGCTGATGAAAGGCCGACCTACGAAGATGATGAACTGTCCGAGCCGGTGGACGTCGCCGTGGGCGATAAAGTCTTTGTCCGGAGCATTAGGCAGGAAGGCACGGTTCTCGGCCCGCCAGAGGAAGGTTCGGTCCTGGTCCAAGTGGGCAGCATGAAGCTTCATGCTAAACTGGGGGATTTGCGGGTGCTGCCCGCTGCTGAAAGAAAGCGGGGAGCCGCCGCCTATGGCTCGTTGGTGAGGGGGAAAAGCAGTACAATTTCGCCGGAGATCCACCTTCGCGGCATGAGGGCGGAGGAAGCTTTAGCCCAGGCCGACAAGTACCTTGATGATGCCCTGCTTGCGGGCTTGAGCCAGGTGCGGATCGTCCACGGCAAAGGAGCGGGCATCCTCAGAGAGCTGATCCACAAACTCCTTAAGGAACATCCCTACGTAGAGGACTTTCGGTTGGGCCATCCCAACGAGGGCGGCACAGGGGTGACAGTAGTTACATTGGGGAGAGGTTGACGCTATTCCACACGCAGGCTCTCATAGGCTTCCTCTCGGGATGGGGAAAAAGAACCAGTCTGCCGCTGATGCTCGGTGCAGTATTCCGTTGGCTCGGTGCCTTTGATGAAGATTTCATAACGGGTTTGGGCTGATGGGCAGCCTGGGGTTGCCAAGAGTCCAGTCTGGACATCGATTTTCAGTCCATCGACGATGCCGTCGGGCCGAGGAAAATCGCTCGGCGGCACCCCTTCGAGGGCTTGTTTGACGAAGCTGCTCCATATTTGGGCAGCCCTTCCGCTGCCGATATTGACCCCCTCATAGAACATGCGGGATGGCTTGTCGTTGCCGATCCAGACTGCAGCCACTATTTCAGGAGTATAGCCTACGAACCAAGCATTAGTGTAATCATCGGTGGTGCCCGTCTTGCCGGCGGCAGGTCGGCCGATGTTGGCGCTTCGTCCCGTGCCCCGTTCGATGACTCCCCGCAGCATGTCGGTGACCATGTAGCTTGTCTGCTCCCTCAGGACGATTTCCCGCTGGGGACGATTCTCCTCCAGCACCGAACCGTCCGGTCCCACGATGCGCACGATGGCCATGGGCTCCGTTCGGATCCCTTGGTTGGCCAAGACCCCATAGGCAGACGCGATCTCCAGGGGTGTGACGCCGCGGGTCAGTCCCCCGAGGGCGAAGGCCAGATTGCGATCGTTGATGCGTCCCTGTTCCACTAGGGTGTTGATGCCCATTTGTTTGGCCACCTTGATGACCCCATCGACCCCGATGGCATCCAAAAGCTTAACGGCCACAATGTTGATGGATTGCTCTAGGGCCTCCCTCAGGGTGATGGGCCCCCGAAATCTTCGGTCGTAATTGACGGGACTCCAAGTTTCCTTGGTGTACTGGTTGACATACTCCATCGGCTCATCGACCAGGACGGTGCCCGGCGTATACCCCCGTTCAACGGCGGCTGTATAGATGAAGGGTTTGATGGCCGAGCCGGGCTGCCTTTCTGCATCGACGGCCCGGTTAAAGAAATCCTGTCCCCCTCGACCGCCGACCATGGCGAGGATGTGGCCGGTGCGGGGGTCCAGGGCGATCAGGGCGCCTTGGGGCTGAACGATGCCGTTCTCGTCCTCTTTTCCTTTGGGCAGTCCCTCCAGCAGTGCCTTCTCCGCTTTGGCCTGCAGGGATAGATCCAAGGTCGTGTAGATGCGAAGTCCACCGCCCCTGAGTTCTTCCTCTGTGTATCCTTTTTGCGTCATTAAGCGGCGGATGTATTCAACAAAGTATTGGGCCCGATAAGGTCGGCTGATCTGCTCCACGACCCCTAGCGGAGCCTGCTTGGCTTCTTCCGCCTGGGCGGCTGTTATGTAGCCAAGGTCGCGCATGCGATTTAGGACCACGTTGCGCCTCGTGAGAGCCGCTTCCGGGGAGATGAAAGGAGAGTAGAGCCCGGGGCCCCGGGGTATTCCCGCCAGCAAGGCCGCCTCGGGCAAGGTTAATTGATCGACGCTCTTGCCAAAATAGGTTTGGGAGGCGGCCTCCACGCCATAGGCTCCGTGGCCGAACCAGATCACGTTCAAGTAACTCTCCAGGATTTCGTCCTTGCTGTACTTGCGCTCGATCTGGATGGTCCATAAGAGTTCTCGCAGCTTGCGGGACCAGGTCCGCTCGTGGCTTAGGAAAGCATTCCTGGCCAATTGTTGGGTGATGGTGCTCGCCCCTTGATAAATGCCTCCCCGCTTGATATCCGTCCACAAGGCCCGGAGAATGCCGCGAAAATCGATGCCGTAATGATGGCGGAATTGATCATCTTCAACGGCGATGAACGCATTTTGCAGGTCCTTGGGGATCACATCCAAGGGCACCTTAATCCTGTTCTCATTGTAGAAGCGAGCAATTACATCGCCGTTTATATCATAGATGTAAGTCGTCAGGTCAGGATTAAATTCCACCTGCTCCAGGGTAGGCGCTGAGCGCAGGAAACCGGCAAACACGCCAGCCAGGATGCCAACGCCGGTGGAAAAGGAGAACACCAGGATGATTAGCATAAGGCGCCAATGACGCCTAGCTCTAGCCAAGGATGACCACCTCTTATCCAGTATCAGCCCGGGTGGAGGCTACACCAATTATAGCATAATCTGTCTCCAGGACAATGATGCTGTCAGACATGGGGAAACTTCGACTGGGAAGGTTCCTTCTCCTTTCGGATTATGAACCAAGATTGACCAATGCGCCGCATTGCACAGGATAAGGGTTTATGGTACAATGGGCCCAAACGAGAAAGGCGATGAATGAGAGAGTAGCCGAGCGGTTCAAGGCAGAGAGCCGGTGTGTGGTGAAAACCGGTTTGGCCCCTCGGGGAAATACACTCGGGAGCCTCTTTCCTGAAATTCTAGTAGGGGAAGACGGTCGCCTCCGTTAACGGGCAGCGGCCAGATTTGGCCGACCTGAGGGGGTCCCGCAGGGACCAACGAGGGTGGTAACGCGGCTATTGTCCGTCCCTTGGTGGACGGCTTTTTGTCTTTAGGAGGTGGAACTGTTGACTCTGGAGGAACAACTCGCGGCAATCAAACGGGGCGTGGGGGATATGTTCCCCGAAGAAGAACTGGTGGCAAAACTGAAACGGTCGATCGCGGAAAAGCGCCCCTTGAGGGTGAAGCTAGGGGTCGACCCGACGGCAACGGATCTGCATCTAGGCCATATGGTGCCGCTGCTTAAGCTAAAGACCTTCCAAGATCTGGGTCACCAGGCCGTCCTCATCATCGGTGATTACACGGCCATGCTAGGCGACCCGTCGGGCCGCAACAAAGCTCGTCCCCAGCTAACCCACGAACAGGTGATGGCCAATTGCCGCACCTACGAAGAACAGGCCTTTAAGATCCTCGACCGCAGCCGGACCGAAGTGGTGTTCAACGGCTCCTGGTTCAGCAAGATGCATTTTACCGATGTCATCGCCCTGCTGTCCCGAATGACGTTAGCACGGATGCTCGAACGGGAGGATTTTGCCAACCGGTACAGGAGTGAGGTGCCTATTGGTCTGCACGAACTAGTCTATCCGTTAATGCAGGGTTATGACTCAGCTATGATCAGGGCCGATGTGGAACTGGGGGGCATGGATCAGAAATTCAATATCCTGGTGGGCAGGGACATCCAGCGGGAGCTTGGGCAGGAGCCTCAGGTTGGCGTCTGTGTGCCGATTTTGCTGGGCACCGATGGTGTTGAGAAAATGAGTAAGAGCCTTGGCAACTACATAGCGCTCCAAGACAGCCCCGCGGACATGTATGGCAAGACCATGTCGATCCCCGATGAGCTGATGGACATGTACTTTGAGCTTCTAACGGAGGTGCCCGGGCCGGAATTAGAAGCGATCCGCACTGGCCTTGTCGAGGGAACCCATCATCCCAGGGATGTGAAAAGGCGGCTCGCTCGGGAAATCGTCGCCCGCTTCCACGGCTTTGAAGCCGCCCTCGAGGCAGAAAAAGAATTCGATCTGGTGTTCGTCAAGGGCCAACTGCCGGAGGACATGCCTGAGCTCAGGATTGGACCGGAGAACATCTGGATCGTCGAGCTGCTCCGGTTAGCCGGGTTCGCCTCGAGCAATGGGGAGGCGCGGCGGCTGATCCAAGGCGGCGGGGTCCGCATTGACGGGGAGCAGGTGGACGATGTGGACTTGGAATGGGTTCCTAAGGATGGGGCAGTCATTCAGGTAGGCAAGAGACGTTTCATCAGAGTGGTATGCAAGTAAGATAGATCACCCCCCTGCATATAATTAACCGAGCAGGGGGGAAGGAGATGGGTTGGCCTAGGCGGCTTAAGTTGCGCGTCATCTTCGGCATAACGGTGTTTTCCGTGGTTTTTGTCGCAATCGTGTCCTTTTGGTTCGTCGAAATCCGCCTTCGTCCAACCCTCGTCCGATGGGCGAAGGCCCGGGCGGAACAAATCGCCACCGTCGCGATCCAATCGGCTGTGAGCGAGAGCATCGCGAAGACCATCAGAACGGAGGACTTGGTCTTCTGGAAGCAGGACATCCAGGGAGGTTTGGTTGCCGCTCAGTACGATATGGCGGAGATTAATCGGGTGGTGGCGCAAACAACCTTGCGGGTTTACGATGTCCTGAAGACAATCGGGGATGAGCGAATTCCGATGCCCCTGGGCCAAGTCTTCGGGAGCAGTCTGCTGGCTGCTTGGGGCCCTACTTTGTATATCAGGCTGATCCCTGTAGGAACGGTGAGGACCAATCCCTATGCCGCCTTCAAATCAGGAGGCATCAACCAGGTCTGGCACCGGATCTATCTGGACATCAGGGCCCAGGTCAGGATTGTGGTGCCGACCTTGGTGGAAGATGCGGTGATTGAAACCCAGGTGCCCATCGCGGAGGAGATACTCATGGGCAGGGTTCCGGAAGTATACTTCAACTGGGCCGGGAAAGCAGAACCCGAAGAAGAGCTCTTGATTCCCCTAGGGATGGGGAGCCTGCGGGAACGATAAGATTTTTTCGATTGGGATTGACGATGGGGCTTGTCAGAGGCTTGTCTGCGGGTTTTTGTCGATGTTCGCAGCAGAGTTGACACAGAGTAGGACCCATGC
>LSQX01040504.1_pt1 | contig 23126 bp, 22 predicted proteins | sample 654561 | NCBI WGS metagenome assembly LSQX01 (sample SAMN04489861, study PRJNA283612) | anaerobic digester metagenome | isolation source: 4 biogas reactors fed with cattle manure at either 37C or 55C with and... | place: Denmark: Kongens Lyngby | collected 2014
CATAGACGGTGCACGTACGCGTGCCATCAAAGCAGTGAATTCAGAATTGATAGGCATGTATTACGATGTGGGGCAGATATTATCCGAGATGTGTGCGTGTTTCGAATACGGAGACAATGTCATCGATGAAGTCGCCAATTATATGGAACGCAACAATCCAACAGTGAAAGGGTTCAACCGTCGCGGATTGTATCGCATGATGAAATTCTATGACACATACAATGATGATAACATCGCAAAGCCTCTGCTGAATCAGATCAGTTGGTCCAATCATCTTCTCATCCTGTCCGGTTCGAAGACCGATGATGAGAGGCGTTTCTACATGGAGCTATGCATCAGGGAGAACTACTCCAAGAGGGAGCTAGAGCGTCAGATCGACAGCGCATACTATCAACGCTTTGTGCTATCCAGAGGGAAACAACCGCCGGAGATAGTTCCCAAAGGGGTGCGTAGCAGGATCCTCGATACATACGTACTGGAATTCCTGGATCTTACAGAAGGGTATTCTGAGAAGAACTTGAGGAAAGCGATCATCTGCAATCTCAAGGATTTCATTTTGGAGTTCGGAAAGGATTTCACATTCGTTGGCGAAGAATACCGTCTTCAGGTCGGGGGTTCAGACTTCTTCATCGATCTGTTGTTTTACAACAGAGCGCTATCATGTCTTGTACCCATCGAGTTGAAGATAGGCAAGTTCAAACCGGAGCACATGGGTCAGATAAACTTCTATCTTGAAGCATTGGACCGTGATGTCAGGAAACCTGGGGAAAATCCCAGTGTGGGCCTCATCCTATGTGCAAGCAAGGATGATGCTGTCGTCGAGTATGCGATGAGTCGCAGTTTGTCGCCGACATTGGTGGTCGATTATAAGCTCAGACTTCCAGATAAAGCGATCCTCGAAAAGAAGCTTCGTGAGATTGCAGATTCTTCTGCTGTTGTAGAAGATACCGATGAAGAATGACATAAGAGTTTACTTTATATAGGATGAATTGTGACACCACTGGTGACACAATTTGCCGGCTCATTGATTTTCCAGCATTGATCATAAGGCATGTAATCTCTAATCAGGTTGTCTATGTTGATCGGAATATGGATGACGTGTCCCTTCTGTCGTCTTAACTGTCGTCTTAAATTTTAATCTTGTGTGTGCACTTGATTTACCACAACAAAAAGCCTAGATCGAATGTAAAGCCAAGAAGTAGCTTAAAAAGACAACGGAGGGAACGCATAGGGACGTACGGTATGTTGCGGTACCTTCGGAGGTACGGAAACATGAGGGCGGCGGCCAGAGCGGGTTCAACAATTTCATATTTTGATAGTTTATAATATATCAAAATTAATTCATTTAAATATGAATCAAAGTATACACTTACAATATGGAAACAAAGAACATCCCGCGCGAACACTACCTCGATCTGCTGCGTTCATCCAGGGATATCCCCTTCATCAAGGTCATCACCGGGATGAGACGCTGCGGCAAATCGACGTTGATGGAGATGTTCAGGGACGAGATCATATCGTCCGGCATATCTCCTGAGAAGACGGTGCTCATCAACCTCGGAGATGAGACAGAGTGCACGATCAGGACCTACCGTGAGCTGATCGACACCGTGAAGATATCGATCAACCCCGGCAAGGGGACGTATGTGTTCCTGGATGAGGTGCAGAACGTACCCGAGTGGGAGAAAGTCGCGGAATCCCTCTATATCGCAGGATCGGACATCTACATCACAGGATCCAATTCCAAGATGCTGTCCTCGGAGATCTCCACGAAGCTCTCCGGGAGATCCATTGAGATCCATGTTCTCCCGTTATCCTTCAATGAATATCTTCTGTTCAGGGAATCATTCGGCCCGGAAGCCTCAACAGAGGTGAAATTCAACGAGTACATCCGCTGGGGGGGACTCCCGGCCGTTGCCGTGATGGCGGGGGAGAGACGCGATCTCATATCTATGATGCTGGCGGGAACGTACAACACCGTGTACGTCAAGGACGTGGTGGAGAGGAGGGAGATCCGCAATGCGCGACTGCTCTCGAACATCTCCAGGTTCCTGATGAAGAACATCGGTGACAGGACATCCGTGCGCAGCGCATCCAGGTATCTGACGAGCATGGGCATGAAAACCGCTGTTTACACAGTGGACTCGTACATAGGGTTCCTGGAGGAAGCGCTGCTCTTCTACAGGGCGAAGAGGTTCGACACCAAGACCAAGGAGTACCTGAGGACATCCGACAAATTCTACGTTACCGATCTGGGGATCAGGAACGATCAGGTCGGATTCAGTGAGAGGGACATCGACGGCATGTTGGAGAACATCGTGTTCATGGAGCTGATGCACAGGTGCGGGAATGCGTCGGTCTGCGCCGTAGACGATTATGAGGTGGACTTCATGTGCATTGATGCCGAGGGAAGGCAGTCGTACTATCAGGTGAGCATGAGCATCTCTGATGCGGTCACAAGGGAGAGGGAGCTGCGCCCGCTGAGGATGATCACGGACAATTATCCCAAGACGGTGATCACGTACGACCGTTTCCCGATGACCGATATCGACGGTATAAGGGTAGTCAACATCATCGACTTCCTGACGGAATAGGTTAACATTGTGTTGAATGCACCAGCCGGAAAGATGTGATGGTCGAGAGAGGGACGTACTACGAAGACCGCATCTCGAACGGTTGCACGATCATCAGCGGATGGGTGAATCGCTGTGCGTCACCAGCGTGTGCAAGAACCCCGACACGGGCGTTCGTGTCCTGAATCACGCTGCGCACTCCGGCAATAATTTAAATTCATTCTATAACATAACAATGTACTAATATTGAGTAATTATTATGTTATAACATGAACAATCTCAGAATAGCAAGGGACCAATACCTTGAACGTCTGATCGAATTCAAGGATAAACCCGTCATCAAAGCCATCGTCGGGATCAGACGCTGCGGCAAGTCCACGCTCCTTGGGATGTACAGAGACCATCTGGTCTCGGAAGGCATCGATGCTGACAACATCGTCCTGATGAACTTCACCCATGTTCCGTACAAGGATATGGCCGCCGAAGATGTCAGGAGGGAGATCGGCGGCAGGTCCGGCAGGATGTACATCCTTCTCGACGAGGTGCAGATGCTGGAGGGGTGGGATCCCATGGTCCTCGACATGTTCGAGAATCTGGATTGTGACATATGCATAACCGGTTCCAACTCGGCCATGTTCTCTTCGGAGCTGTCGACGCTGCTGTCCGGGCGTGCCGTGACGATAGAGATGTTCCCGTTCTCGTACGAGGAATTCCTGCGCTTCTCAAAGCTTGATGATTCCGACGATGCACTCATGGAGTACATGACATACGGCGGATTCCCCCTCGCACTCATGGTCCGTGAGTCGAAAAGCGCGGAGATCGCCGTATTGGAGGACATCTACAGTGCTGTCGTTCTCAAGGACATCGTCATGAGGAAGAATCTCAGGAACAAGCAGATGTTGGAGAGGATAGCATCGTTCATGATGCGCAACATGGGAAGTCCCGTGTCGGTGAAGAGGGTCAGAGACCACATGTCGAGCGCGGGCCTGAAGGTGAACTTCGAGACTGTCGACGATTATATGAAGTATCTTGAGGAATCGCTCACGTTCTACCGCGCCAAGAGATACAACATCAAAGCGAAGGAGGAGCTTGTGGTGAATGACAAGTTCTATCTTTCCGATCTCGGGATAAGAACGGCTGTTCTGGGAAGAAGAGGCGCGGACATCGGCCATATGATGGAGAATCTAGTTTATCTTGAGCTCAGGCGCAGGGGCTTCACGATATACGTAGGGAAGCTGGACGACACCGAAGTGGACTTCGTGGCCATGGATGATACCAAGAAACTGTACATTCAGGTCTGCTATTCTCTGAGGGATCCGGATATCGAAGCCCGCGAGGTCAGGCCTTTGAAGGCGATCAGGGACGGTTACAGGAAGATAGTCGTGGTCATGGAGAAGTCCCCGAACAGCGACCGTGACGGGATAACGGAGATCGGGCTGAGGGAGTTCCTGTTAGGGTGCGGAATATGACTGCTGAGATCGGCCGCCGTTGAGTACGGGAGATGGAGCCACTTCGGAGATTCGAACTCCGGACCTGCTGATTACAAGTCGTACCAAAGTAACTCATTTTCGTCTAATATCGCGTGTTTAGCGTAGTATCTTTCGTGCTATCATAATGTTTCTTGTGGTTATTAGAAATTTCTTTGAGTATCTTCCGAACCTTTTGTGGCATTTTTGTGGCCTTTCGGCTTGTTTTTGTGGCCTTGTGGCCCTCTTGTGGCCTCGATAAAGACCAATCAGCAGGTCCGAGTTTATAAACGTCGAATTTCTTCGTGTAATGTATAATAAGCAGACTGTATCTTTAGAAAAATTATGCTGGCACTGTGGCATTTAACATGTGCGTTATAATTGAACGTGACTGATTTTTTGATACTATATAATGATCAACAAATGTTATGGGGGATTCTCGGATTATGCAATTAACGTGTGAGGATAATGCTCAAGCGATTCATTTCTGTACATTCTACTGCACTATTTATAAACTCAAAACAATCAGCAATTATGTCAATTAATATGGAGGGGATTTCAAGAAATTGGTTGCAGTATCTGATTGCAGTCTTAGTAATTATTTCTCTGGGAATTTCATTGTATGTGTTTTTTGTAAGCAGCGATTGGATTGCAACAGGCACCGTTATGCTAGCTTGTTTTGGTGCTATCGGCATCATTTACAGCAGTGCGACGATTGCGATGATGAAGGAAGAGAAAAGACCGTATGTATTCATGGATTACATCAGTGAACCAAACAGTCCCTCTGTGATTGATGTTCTCATTCAAAATGGTGGCAGATCTCCGGCTGTGGATGTTAAAATAACGATAACGCCTCCCGAACAAGAAACAATGATGAAAGAAAAGGGGGCTATTTTCAAATTAATGTCTGAAATGTCTATTGTCAAGAACGTAATATGCTATCTGCCACCAGATGGGGAGAGGCATGTCATGTATGGCATGGGTCACACAATTGCCGAATACCTGCCATTAAAACACACTGTACATATCAGTTACAAAGACATATATGGTAAAAAGTACGAAGAATCGTTGATATTAGAGCCGTCCAATCTAATGAACACTAGTTCTGCAGACAGAGTTGATATTGCAGAGTTAAAGAAGATTGTTAAAGAACTCGGTGTCATTAAGAAACAACAAAATGAATTAGTCAACTCGCTCAAAGTAATATCTGGGGAAAGAAAGGTTTGTCCGTGTTGTAAAGAAATGGTTATCGGAAATGATCGTGAAAGGTGTTCAATCTGTGAAGAAAGGGGAAGGGGAGAATAATCAATTTCATCAGCAATATATTGGGTCGAGTAATCACCGATGTATTGGATTCAGATGGAATGCCGAGGACAAGAAACAAAGTGTCGCTCAAATTGTGCGACCTTCGCTTTGAAATCAAAGTGTCTTCATCTTCTTTCTCCACGCTTTGATATCCTTCTCGAATTCCCTGTCCATTGTCGCGTAGATCTCTTTTGCAACAACGGGGTCCCTGGCCATCGCTCTGTTCAGCTGGTCCACTCCGACGCCGTACTTTTTGCACACGATCTGCACCGCCTCCGAGTACCTCTCCGCATACTGCAGCTGGTTGTTCGCGTACGCCTCACGGAGCCTGGCGATGATCCTTTCCGGATCCTCCGTCTCGACGGTCACGCCCGGCTTCTCGTTGAGTAGCGCGATGACCGCCAAAGGGAGGGAAAGGGTTGATGCTATGGACCCGGCCATAGCGATGTACTGGCGCTTCTGCATCTTCGTGAGGGGTCTGCGCTTCTTCAGGAAGCTCATAGTCCTCTCCTGTAGGCCTTCAGATCTGCCACGAGCTCGACGATGTTCTTCCTGGTGATACCGACGAGCTGCCTGTACTCCTTTTCCTTGTATCCCCTGGAATCCCATTCCTCAAGGTCTCCGACGATCTGCGAGACCGTTGAATCTACCCATGCCGGATCCCCGAGATTGCGGTACATCTCGTCGACGCAGATCCAATCGTCGTCGTAATTGTCCCAATAGTCGTACGTATCGATCTTGGCGTATTCCATCAGTCTCTCGGAGAGACTGTGGCGGTTTGTATTCCTACATTCGTTATTCGATCTCAATACCTTACGTTTCTTTCCCTTGCTGCGTGCGCTGCGGCACTTGTTTCTCAATTTGCTGAACATTTCCCGTATTCCTTTTCAGATACGGCGGCTTTACTGGCATTGCTATCATCTCCCGCGGTCGATGTAGAACTCTTCTGGGATGCCGAGTTTTCTCATCTTGCTGCGGGCTTCCTCCGGAGCGTAATCGGGCCTCCACATGAACTCCGCCTCGACACCGTCGGTCCTGCACACGAAGTCAGGATCGTCGTAGTCCCCGCGGACCATCTTGGCCACCTCGTCTGCGTTAGTGATCTGGTAGACCGTGATCGTGCGGTACTTGGTATCGAAAATGGCCACTCCGCGCTTCTTCACCTGCTCGGTGAGCGTGCTCTCCTGGCTGGGGCTCTGGTTCCTGACATAGTACTCGTACTCCGGGCCCCATTCCTTTTCCATGCGGTCCAGGGTAGTGAGGTTCTTCTCCACGAACCCGTCTTCGTGTTCTGTCTCGACAAGGATGATGCGCTCGTTCTTCGAGAGGATCCTCTTATGTTTCGCGGATCTCTTCAGGCGGCCGAACATCTCAGGCCTCCTCGATGCGGTCGATCGTGGTGTGGAGCGCCCATTGTCTGATGTACAGCTGACCTGCCATCCTGGCTTCGGTCTTGTTCTTGGCATCGCAGTACATCGGATCGTATGGATTGTCGTTGAGGTAGATCGCGTATCTCTTCATAGGCGCTTCATTGCGTGACGGCGGCATCCACTGTCCGTTCTTACGTATCCATTGGCCCCTGTCCTGGCGCATGTCGTCCTCGGACATTGTCCACGCCCTGTCGAGATCGGAGAACGACGGTTCGGGTATACTCGATGGGAACGATCCCATGCGGATCAGGCATCCGTCCGGGGATTCGACCTTGAAGTACGTGCGGTTGCGCTTCCCTGCTACGAACGAGGTGGTGATGCGATAACCTTCGTCGGTGGTGACGAAGGCCTCCAGACCCTGCGGCCATTCCTTCTTCCTTGCCATCGGATCAGTCCTCCCCGTATGGGCAGTCGCCGCACCCGTTGTACTGCTGCTCGTACGAGCACATGGAGCACGGTTTGATGATGTGCTTGCACTCGGGGCATTTGGAGAGGCCGTAGGCCTTGATCTCCACCTCGGAATCGCAGAACGGACAGAGCTCATCGGTCATCAGATCGGGGTACCGACTCTTCAGTGCGGCGATATCGCTTTTCGACGTCACTGCCGGACCGTGTCCGGGGCGGTCGTTACGGGAGATCTTCATGTTGCAGACCTCCACGCCCTGGATGATATAATCGGAACCGTCGTCCTCGCCGTCGTAGACAGCTGTAAAGCGGCATCCGCAGCCGTCGCACCGGTAATTCTCGTAGTACTCGCCGTTATCCACGCCGTTGTGCTTCATGCAGATGGCATTGAGCTCCATGCCGCATTCGGGACAGTATACCTTGGGAGGTACGTTGCGGCTGAAGATCTTCCTCTTCTTTGCTCTGGACCTCTTCCTGAATCCGAACATGTCAGAGCCTCCTTCCGAAGAGCCTGCCTCTGAGATCGAAGCTCAGGATCCTGCTCCGGTCCTTGGGGTTCCCGTAGTTCATGAGCTTGTTGTAGTACCCGGAATCGAAGTTCTCCGGAGTATATCTGAACCCGCCCTCGGCAACGGTCCAGTCGCGTTTCGAGAAGATCCTCTTACGACTGTTCTCGGTCTCATCGCGGTATTTGTCGAAGACACTGTGATTCCACTGATCGTAGAAGACGGTCGCATCGTCGGCGTTGAAGCGGCATCCGCAGGTGGTGCACTCGCGGATGTTGTTCCCGACGCCGATCCAATAGTATCCCATGCAGTTGGGGCAGAAGATATCCCCGTCCCGGTCGTAGCAGTCCTTGATATCGTCCTCTGGTGCGATCTGCTTGTACTGGATGACGTTGAGACTGTTGTCCAGGATGGAATCCAGCATGTTCTCGGCGTCCTTCAGCTTCGTTGAGACGAATGTCCCTTTGATGCCCTCTCCGTATCCGTTGCTCAGGGAGTATCTGACCTGGTACCGTCCGTCAGGCATGAGCTCCGCAGATCCGGATATCCCCCTTCTGCCCTCGTTCCTGTATCCGGACCATCTGTCCTGCCCGCGGCGCTTGTAGAGCTTCATCTTACCTTCCTCTTGCCGATGGTCGTCTGCACTCCGGACTTCTTGGGAGCCGTGGGCTTGGGTTTGGATGCTGCCGGTTTCGCTGCAACAGGTTTCGCGGCTGTTGTGGTCTTCGCCTTGGGCATGGTCCCGTCTTCTCTCTTCTTCTTGACGGATCTGTTCGCCGGGGTCCCGCCCATCTTCAGCTTGGATATGTTGGTGTCCAGGAAGCGATCGTTGACCCTCTTGGACGCTCTCTTGCCTCTGACTGGTGCAGATCCTCTCTTTGTTTTCAGCAGGACGTCGCGGTCGTGGCTGTAGAGGCCGATGACCGCTTCCTTGTCGGTATTGGCAGGGCTGTGGCCGTCGATGCGCTGGTAGTAACCGGTCGGCAGCGTCGCGGGCTTCCTGGTCCTGGAAGTGGCTTCAGCAACCGTCGCGGCCTCCTCTATGTTCTTCAGTGAGGCCAGTTCGTCCCTGGACAAGGTGCCCCAGATTCTTGCATCCAGCTTGCCGCCTTCGTCTACGGGATACGGCGTTCTCGCAACATCACCGCGGGTCTCGTCGGCGAACCTGAGGTGGTGGACGAACTCATGGGTGATCGTATCCTCGTCCGCGTCCCTTTCAAGAACGATCTGGGGACAGTCAACGCCAGGCTGGCGGTATCTGTAGAATCCGCTCGCTCCCGGACCGGACGAACCAGTGGTGATCATCACTCCCGTGTCCTTGACCGCGTTCCTCAGCTCGGATCCGGTGAAGTTGTCGGTCAGGACCTTGCGTATGCATTCCTCTTCCGGAGACAGGATGGCGATCTTGTTGCCTGCTTCCATGCCGCTCTTGGACGAAGCGCCTTTCAGCACGCCGTAGACGCTGGAAGATGGATCGTCTATTCCGAGGATATCGGATTCCCCGGGATGCGCCCACCATCCGGTCGCAAGAAGTCCTTCGGGGGTGAATCCATCCTTGGGCTGGACATGCACCGTGTCGGCCTGCTTCTTGATGTCGATGACGATGCTCCTCCCGCGGCCGTTCCTTCCGCCCTCCGCCTCATTCAGGAATCTGGCGAACAGCGCTTCATCGGGTACCTTCCCGGTCTTCTGATTGATGGGGATGGCGTACTTCACGCCGTCCTTGCCGATCAGGATCTTCACCGGGATCTTGTCGCGGGTCGTGAAGGGAGAGCCACCGCTTCTGAGCGTTCCTACGTCCACATAGGTCATTCCCTTGGCGTTCATGCACTTGATGGATCCGAGCGCTTCGCCGGTGCGCGGGTTAAGCAGGATCACGGGCCCGGTGTACCCGGTCTCCCGGAGATGCTCCCTCGCTCCCATCTTGGCGTTCCTGCGCGCCAGTCTCGCATTCTTCCTCTGTGCCTTCTTCAGGTCTTTCAATGCCTTCTTCCTCTCCTTAAGCACGTTCTCCTGCTCGCGGTTCTTTCTTTCCACTTCGTCAAACACTTCTCTGTTCACGATTATCTCCTCTGAGTGTTGTTGCGGTGTGCATTGCATACCGCAGCGGCTTTACTGACATGCTTCATCTTTCCCTCTGGCTCATTCTCGTTACATCCTTCTGTTCAGCTTCCTCTGCGACTTCTTCGCCGGTTCCCTCGACAGGATCTCCGCCATCGCAATGTTGGTGTTCATCGCCTTCTCCTCTGTGGACCTGATCGCCCTCTTTCCCTTCTGGGGGACGATCAGGAAGTCCGGAACGGACATCGGTTTACCGGCCATCACGTGGCGGTCTTCGATGTATGCAGAACGGGCGTCCCTCTCCGGCACCTTGTTGTAATATCCGGATTGCAGGCGGTCCTTCGGTGTTCTCGCCACGGTCTCGGCGACGGTCATCGCCTCCTCCGCGTTGACGATGCGGTCGCGGTCCCTCCGGCTCATGCGGCCATAAGCATCGGAATCGAGCACACCGTCACGATCTGTTGGGAATGCCGTGCGGGTGATCCCCTTCCTTGAGAACATGGTCCTCGCATGGTGCACGACCTCGTGCACGATGCCGTCGGCGGTGGTCCTCTCCTCGATGACGATGAGCGGGACCTCCACTCCGTCCTGCTTCCTCAGATAGTATCCGGTGGCTCCTCCGCAGCTCGGAACGGTCCTGATGACGAAGGATCCGTTCCCGGTCATCTCTTCCAGCTCCGCAGCGGTGAAGGACGTTTCCAGCACCTTGCGTATGCGCCTCTGCTCGGCCCTGTTCTCCGAGACCACGCCGATCTTGCGCTGCGCCTTTCTCATGGCCTTGCCTCTGATCGAGGAAACATCGTAGACGATCGAGTCCTTCGTGTCCAGGCCCAGCACGTCGCCGCTCCCGGGATCGGCCCACCAGGACACGATGTCCTGGGGCTTGCACCTCATCGGGTAGAGCACCGGATCATTGTCGTTCAGGTCCCTCACGGAACCGCACTGCTGGAATCTCTGCACCAGGGCATGCACCGGAACGAAGCCGTGTTCGTCTACGGGGATCCGGTACCTTCTGCCCCTGTAGGTCACTGAAATGATACTTTCTGTCATGGGTATCCGCCCCCCTCGCCGGGTACCGAAACGAACGTTTCCGTAGGGGCTGGCACATCCTTTCCGTGAAGGTCTGATAACGAACCTCCGACCGCTCCGGGGCCCCTGTCGCCGTCTCTATCTCTATCTATATATACGCGCGAGCGACCCCCCGCTGATTCGTTTTCGTTTTTTATGCTGGCTCCGATTTTTGAAAACGAACCTCCGTTTCTCCCTTTTTCGGACACGGTCGTCGGTTTTGCTGCTCTTCCAAGGGTCTCGGGAACGTTTCCGTCAGACTTGGAATCGGAGTCGGAGCAGAGCTCGGGATGTCTCTTCAGATAGGCGTCGCATCTCGACTGCCAAGTGGTCACGGCCATGAAGCGTCCCGTCTTCTGATCGACCTCCGATCTCGCAATGATGTCCCATCTCACGCTGCAGGACCGCAGGCGGAGTATGCGCTCGATCTGACCGTCCGTCTCCGTTCTCTTCTTCGGTACCTCTTCGGTTCTGTCGAAGAACGACTTCATGATGGACTGCAATCTGTACGACGAAACGTCGGAACAGGCGTTGATGAATCCTCTGAAGTCGAATCTCTTCGCCGGATCTTCGCTCATCGATGTCCTGAAGTCGGCGCAGGCCCCTGTATCATAGAAGTATCCGCCGATCTCCACATCCTCGGGCCTCCTTGTCCACGGCGTCACCGGGACGAACATCGGGTTGGTCGGTCTGTGGTTCGTATTGAGCTTGACGGTCACCCATTGCTTCCAATTGGTTGCAGAGTGCCAGCGTCTGGTATATGCGAGCGCTACGGCCTTGTCCTTGTACAGTCTTGCCGTGACGTAACCGGGCTTGTCGGGATGATCCGAGAAGTTCCTCGCCCTCGGCGGCAGGTTCGAGATCGCCGGCGTGAGCATCCACAGGCACATGTTGAATTTGCGGGTCATCCCGTAGAGCCTTAGGAAGTTCTGGTTCGTCTCCTCGGAGTTGGAATCGGCGAGCAGATAGTTCTGGGCCTCATCCAGCACGACAAGGAACATCACGTCCCTGCCGTTCTCTTCGGTCACGGTCGTCATGATGCGGAACATCTGCTCCATCGACGAGATATGGAACACGCCCGGCGGATCGTCCTCCTCGAATTCGTCTTCGGACTCGCCGTCCTTGCGCATGAATATGACATTCGTCAGCAGGAATGTCCTCGGGATCCTGTCGAAAGGATATCTTCCGGAGAGGATCATCTCCGCGTATGCCATTGCGGTGTGCGTCTTCCCTCCGCCGCGCTCCCCGTCGGAGACGATGTTCCTGCCGGGTTTGAACAGATCGGCGTAGAAGGCCGAATAGTCGAACTCCTCCTGTGTCAGCTCGCCCATCTCGTTAGGCATCGTTGCACCTCCACTCCGAGAAGACGTTGATGGCCATTCCGTCGATGTTGCCCGCGATGTCGGAATCCTCTCTGCTGGCTCCTATCATCGACAGGTCGCGCATGATCTGCTCGAATGTCTTGAAGTACAGGAAGAAGGCCTCGCGGGACATCCTTTCTCTGTCGTCGGATCCGAGAGGGAACTTGCCGCAGGTGTCCACGTACAGCGGATTCTGCTCGATGATGCCGTCCGGGATGCAGGTGGACAGCAGCATGGCGAATGTGCGTACGTAACCGGTGCGGTAGTCTCCTTCGGAGTAGAATCCGATGAGGTCGTCAAAGGCGGAGTTGATCTTCCTCGCGTTGTTCACGAAGAGGCTCGATTCAGTCACCATTACGGTGCCTCCTAAAAAGATCCAGTATCCTTTCTTTTATCGACGGCTTTTCGTCCTCGGGTTCGTCATCGAACACCAATGTTGCTTCGGTATCGTTTTCAATGCACTCGGCTTGTTCCTCATTCCAGAACCTTTCTTCGGCCTCATTTTCAGTGCATTCCGTTTGTTCCCCGTTTCCGAACATTGCTTCGGTATCGTTTTCAGTGCATTCCGTTTGTTCCTCGGTTTCAACCCTTTCTTCGGTTTCATCCCCGGTCAGGTCGATGTCGCACATGATGATGTTCTCAAGGAATGCCGACTCGGGCTCTGCGAGATCCGGCGGTCCGTCCTCCGGATCGGTGACCCATTCCTCTTCCTCGGGCCAGATCTCGCCCGGGATGTGATCTTCGTCCCATCCCTCCTCGGCATCTAATTCCTGCTCCCCGTCCACTTCCGGATCGGGAACGTCCACGAGCTCGATGCCGCGTTCCCTCGCAATGCGGATGCGTTCGTTCTCCCTAGCTTCCGCCTCTCTGAGGTACTTCAGATACTGTTTGTACTCGTACTCCTCCTCGGCGCTGCGCTTCTCCAGATCGTGGTCCCTTATCTTGCGTATCGATTCGAAATTCAGCGGCCTGTCGGCATTCTCGATGGACATCGCCCTGAAGAGCTCCGTATCCATCCCGCGTTCTACCAGGCGTTTTCCGTATTCCTCGGCGGAGGACATCATGCCGAACTGCTTCGTCTCCGCCTTGGTGAGCTCGATCTCCTCGATGGCCGAGAGGTCCTGAAGGATGATCTTCAGTCTGCGTACGGCGGTCATCTGCTCGATGGTCTCGGCATGCGGCACCTCCTGGTTCAGCCAGTACGGCCGGTGGATGAGGATGAACTCCGCAACGTCGAGGTCAAGCTGCTCGTATTCGCTCCTTGCTTCGGTGTTGAGGAAGTCGATCATCAGGTCGGAGATGTACAGGGATGACTTCACGTCCATGTACTTGGGGCCGTACTCGGCGATCTCCATGGTGTTGTCGTCGGGTACCGGGTGCATCATGTTCGCCGATTCACTCATTTTCGTCACCCTCTTCGGCCTTCTTCATCTTCTCGATGCGCTTCTTCATCTCCTGGTCCGTGCGGACATCGCCGAGCAATGCGCGGAACAGATGGCTTCCCGGCTTCAGATCGGCCTGGTGCGAGAGGATCTTCGCCCCCTGCTCCACGCCCTGGGTGCGGAGCTTGATCTCATTGTCCATGCTCTTCACCAGGATGCCTTCGTAGTTCCTCATGACGTGATCGGCGATCGCCCCGTTGACGTAGTAGTCCGCGGGCTCGTTGGTCTCCGTCGGCGAGATCGTGTACTTGCGGGATTCTGCCTTGAAATGGAACAGATACTTCGGTTCGCCGGCGTTGTGGCCGCTGCGGACGATGCCGTGGCGGTTCGCCTTGTATGTTCCGATGCGGACCTTGTCCACGATGATGGGCGTGCTCTGCACCTCCACGACGTCGATGGCCTGGACCCTGATGTGCAGATAATCGCCCGAGAGATCGATCGTCCTGTGTCTCTTCACCATCCCGCGGTTAAGCTCCAGCGGGTTGTGGACGCCGAAAACCAGTCTCTTCAGGATCCCGCACATGCTCTGGGGCTGGAAGCACTGCCTACCCTGATTGTCGTAGTAGATGACCAGCGGCCTGACTGTCTCCCCCTGGCGGATGTCGATGATGTTGTGGACCGCTACGTATTCCTTGTCGATGCCGGTCCTGCTGTATCCGTAGACATAGCTCGGAACGAATCCGAGGACTGCGGATACGAGATACACGTTGTCTGCCTTCCACGGGCAGTCGACGATGCCGGGGACGATGAACAGGGACGCGAGGAACGCGAAGATCAGCCACGAGACCGGGTCCTTCAGAGGGATGATCACATTGACCAGGCTCCTGACCCTGCCTCCGAGCCAGAATCCTGCCAGCGTCACTCCGACGGCCATCGCCGGGAGGATAAATTCCCCAATCACAGGAACGCCCCCAAGATCCCGACCATGAGCGTGATCGACGCTTTGATTATCTTGCCGGGCTTGTGAGTCCATGCGGCGAAGGCGAGATAGGCCACCCCGGCGATGCAGATCACAAGGGACCAGTTCTCGATGATCGTCCACAATTCCCCCAGAACGGGCCCCAGGGGCTCGAAATTCAAATCCATCGGATCACCCCTGAGTCGGACACGTCCGGGAGGCGGAAGGCCTCAGAAGGCGCGAAAGCGCGGTTTGCGGACATGTCAGAAGTAGCCTCCGATGTATTTGTCCAGGAATTCGGCGATGTATCCCGCGAGGAAGATCCCTGCGACGATCAGCACGATGCCGATGCCCATCCTGACGATGCTGCCCTGCATGTATCCCGAAACGATGCAGATGAGCCCGAGGATGCAGAGCACGGCCATGACCGCAAGCTTCAGCATGTTGCCGTCAGGCGGATCGAGAGGATCGTGGTCCATATCGTTGGCCTTGATGAGAGTGATCTCGTTGACCTTCAGTTCCATGGAGTTCACGATCCCGCCGCCATAGGTCATCTCGTAGACATTCAGCTCTGCGCCGGGATCCAGCTCGATGAGCTTGGCCGACGATGTAGAGGCCGCTCTGTCCCACGAAGATATGGAATCCACGTCGAAATCCCATATCGCCACGATGCACCTCTGCGTTTGGACGTTGGTTCCGTTGACCATCGTCCCTCCTCCGAAGTAATAGAACGGCGTGTAGATCGCGTTCTCGTAGAGGACGGACCCGTTCGAATCCTTGATGTCCCCGCGGACGAAGAACGACATCGAGTCGTCCGACATGACGTAGTCCTGCGTCTTCAGCGCTCCGGAGTTGCTCTGATAGTACTCGGAGAGCTGCTCAAGCGCCAGCACTGTCAGGATCTCCTTCTGGGCCACCGTCAGGTCCACGTTAGCGTAGTTGTCCGGGACCGTGAGCGTCGTCAGATACGTCGAGGCCTTCCCGGCAGCGTTGTAGATGTTCCATACCGCCTTGGCGGACGAATTGGCGTTGCCCATTGTCTCGAACACGGTCTGAAGCAGATCATCGTATGCCGACAGGGTTTCCGTCAGGTCCACGGACCTCGTCGCGGCGCCGTCGGGGATGATGGATAGTGAGATCCCGTCGTACTGGTATCCGTCGACGATGACCTTCCCGTCCTCGTATTGGGCGAGCTTCGTGACGTCGCCCGATCTGAGGACCATGCCGGCGTTCACGTCGGCAGCGGAGAAGCTGTACACCGGAAGGATAGATCCGGCATAGCTCACGCCGGTCTGGAGCCTGTACACCCCGGGTTCGAACTTCGGATAATCGTCAAGATCGGTATGTCCGCCGGCGATCATGAATACGTCCCCGGAAGCTGATGTCAGTGTCGCATTATCGGAACCGAATGCCCATATCTCCCCGCCGGAGATGTAAACCTCGTCGTATCCCGCGACGGATTCCGCCACGGTCAGAACGGTGCATCCCCAGTTCTCGGTGGTCGACAGTGTTCTGGACCCGTATGTGAACGCCAGGGACATCCTGTCGTCGTAGAGCGTGCTGTTGTTCCATGCGTCCGCCCTGCGGGAAAGCGACGAGTACTGTTCGTTGATCTGCACTGCGGCGTTGACCAGCATGTAAGAGGAATTCAGGTACGTGCCCGAGACGGAAAGGACGTCAGAGGGCGAATAATTTCCGCCTGCCATCCAAAGCTCCGATGCCGCGAGCTCGGACTGCCTTATCCAGTGCTCGTTCGTGAGGCTCCAGATCTGGGAGTGGCTCTCCATCTGAGTTTCCGTGAACCCTACGCCGTCCGAGATGAGCTGGGCTATCGTTTCCGCTTCATATCCGCGGACCTCTTCGTCCGGCGTGCTTCCGTCGCCTTCTGCCAGGGCCGTACCGACAAGATATCCTGCGGTGAAGCTGACGCCAGCCACTGCGCCGATGATGACCGCAGCCGTTCCCGTAGAGACGAGGATAAGGCCGGCAGTAGTGAGTATGAATCCGTCGGAGTCGTCGCTCTCTTCGACGGCTATTCCGACGGCGAAGGATGCCGAGAGGATGATCGCGACCGTCATCACTGCCGCGAGCCTGCTGCTCTTCATAGGAACCTCCCGGCAGCAAATACCAAGGCCAGCACGGCAACCACTATCAAGAAATAGAAGAGGTACTGCGATCCGTCGTCCTTCTTGTCATCTTTGTCATCATTGCCATCGTTATCGTTATCGCCGTTGCCGCTGTCTCCGCCGCCCGAAGAGCTCCCGGTGCCTATCTGCACCTGGATGGCGGATTCTCCCTGGACGGTGCTCCCGTTGATGGATCTCACGACGATCTTCGCCGTGATGTCATCGGAATACGTATGTGCGAAGACCGAGTCGTAACCCGATGAATCGGAACTGTCTCCCCAATCGATGATCGTGCCGTAGGCGGTCCATCCGCCGGCGATCGTGATCGTAACGGTCATCTGGCCGCGTTCGGTTGTGAAATGCTGCGACCACTGGGCCTGGAGCGTCATGCTGTATTCAGCAGCGTTCCCGAAATCCCACTGGCTTCCGCCGACCTGTTTCCAGCCGATGAAAACAAAAGCATTCCTGGAAGGATCCGAAGGCTTCGTCACCCTGCCGCCTCTCTCCAGCGTCTGCGATTCCAGGGAACCGTAGCCTCCGTTGAGATCGAATGATACTGTTATTTCCGAAGTGCTCTCGCTCCAGACGGCGAAGTATGTCACGCTTCCGGTCACCGCAGCGGCGGAACCGCAGCTTATCGGCGTACCTCCGGCGGAACCCATACTCCATCCGGAGAGCTCCATGCCTGACTTGGAGAATCCGTAGGCGGGAAGGATTACACTCTTGCCGGTCTCGACGATCTGAGAGAGCGTTCCATAGCCACCGTTGCTGTTGAACGTGACCGTCGATACCGTTGCCGAATCGGGGATCCAGTAGGCTTTGAACATCGCCGGGCCGGACACGGTGTACATGTAGCCCGGAGCGTAGATCTGCGATGATGCAGATCCGAGATACCACCCGGCGAGTCTGTAACCGGACATTTCGAAACCGTCCGACGGCAGTGTTATGACGCCGTCTGTCTGCGCTATGTATGCTGTGTAATCGGTGCTAACGCCGCCGTTGGCGTCCAGGATCACGATGTTCGGATCGGCGACCCAATGGGCCTTGGCAGTGATGTCGGATCTGATCGTGTACACGGATCCGAGCGGGAATGTGGCTTCCGTTCCGTCGACGGAGATCCTCCATCCGACGAGGGTGTATCCGTTCCTTGTCATCCCGTCGGAGGGAAGGACGATGCCGTTGGCGTACTGCGATTCTATCGAAGCCACGCTTCCGGATCCGCCGTTCGGATCGAATGCAAGGGAGAACGTCTCGCCCTGATGTTCGGGAAGCACTGCGACCACCCAGGAGATGTAGTAGTTCTCTTCGAATCCCGCGGGTCCGTCTATGTTCAGATGGATGTTCATCGGGTATATCCCCGGAACATAGCAGGTGCCGGCGAAGGAAACGATGTATCTGTTGGAAACGGAGATTGTCATCCAGTCCGGGACGCTGTCCCTAACCACGGTGCATTCGTAGAGCGAGTCCGAGGCATAGTACATGAATCTGACCGCGAACTGCGTCCAGACCTGATTGTTCTCGGTGTCGCTGTAATCTCTGTACGGGGTGTAACCGTAAGCGACGCCTTCGCGTATGGATGAAGGCGCCTTGGAATCGAAGTTGCTCGGATCGGCCGTCCATTCCGCGTAGAGCCTGACATCGCCGGTGACTGTGTATCCGGATCCGGCGTTGATGTGCGTGCCCGTAGCAGAGCCGATGCGCCACCCGGAAAGATAGTGACCGCTCTTGATGAATCCCGATGCGGGAAGCTCTATCCTGTTGCCTTCCAGCACTTTCTGTGCCGGTACGGATCCTGTGCCGCCGTTGCTGTCGAATGTGATTGTCGATGTGGCGTCGTATTCGCTTGCCGCATCGGATCCGTCGGCCATTGCCAATGCGGCCCCGACAGTGAGCAGCAGGAACGAGGCCAGCGTTATGCGTATGATGGTCTTATTCAATTATGATCACCCCGTCCGAAGGTGTACTGATGAAAGTGAGCGGATTGACCGCTGTGATAGTGAATGTCTGAATGCTGTCGGCGTAACCGGCCCTGCTGGCCGTCACCGTGACGGTGTACTCGCCGATCTCGCCGGGAGTGCCTGCGATAGTCCCTTCAGAAAAGGAGAGCCAATCGGCACCGGATATGGAGATCGTGATGCCGGATCCCGTGGTCGCGGGAGCGTAGGTCCATTCCTCGCCCACGATAACGCCAGTGTCCGGTTCCGAAGTTATCTCCGCCGAGGCTCTGACCGAGATCGTAGAGCGTATGTCTGCCGCCGGGGCCGTTGCGCCCGAGGTCCAGTAGAATATGACCATCGTGTCATGGTCCGCGCCAGATGTGATCGTGCACGAAGCTTCTCCGACGACAGAGGCTCCGTTGTCGTCCAGCGGGGAGACGTGATAGTTCTCTAGGAAGTAGTCGGTGACCAGATTCGCAGAGTTCAGCGTTCCGACGCGGAAACGTGTATCTGCGGTGATCGATACGTTGTACGTCGTATCGGATTCGACCGTGAGAATGGCCATCCAGTTGGAGCCGGTTGATTTTATCCCGCCGAGCTGACCGGTGGAGCGTATGTACCCCTTGACGTCGGTGACGGAATCGTCGAAGAGCTCGTCGGCCTCTGCATTGCTGAGATCTGCCAGGATCGTGGTGCCGAGAGCTGCCGCTATCGTCAAAGAAAGAATGAGAAGGAGTTTGAGGTGTCCGGCCTCAGAGTGCATACGCGATGACTCCGTTGCTGGGCACGGATGTGAACGTCAGCTTCGCGACCACGGTGACGGTGAACGTGTCCGTGGATCCTCCGGCGGCGACGGTCACGTTGTATGTTCCCGGTACTGACGGTGCCGTTCCGACGATCGAGGTTCCCGAGACGGAAAGCCAGGACACTCCGGAGACGGAGAGGTCGCTGCCGGACGTCACGTTCGAGATGTTGATCGACTGGCCTGCGTACACAGTTATGTCATTGACGCTGAGCGGCTCGGCATAGGTGAACACGTTTGTCAGGATGAACGACGAACCGCCGCCGTAGCCGGGCCCCTCTTCCAGTACGTGCAATCCGACCGCATACGTTCCGTAGGCTGTCGGATTGAACTTGTATGACAGGGTACCGTTGCTGTACGCCACATTGGTGAACATCGCGGTGCTGGTGGAGTACGAAATGCTGTTGAAGTCGAGGACCACAGGCGTGACGGTCACTGCACCCTCAAGCTTGTAGTCTTCGAAGATCCACGAGTTGCCGGACACACCGATGCTGTCGAAGTTGCTGGTTGTCATGTAGTACTGGAAGATACTGTTGATGACCTCGTAGTAGGAAGTGCTCTTCTGATACGTGTTGAACACAGACGAGCCGGCATTGAGACTCACGTTCACAGGACCGTTGATCTGCGAACCCGCCGATGCGCTGGGGGTCCCGGTCACATTGAGCTTGACAGCGACGTAGTTACCGTTGACGGTGTTTGTATAGTTCCCGATACCGTTGAGGTAGAAGTTCATCCCATAGTATCCCGGTATCAGCGGGGTACCGACGATATCCCCTCCCGAATTGACGCTCATGCCCAACGGCACACTCGCAGCCAACGACCAGCCTGTGTTAGCCGGTATGGAATAGTTGCCGGGGATGTTCGTGTCGAAGCTGTAGTACGTTCCCGCAACGGCGTTCAGATTGTATGTTGCCGACGGCGCCGCATCGGAATCCTCCGAAAGGGGGATGACGGCGAACATCGCTGCCGCCGCCATGAGCATGACGGCAAATATAGCCGTCATTCTGGACATCCTGTTCAGAACGGCCACCCGATCACCCCGAATTGTACGGCCAAAGCGAATCCGATGAGGATGATTCCCGCAATCGAGAATCCATACCTGGAGAAATATGCCCCTCCGACCGTCATCAGAAGGCCGGCGACCGCGATGGCGATCGGTGCGATCGTCTCGGTACCGGTATTCGATCCGTCGTGATCGTCATCGCCGCCGTTCGCTGTCAGCTTGGCGTAGAGGCTCATGTTGCCTGTGACCGCCGAAGTGAAGTCGTAGACGGTTGTGCATGCCGCATCGGTGTACCATCCGCCGAACGTGTGGTTCTCTACCACGGGATCTGCGGGTGCGGTGACCGTTCCTCCGGCTGCGACCGTCCTGTAGGTGTTGCTGTCGCCGACCACGAATGTCACTACGTATCCGCTTCCGGACGCGACGGTCCACTTCGCGTAATAGGTTGCCGAGGAGGTGATCTTCTCGCTCCAGTCGACCGGCATGGTGAGCCCGCTGTCCTTGTACCATCCGCCGAACGTGTATCCGTCCTTGGAGGGTGCTTCGGGAGCCGCTGCCGCAACATCGTAAGCGGTCTGCTGGATGCTTCCGACCGCGGATCCGCCGTCGGTGCTGAAGGTGATCACGGGGAATCCCATGATCTGGACCTTGTACACTGCGACCGAGGAGCCGAGCGGGTTGGTCGCCGTCTGCGTCACGTAGTACGTTCCCTTCGCGGAGAATGTGTGCGTCACGTTCCAATCGGCGGATGTCTCGCTGCCGTCGCCGAAATCCCAGAGGATCGACTCGGTCTCTTCGCCGTCGAATCCGAAGAATACGGTGTACGAGTAGAATTGGCCCAAGTCCTGGTCGTAGGCCGTATCCGCTGCGGATACGGGGGCCAGGGAAAGGGCCAGCGCCACCGCCAGCAATGCGAATGCCGAGGCGGCGCTGATTAGATTGTTCGCGTGTTCCATCTTGTCACCTTCAGATCGCGTAGGCGATTACTCCGTTGGAGGGGGTCGATGTGTACACGAGGACGCTCATGATCTGGCAGGTCACGGTGATCGTGTCGGTCTGTCCGTCTGCGGACGTCACCTTGACGTCAACGGTGAACGAGCCGGCAGGCGAGGCTCCGCTCAACGAAAGCACTCCGGTGGAGGCGTTGATGGAGACGTTGGCGCCGCTGGGCGCATTGCTGTTGACGATGGAGAACGTGTTGCCGTTACCGCCGGTGGCCGTGTAGGTGGATGTGACCGCCGTTCCGGCCGTGGTGGAAACGCTGGTGGAACCGGTGACATCGAGTGTACCGGAAACGGTCAGCGTCACGTCCTTGGTGATGCTCTGGCCGTACTGCGAGGCCGCCTTCACGGTGAACGTTGTTCCCGTGGTGACCGCTGCGGATCCGGTGACGGTCACGACTCCGGTGCTGCTGTTGATCGTCACTCCGGTAGGAGCTCCGACAAGGGACCAGGTAAGGGTCGATGTTCCGGAAACTGCGGACGTGTACGTCTCGGTCACGTTGGAGTTGCCTGTGTAGGTCAGGATCGCGGAATCGCCGCTGATGGTCGTCAGCTTGGGTTCGGACTGGATAGTGACCTGCTTGGTAGCGGTCTGCGTGGGTCCGTTGGCCGAGGTACCGGTCAGGGTGAGCGTGACGCTCTGCTTGACGGTGGACGAACCGGCGATGACACCGGTGCTGCTGTTCAGCGTGAATCCGCTGGGAAGCGTTCCGCTGGTGACGGCCCAGGTGACGCCGAGATCGCTGCCGGTCTGGCTGACCGTGCTGGATGTGACTGTGGTTCCGTAAGACATGAGTGTCTGCGCGGATCCGCCCTGGATCACATTGTAGACCGTGAACGGAATGGCGATGTCCGTGCTCTGACCCTTCGCCGATGCGGTGAGGTGGATCGTGTTGGATCCGACAGATGTGGGCGTACCGGTGATCGAGCTTCCGGAGAGCGTAAGGCCTGCCGGGAGCGATTTGCCGGATGTGACCGCCCAGGACACGGTGCCCATGGACGAAGATGCTGTGAGCGTGACGGAGGCCGCATTGCCGAGGACTACGTCGCTGGCGGTACCGGATGCGGTTATGCCTGCGGTGACGTTGACCCTGAGGTACTGGTACGCGGTCTGCGTGATGCCGCCCGTAGAAGTTGTGGCTTTGAGGATCACATCGTAGACGGATCCGACGGCTGCGCCGCTCGGAACCTGTACGGTGACGATGTTCCCGGAGATGGATGCCCATGTTCCGGAGACGATAGAAGATGATGTTCCCGAAGAGGTGTTGGTTCCCTGCTTGAGGATGGTCGTTGTGACCGACAGATCGCTCGGATACGTCGGTGTGTAGGTCCATTTGAAGCCCGGTGCCAGATTGAACTCGCTTATGGTCCCGTAGGTCGCGTCCGACGCGGCCTCGGAGTCATCGTTGCCGAAGACCATGAAGCAGGAACAGAGGCACAGAGCCATCACAACGGATGCCGCTATGAATTTGCTGCGCTTGCTGTTTGACATGCTAAACCTCCCATCTTCCGACATATCCGGATCGAAAGAATAGGCGGAGAGCGATCATCAGTGGAGAATATTAGTGAGCGTAAATTGGAGATTTCTTACGACGAACAACGAATGAGTTTCACTCGAAAGAAAAAATCTTTGCAATGGCCATGATTGTTCCGAAAGAAAGCCCTGCAACAATGATGGACGGTATTGCTCGAATCAGTGTTCCACAAAGAGGGTTGTATCCTGAGCTCGACAGGACCTGATG
>LSQX01398557.1_pt1 | contig 23126 bp, 25 predicted proteins | sample 654561 | NCBI WGS metagenome assembly LSQX01 (sample SAMN04489861, study PRJNA283612) | anaerobic digester metagenome | isolation source: 4 biogas reactors fed with cattle manure at either 37C or 55C with and... | place: Denmark: Kongens Lyngby | collected 2014
ATATGTGAGCCGCTTCTGCCATTGCGAGGCAGATCACATTAGGAGGGAGGCTCGCATAAATAGCTAGCTGATAGCCGATGATGGGCAATCATACATAATGCCTGCATCCAATAGCGGCCATGGTATCACGTTAAAGGAGTATCAGCTTGCACATCGGCGCTATCTGAAAGCGTAGTTCGAGTAGCTCTTAGCTGCATCTGCACACAGTTAATAAACAACCCCACCCACCAGTATGACATTGGCATAAGGGGTAAATTCGCCGGTACGAATTATTGCTTTCACTTGACCGAGCATCTTCTTGAACTCACCGTGTGGTATCTTCTCGACAGGAGTATCAGGAAACACCTCCATAATCTCTTGGTAGACTGCGGGGTTCTGCGTCTCAGTCTCCTGCTCTGCAATAACCTTCTCGACAAAGAGTTCACGCAAAATCACTCTAAGCACATCAGCAAAACGAGGATTATTCTCACTTAGAGCAAGATCCACACGTCGAGCGTTGCTGGGAATCGGGAGTCCCGCATCGCATACCACTAACATATCTGTATGACCCATACCGGCCACAATCTCTGATATGTCCCGATTTAGAATTCCACATTTTTTCATGACAAGCTCTCCTTTCTCAATTCATCAATCTTAGGCAGAGAAGGTATTGCGCCCATCCGAGTCACTGCTATTGCCGCCGCCCGGTTCGCGAACTTGACAGCCTCCCTCAAAGGGCAGCCATTCCCTATTAGCACGGCTAACGCACCACAAAACGCGTCACCTGCTCCAGTGGTATCAACCACGCGCTGAACCGCTTGCGCCTTGTAGTGTGCTACATGACCATGCTCCACCAAATATGCGCCTCTCTCACCAACCGTAACCACTACAGCGCCGACACCACTGTCAAACAAAGTCCCGGATCCCCTTAATGCTTCTTCATCTGTGGTGGGTAGGATGCCCGTAAGGCCCTCAAACTCAATCTCGTTAGGCACTACGACATCAACGAGACTTAAGAATGAGTCCGGCAGCGGGGCGGCGGGCGCCGGGTTCAACAGCACCTTGGTAGATGATGCTCTCGCAATTTCAGCGGCTCTGAGAGATGCTGACATGGGCACTTCCAGCTGCAAGACCAACACATCCGCTGAGGCAATTGCCTCTCCCGCCTTCTCCACATCTGCAGGACTAAGCTTCGTATTTGCACGCGGAACAATAATGATACTGTTGTCCCCGTCCGCGTCGATCACGGGATTCCCTATCCCGGTTCCTTCGGTACTGTCGCGCACAACGAACCTGGTATCGATTCCCTCATCCTCCAGAAGAGCGAGGAACATATCTCCGAAGGAATCAGTGCCCAGGCACCCCACCATGCACACGCTACCACCTAGCCTCCCTGCAGCAACAGCCTGGTTAGCGCCTTTCCCTCCCGGGAACATCCCGAAATCGGTGCCGATAAGCGTTTCGCCCCTGGCAGGCCTTCTCGAGGCCCGCACTACAAGATCCATGATGAAACTGCCCACAACTACGATTCGTGGTTTTCCATCCACTACTCATTATCCCTCTCTCTGCGTGCCACCACTTATTGCCTGAACTTGAAGCCTCTTCCCAAGGCTTCCTCCAGGGTGGTACCTGGCAAAATCGTTTTTTCCGAATCCTCTGAGCGTCATCAGCGCAACAGCAAGAGCATCACCTAAAGCAAGTGCCGCGGTAGTACTGTTAGTTGGAGCAAGGTTCAGCGGATCAGCCTCCTTGGCAACAGAGCATGGGAGCACTGCATCGCTTTGCTTCGCCAACGAGGAATCAGCGTTGCCTGTCATGGCGATGATCTTGGCTCCTATAAGCCTAATAGTTGACATTAATCTGATTACTTCCTCTGTCTCACCGCTATTGGAGATGGCAATCACGACATCGTCGGGAGTGATCATCCCCAAATCGCCGTGAACTCCCTCGGCTGCATGGACAAAGAACGCGGGAGTTCCTGTGCTTGCCAGAGTAGCAGCGATCTTCCTGCCTATATGTCCGGACTTCCCAACTCCTGTAATGATCACGTGTCCCTTACACTCATACGCAAGGTTTACGGCTATGTTGAAATTCTCATCAAGCTGACGAGCAAGTTCTGTCAAGGCTGCCGACTCGCTCATGAGTACTCTACGCCCAATTTCAACCGTTCCGCTCAAACTCCTATGCGGTCGCTCTCTTGTCATTTGTTTCTCCTCCGTATTGGATTGAAGCTGCCACGGCCAAACCTTTGGCTTGCTAGCGTGGACTCGCACATGACCCCCGCACGATCAACTCTGGCTTCAAAACAATCGCTCTGGGCGTCTTTACCCGCCCGCCTGAGATGCGTCTCATTAGTAATTGCGCTGCCCGAGTTCCAAGTTCAACTATAGGCTGAGCTACGACCGTCAACGGCGGATCCATCAACGCAGCCCATTCAGAGTCGTCGAACCCAACTACCGAGATGTCTTTAGGAACCTTCTTACCAGCGGCTTTGACAGCAGCCATGGCTCCGGCAGTCATCGCATTGTTGCACACAAAGAGCGCGGTGGGAGGTTCCGGGCGTGCCAGCATCTCCCTGGTCTTCTCATATGCAATTTCCCGCTTAAACTGGGCCACCTCGATAAGTGACTCATCCACCGGGATCCCGTGTGCTTTGATTGCCCTGACATACCCCGCCATCCGGTCTGTACCCGTGCTGACTTCAAGGCGTCCTGCGATTATGCCGATTCTCCGATGTCCTATACCGACTAGATACGACACTGCATCGAATGCTCCGCCCTCATTATCCGAAAGAACTACGTCAGCATCCAGTCCTGGAATCGAACGGTCCAGAAGCACCGTAGGATAACCCGATTCGATGGCCAACTGTAGGAGGTCGGCATTACCGGAACTCGGTGCCACGATCAGCCCATCGACGCGTCTGCCCATAAGGAGTCGCAGGTATACCTGTTCGCGCTCAGGTTTCTCGTCGGTGTCGCAGAGTATAATGTTATATCCTTGTTTCAGCACCTCGTCCTCTATGGCCCGCACGATGTTGGTGAAGAAAGGGTTGGTTATGTCCGAAACCACAACCCCCACAGTCTGGGTCTCGCGGGTGCGCAGGCTCCTTGCTATCACATTGGGTTGATAATTCAGGTCTTTCATAGCCGCATGGACCCTCTGCTTCACCTGATCACTGACGTAACGTGTCTCGTTGATAACATGCGATACTGTGGAAGTCGAAACACCTGCTTTACGGGCCACATCCGTGATTGTTGGCATGATACACCTATACCTCCTAGTACATTACAGTCAATCCTACTTATCTCTCAAGAAGCGAAGAGGAGTCGTTTATTGACTTCTCATGGCAGATATTGGCGCGTCTTGCTTAGAGCCTTGCGCAACCAATCCAAACCCTCGCCTCCTCCGTCGAACTCAAAGCATGCATAGCCACAATAACCGCCTGCCTTAAGTTCATCGAAAACCGAGCGAAAATCCACCGACCCACTTCCCGGGGCGCAATCCCTCAAGTTCGAGTTCTCGTCGGGACACACATCCTTTAGGTGAACATATTTGACTCTCCCGCCTGCTAGTTTCGTGACCTGAGCAGGGCTCCCGTCTTCCTCATTCATCACGCAGTTTCCTGTATCCAGTGTCATTCCGAGCACGATACCAAGCTGAGATTCCACTTGATCTATAAAGTCCACTACGCGGCTGACCGAACCTTCAGTCTCAGATGTGTTCTCTATGCACAACAGCACGCCTGATGAGTTAGCCTCTTTCAGAATGGGTTCAAGACGTTCCATCACATCGCGGCCAATATTTTCTCCTGTCTGCCATTCCGCTAACTCCGATAGAAATACACGCACTATAGGGGAACCCAGGCTCTTTGCACTGGTTATTGCTCTGAGCAATCGGGGGCAATCGGCTTCTTCGCCAAGCGATGCTCCGGATGCCACAATCAGTCTTACATCACTACTGGTTGATAAGAGCTTGAGTCTCTTGCAAGCCTCGTCAAATTCCGTGGCAGAGACATCAACAGGCGGAAGGCCAAACCATTCTTCATCCCGCACCTCCAACGCCCGTATTCCACAATCCGCGCAGATCCGCATCACATCTTCGATGCTGAGCCTCTCCCGCTTCAGTTCTTGATTAAAAACAACTACACTTGCAGCTAATTCTATCGAACCGTTCATAGACCCACACTCCTAATGCCATCCATCATGGCCTGCCGGGACACAGGCTTCACGTTCTCCACGATCCAGTCGCGCATCTCCTTGCCTTCAGGGGTCTCCTGGGGAGCCGACATGAATTCAAGCTCAATACCAAGGGCATCAGCTGTAAGCGACGCGATGATCGGCCATATCTGTCCAATATCTCCTATTAGTGGCAATGATGTTTCCAGTCGCGCAAAACCTGACATCTCCATACGGAACGGTATACCGGTCAGTTTGGTCTTAGGCAGCCCTTTGGCGATGGCATTCTGCACCAGTCCACTCTGGCGCTGATATTCCCAGACTACCTCCAAGTTCTTGTCCAGGTCAATCCTGGCAAGAGTCTTTCCGTGCAAGCTATACGTCTTCATGCCCTCCCATGCCGGCCATATGCCGTGTCCTGTCCAAGTCTCAAATGGCCCGTCATGGATCTCCTGGGTAAGTGCCACCCCCGACTCAATTATCACTTCCGCAGCACCAAGAAGTTTTGCAATCCTTGAGCAACGCTCGGTAAGAGATATTGAATCTCCAATGCTAAGTCCTACTGTACCACCGCCTACCAGCTGGGGTACGGACACCAGAACCGGTACCCCGCGTCTGGCAGCGGCGCCTATCATCGTGCGTTCGTCTGCTCCCAGGCCAACAGCTGTCTCAAGGGAAAGGCCTGCTGACTTCGCCATCTGAACAGCGTCGCGCGCAAGTATTTCCGTCCTGAGTCCCATGGGGTAGGCCATGTTGCCGGCAGCTTTGATGATGGTGTCGCCTGGAGCTGACATAGCTCTCCGTATCAAACCGCAATCTACTACCATCTCGCGTTCAAGTGCTGCCAGGTCCTCATCGCTCATAACGGTTACTTCGAATCTGCCGTCCCGGGGCAGAATGGAAGTGTCAAGTCCCAAATCCTTGCCGTCGACTCTGTGTACACGGTCAAGAGAACCCGCCATCTCATGAGCGATCACTGCAGAGCTAGTGAGTATTCCGTCCACTATGCCCACCCTGATCAGCTCAGCCAGCAGGGTTGTTACTCCCTCATGGAGATTCGGGCCGCTGCCGGTGCATACCACCACGCTTGAACCGCTGTTTTTCGCATCAACAATGTCCTTGACCAGACTGTGGATGCGCTCCATATTCTTAGGCGTCTGAGACTCAATCAGTTCTTTGATATGACGATACATCTTACTCTCCTCTCCTCACGGTCGATCTCAGGGCGAATCGGGCGAATCGGAACGTCTCTGGAAAACGACGTGGCGTATGGAGAGCCTCTGCCATGTGTATACTACATGAATCAAACCGTTTGAGCCGGTGACTATCGCCGGATACGATACCTCTCCGCCTCTTGACTCATCCACCAGAGTCTGCCCATGCCAGCTTGTACCTTCGTCGCACGACTCGACAATAACCAATCGGTCGCGCCTGCGCTCCGCATCATTCATGCAGAGCAACAACGTTCTGTCATCAGCTCGGACCACATCCAGCCCGCTATCGGGGTTCGGTAGCTCGATAGGCTGGCAAACAGTCCACGTCTTGCCCCGGTTGTATGAAAATGAGCGCCACACACGCCCACGGTTAGTCCTGGTCAGCATCAGTATTCTACCGTCTGTCAGCTCGACAAGTGTAGGCTGTATCGGGACTCCGTACATAGTGGTGTCCCCATACTCATGCCAGCTTCTGCCGGCGTCTTGCGTGAGAAGAACCATCGGGCACCATAATGCCTCGTCGTACACAGGCAAGAGCCACTCGCAAGGCCCCAGGGCTATAGGCTTGTTTCTTGTCATCCATCCCTCATGCTTACATATGAGACGAGGCCATGTATCCTCAGCGTACACAGGCATACCCTGAGATGTGCCGCGAGAGTCAGACGGAGCTAACTCGCATTCAGCAATTCTCCGGACCGCAATCCTGCTGGACGTCCATGTCCTCCCGTACACAATAACGAAGAACAGAAGGACGTCCCCTTGCGGAGTCACGAATACTACCGGATTACCAACAGCCAGCCCCGGCATGGCGGCTACAACCTTTGGAGTCGTCCACGACTGGCCAGGAGAACAACTGGTGCTCATCATTATTACCGATTTTTCGTCTAGCTCGTAGCGGCCTTCATACCACGCAGCAACCAGTCTTCCATCAGGTAGTTCCGCTATGGTGGCTCCATGACACATGGGCCTCTCGGGGGCTGCAGTGCCTATGTCCACCTTCGAGACTAATTCGTAACCTTTCAACGTGAAACACCTCGTCCGAATCCTGCCTTGTCGAAGGCATCAACAAGACGCTTTCTCCCTTCGGTTGATACTGCAAACAGAGGAGGTTTGGGATCTCCCACGTCAATACCTCTCTCACACAGAGCGGCCTTAAGAGAAGCGATGATCGAGACCTCACTCATGATGGCCTTCTGCGCCTCGATAACCTTCTGTTGAAGCACCCTTGCGCCTTGAATATCTCCTTTCACAGAAGCATCGTAAAGAGCCACGATACCCTCGGGGATAACATTCGCAAGTCCGGACACAGCGCCGTGTCCGCCTGCGGCCACTGCAGGAAATATCAGTGCATCATCGCCCATTAGCACTGTGACATCAGGACGAACCGTGGCCAGCACACGCTGAAAGTGAGCCATGTCTGCACTGCTATCCTTTATACACACGATGCTTTCATACTCCATGAGCCTAGATACAGTATCCAGCGACATGCGGTTGCCGGTTCTCTGTGGTATATCATACAGAACCACGGGCACCTTTGAATGCTGGGCGATAGTAGCCAGGTGCACTACAATCTCTTCCTGTGTAACTCCGTAAAAATACGGAGGCATAGCAACAACACAGTCAGCCCCTTCATCGGCGGCCAGATCACATAGCTCGAGGCATTCGGCGGTGGATGGAGCCCCTACACCAAACAGAACAACCGTCTCAGAACCGGTGACACTACGTACTGTTGCCAGCAAATTCTTACGCTCGTCATCAGACAACAGCGGTCCTTCGCCGGTAGTACCAGACACAAACAGCCCATTGACACCGGCTCCGGTAAGGAATTCAACCAGCGCCTTGCTTGCTCCCTTGTCAATCCCTTGATCCCTCCAGGGGGTTACGAGTGGAACTACAACTCCTTGCACACGCATGAAACACCCTCCTTAGACCGGTTACTTAAGCCCCGAAGTAGCTATCCCCTCCACAAAGTACCTCTGCATAGCGAGAAAGACGATTATCGTGGGAAGCGTAGCCACGAATGCAGCCGCCATGGATAGTCCGTAGCGTGGCGACGCCATACTACCTCCCACAACCCCGAACACGTGAATAGCAAGCCCTACAGGCTGGGTCTTAACTGCATCAGAGCTCGCTGCTATGAGCGGCCACGCGAAGCTGTTCCAGCTGGCCATGAATCGGAATATGATCACTGTGGCTAGGGCAGGGGTTAGGTTCGGTGCCACAATCCGAGTCAGAACCTGCCACCGGCTGGCTCCATCGATTATGGCTGCTTCCTCTAGCTCTTTGGGAATCTGTTGGACAAACTGCCGTATCAGGAAGACGGCAAACCCGTTCGATAGCTGGGGCAGCACCAGGCCCACATATTTGTTTACCAAACGCAATTCACTGAAGATTATGTACAGGGGGACGAGATACGCCTCTATAGGCACCATCAGCGACAGAAGGCACAAACCGAACATAATAGAGCTGCCCTTCAACTTCGCCCGCGCCAAAGCATAACCCGCCGGCACACTAATAAGTATGGTAAGAGACACCGTTACAACTGCAACGATAGCGCTGTTAAGCAGCCACCGCGCCAGTGGATATTTGGCAAATGCGTTTCTATAGTTCTCCAGCGTAGGGGGCCGCGGAAGCCACTCAATGGTCTTGCTGAAGACCCGGCCCTCTTCCTTCAATGATGTTGACACAAGCCAAATCATGGGAACGCTGTACAACACCACAACCAGTACCAGCAATGAATACAGTAGGAATTTTCGCGCCCGTCGGGCAACACGATAGCTGCGACCTTCTGTCCGCTCATTAGTCAATCCCACTTTTAACCACCCTCGACTGGAGTAATACTAACACGCCAATGACAGCGAGAAAAAGCACGGATATGGCCGAAGCATATCCCAATTTCAGTTCCACAAATGCCGAATTGTAAATCTTATAGGTCAGAGTAGTCGTTGACCCCAGGGGCCCTCCTTGGGTCATGACAAATGGTTCGCCGAACAGCTGAAATGAGGTTATGGTATCCATTAGCAAGATATAGAAGGTAACTGGTCTCAGAGAGGGCAGTGTCACATGTCTGAACGCAACCCATCCAGTAGCGCCGTCCACAGCCGCAGCCTCGTACAGCTCCCGGGGAATACCCTGCAGCCCAGCCAAGTATACCACAGTGTTAAACCCAGCACTCCACCACCAATTGGCGACAACTATGGAGAGCATTGCGGTTCGGGTATCAGTCAACCACCATGATCCTTCCAGCCCAAGGTGCCTTAGATAGTAGTTGATAATACCGAAGTTCGGGTCAAACATCCAACGCCATATGATCCCCATCACTACTACGTTGACCACGTAAGGCATGACCACGACAACCCTGGCCAACGTGCGCCCCTTTAACCGAGCGTTCAATAAAAGAGCGAGACCGAGTCCTATGACGATTAGCGAAGGCACTTGCATCAGCACATACCGCACAGTGTTCCACAGAGCCTGCAGAACCGAGCCATCTTTGAACAGACGGACATAATTGCTGAGCCCAACGAAACTCGGCCTCCCAATTATTGACCAATTAGTCAGACTTACAGGAACCGACAGAATAAACGGCACAACAAAGAAGAGCGTTACGCATACCAAGTACGGGGCCACCATAAAATAAGCCCAAGTATTCCGGCGCCTCACACTGCGATGAGAAGTGCCTCGTTCTTGATTTAAACCATCTCGCAGAGTAGATTGCCTATGCACAAATCGTCACTCCCCATCGCAGTGATCAACCACCGCAGATCTGTCTCCTACTCTATCTCCTACTTAGACTCAAGTATTACGTTGAACTCTTCCTGCGCCCGCGTCACGGCTGTTGCAATGTCCGTCTTGCCCAAAAGCACTGACTCTGTCATCTTGACCAGTGGAGACGACGGATCATGGCTGAATACACGTGAGTACTCAACTATAGGCGGGTAGTAAATCATGTGCTCCAAACTGTCAGCAAAAGCCTGACTCTCTTTGAGTCCTTTGAACTCGACCGAGCTCAATATATCTTTCCGTATCGGAAGATGACCGGCTTTCTCTGCCCAGTTATAACCCTTCTCCTTGAGTACGAAGGCAACGAACTGCATCGCTGCTTCCTGAACGGCGGGTTTCGTATTCTTTGGGATCACCAGCGTATGCGAACTGCCCCATGTGCCCGCCCGGTCGTAGAAGATGGGCATTGGAGCTGTCATGTAGTCAAGCCCTTCTGTATCTCTGAACTCCGCTATACTCCACGGACCATCCAAGATCATCCCTACCACTCCACGGCGGAATGCACCCTGCGGGTCAGTCTCGCGCTCAGGAGCCACCTTATGCTTGTAGACCAGATCGTACATGAACTGCAGTGCTTCCCGGGTATCTTCTGTGTCGAAAACCGCTTGCCGATTATCGTCAGACAGAAGCCTTTTCCCTTTCTGCCCGAGTAGAGAAATGAGGAACCTGTGAGGTACTGCGCCATTGTACTCGTAAGAGAAGCCCCACTGATCCGTCTTCCCGTCACCGTCGATGTCCTTTGTAAGTCTCTGGGCGAATTCCATAAATTCCTTCATGTCAGCAGGACCACGATCGGGAAGCCCGGCTTCCTTGAAGAGTGCCCTGTTATAATAGAGAGCCCAGGGGTGCATATCCATGGGCACAGCGTACCGCTTTCCGTCTACAACCGTGCCGTCCCAAGCAGTACTAACATATTCATCACCTTTGATGCCCAACTCAGCCACAAGGTTATCCAGCTCCTGGAGAACCCCAAGGGTTGAATACTGTTTGAGAGCCGGCTGGTGGAAAGTAAGCAGATCCGGCTGGTTGCCGGTACGGAAGTCTATAAGTAGCTTGCTGTACAGTGTGTCCCACTTCATCATTGTCTCTTCAACACGGTACTGACCGGCATATTTCTCATTGAACTCCTTCACGAACTCCGACAGAACGTCTGCCTCCGGCGGTCCAATCCCATTCCAAAACCGCACAACCACCGGTGAAGCGGTGTATCCGATTGATGATAAACCAAGCGCAACCAAGGCAACCATAACGATTACCATAACTCGATGAATCTTCTTCATCCTTCAGTCACCTCCGAGTTTGATGCTCTCACGGATCACTGAATACCGCCTAGTCTCAATCTACAGTCTCCAATTGCGATCACACCGTTGTGCAGAACCTACGCTACGCCAATCTGCTCGACAGGCAGATCACCTCCTCGAATTCTCCAGCCTAGCCACGATTTCACGTACCTTCTCCAAATCAGCAGCCGTGTCCACACTTAGAGAATCCTCACCGTACTCCGTGACAACTGCTTGTATTTGATAGCCGTTCTCAAGCAACCGCAATTGCTCCAGAGACTCTGCGTGCTCCAACGGAGTCTCCTCCATGCCCGAGAGTTTTAGTAGAAGGTCACGCCGATAACAGTAGATGCCAATATGCTCGTATGCCTGGAAACCTTCAGCATTTCTGGGATATGGAATCAGTGATCTGGAGAAGTAAAGCACTCTCCCTCCACTTCCCATCACCAGCTTCACAACGTTGGGGTTGTGGTAATCGCTCTCATCTTTGATGACCCTGGCCACGGTAGACATGGAAGCCTCCGGAGCATTGATGAGGCACTGAATCACCTGGTCAATGATCCTCGGATCCACCAAAGGCTCGTCACCCTGGATGTTCACCACAACATCATGATCCGGGTACGCTAGACACACTTCAGCTGCCCGCTCTGTGCCACTTTTGTGATCCTTCCTAGTTAGCACTGCTTTCCCGTTGAACTTCTCCACTGCCTCCTTAATTCGCCCGTCATCTGTGGCCACAACAAGAGAGTCGATGCTCGGCACCATCAATGCTCGTTCCCAAACACGCACTATCATAGGTTTTCCGCAGATGTCAGCCAATGGCTTCCCCTCAAGCCTCGTAGATCCATATCTTGCCGGTATAACTCCTAGTATCTTCACGATAGACAAACCTCCTGTAGTGGTAATAACATGCGGTGTTTCATCCAATGTTTGGACAGTGTGACATTCTGATTCCTTGCAGAGACAAGTCAGTGACAGAAGATGGGATAACGATTACGCAAACGTTTGCGCAACCGATTTTATGCTACCATGCACAGAGTCCTTCTGTCAAGTATCGTAATAAGTCTGAATTATGCTGAAAAATCGGTCCCAGGATGATGAAATGTGGTTATATGCACACGCGGTTAAGATTATCGATGGATTTCATTCAATTCCTTGCTCTTGCTTCACCGGTTAAGTTACTTGAATTATGCTTTGTGTCTAGCATTCCTCTGCTTCCAGCTACGTTCAATTGCTCAGTTGCTTTCAAAATCCTTGATGGCCTGAGTAAGTTGTGGTATCATAGGAATGCTCAGTTTGAAGATTGAGCTGGCATATTAGATCTGCAGCTTAATAGCATATTAAACTAGGTGGGTCATTAGCTCAGGTGGTAGAGCACCGGACTTTTAATCCTTTTCACATTTGAAACTCTAAAGCCCAGCTAGAAGCGTTATTAGTGTCCTGAAAAATGAGTTTTTTTGTATGAGTCCGCTGCTGTAGGTTTTCTACTCCATCCCCTAATTTACCTCGATTAACGACTGTAAAATAACCCCTGCAAAATGAGAAAATAGATGCTCCAAGTTATGGTTAATATGGTTACCCCGATAGGGGTGATCATGGCATGGAAACAAGGGTCAAAAAGGCAACAAGAATCTATCGTATGCCCGATTCCGAAAAGTACCAATGGAACACAGTAACACAGGCCTTTCTCGATTTTAAGGCCGCAACTCATGCTTCATCAAGGACTATTTGTGATTATAAGAGCACCCTAAAACTCTTTATGGCCCGAACCAATCCAGACTTAGGCAGCCCAGTTAGTTTGAGAAACGCCGTCCTCAAGTTTCTGAGTGATTACGAGAATCCTTACAGCTACAACCGCAATAGGGCATACTTAAAGGCCTTTTTCAACTGGTGTATGGAAGAGGGAATAGTTAGGGGTAAGAATCCAGTCAGGGGAATGCCTTGTAGAACCCTTTCCCCAAGAATTAGACATCTAGACGAAGAAACCTTGAAGGCTCTCCTAAGACAACCAGACAAAAGGGAATACAGTGGATTTAGAGACTATACAATGATGTTGATGATGCTAGACTGTGGTATCAGACCGGGGGAAAGCCTACGTCTCTTACCTGGGGACTGCGATATTAAACAGGGAACAGTACATGTTAAGGCTGAGATAGCCAAAAATCGAACTCAGCGTATCTTAAGTATATCTACCCCCACGTCAAACGCCATAGGTAAATTATTAGAGTCAAGACACCCCCTATGGCAAAATCATGTGCCTGTATTTTGTTCAAGGGATGGTGCCCCGATGGTGTTTACGTCGTGGAATCACCGATTTAAGAAATATGTCCGGCAGGCAAATCTAGATAATACGATTACTTCGTACGATTTAAGGCACACTTTTGCGATAATGTTTCTGAGAAATGGAGGCAACCTTTTTGCTCTAAAAACGATTATGGGACATCGACGCCTTGAGATGACGGAAAGGTATGCAAGATTCGTTGGTCAAGACGTAACCAAGGAACATGAAAAAGCGTCACCTGTAATACAGCTTTTGAGCAAGAGAGTAAGACAAAATACGTGTCACTCTCAACACTGAACAATCATTTGGAGGATTTCCCGGAGAAATACACACAGCTAAAGGATCACACCTCTGTTACTATCTGTCTTTCTTTTGGGGTGGCAGCATCAAAGCATAGGGGCTTTGGAAAGGCCTCGCCGGTCTTGGGGCGGGATTATGTTGTCTTTTCCCTCCCGTATCAGGTATAGTATTTGAATCTGGAAACAACCATAGCCATTAGGATGACTATAGGTAATAGTTCTTGCTTCGGTAAGACTTTCTCTTACTTGATTTCCATATCTCAGGGATACTTATATTTTCCCTAGGCCGATATACCTTATTGCGTTGTAGCCGATTAGCTACTTCACTTGCGAGTTCTGCTGACCATTCTTGGCAGGGCGTGGCTTTGTCCTCGCTGCCCATGAATTCAAACAGAAGCGCTATTAGGATTACAATAATATCCCAAAGCATTCCTTTCTTCCTTAATACTTCTATGCCGGCCATAGCAGTATTTAACACCCCATACCATCACCTTCCCGTCTCGGCCTCGAGATATAATAAACAAATCTCAGAGAAGCTTCAGGATATTCAATTACCTGACGGAACTCTTCCTCAATTTCAAATCCATTATCCCTTAAAATCCTCCTAGCATTGATAAGGTGGAAGTATTCGCTTGACCCCTGGAACACAAAATAACCACCCGGTCTAAGTAGCCTTTTCATTTCACGGACAGCACCCGGAATCTTAAAAATGTCAAGGCCAAGAGCCATTACGATATCGGCAGAGTCGTCTTTGAGCGGTATTAAACCTATATCACAGACTATATCAGGATTAGGGCTACAGTCAGGATCCATATCTATCCCGATGTAATTTACGCCCTCAGGCATAAACCCTTTTATCTCTTGCCTTCCACATCCTAAATCTAAAACCGTATTAACGTCATGAAATAGGCATGGGTAATGGCTTACAAAATCGCCCTTTAGCCAAGTTCCAAAATATTCTCCTCTTGGAACAATGCAGGATATTGTTCTTTTATGCGTTCTCACTAAACCTGCCTCCAATAAACAAATAACCCCGTCCATTATGTGGAGGGGTCATTAGAAGATGTCGATAGTGGTAGCCAATATTGCAGCCCTAATTGACAAGGCTAACTGGAGAAATATCGTTTCCCTAGCACAAGGAATTAAAAAAGCAAGCCTGAGGATAATACAGTAAACCTAGAGTGTCCTTCATAGTCTTAAGGCCGTATGGATATATATTGGAGCTAGTAAAATGCGGATGTCAGACCTACCCAAGAGCCAAAGAAGCATAAAAAGACGTTCATAATCGACAGAGACTCGATTCGAGAAACGTGTAGCCGCCACCAGACTTTGAGAGGCTAATTAGCTCAGGTCTTTTTCTCTATTTAGGTTTGATCGGAACGGCTTCATTTACAACCCTTAAATCGCCTGTTTAATTCTGGGTATGACGGTTTTCTTCATCTTAATCAAATGTGTTATCGACCACTTCATTAAGTCTTCCAGGCTTTCTGTATCACCCTCAATAGATCCTTCCCGATACAACGCAATACGAGAAGATTTTCTGTCATCTAATCGTTCCCAGATCATTGATTCACCGTATTCAGATTCTATTTGATCCTTCTTTGAATACAGCGTGTCAAACAATTCCTTATTACGTTCTTGCTCCCCGACATCAATACCTACTTCAATTCGCGCCTTGTTATTCCAAGCAAAACACATTCCTAATGTGATTCCTGAAATCCCTGACGCAAAAGAATACCAACTTTGCGGTTGTCCCTTTCGGGCATTCGTGAATCTGTGCTTTTCACGTAATTCGTCGATTAACCTTTGGAAATACTCCCGATACTTTTCATTCTTCTCGGATGTTTGCCCTGGCAGTGGATTCTGTGTTGACTTTTTCCATTCATTGGGGAAGACAATAGCCCTAAAGTTATATGCAGGCTTCGAATCATCTATCTGAAGCACTTCCACTAAAACACCATAAAATTCTGTGTCGCTGTCTGTCCTTTCATTTAGCCATTCTAAAGCCTGCCTATGCTCTTCACGAATAGAGTAGGCTATCCATATTACCACCCGTGCATCAAAGCCCGAGGCATAGGTCAGAAGCTTGCCAAGGTGATCATGATCAGTTGCTGTTAACTGATTCTCAATGACAACAGGTCGGTTCCTCCCTACTTCCTTGGCTAGGATATCCAGAGAAAAATCTCCTACAGCCGCCTCTTCCCTTGTTAATTCTAACTCCATTCCTAGCGCTTCTCCGAGTTCCCCTATGTGTTCTGCTACCCAAGGGGTGAAATCTCTTGCTTCATTTGACCACATGTCTCTTGGATGCAACCGTTTCAATTTACCAAACTCATTCATAGTATCCCTCCTATCGAAATAGCGGGACCAACTGTTGGCAAAAAGGTAGACTCCTTTGTATTACCTAGTTGCTAGACAATCGCTGGACTAATATCGAAGCCTTGGCTCATTCAAACTTGCTATACTCCTCTATTCTGGAAAATTGCAGGGCAGCATGATTGGTTTGCACTTCTTGTTATTGCGAATGTCATATTCAAGATATTTGAATGCCTATGTATGTGCCGATACTGTATCATTCAATCCATCCCGTTACCTTCATCAAGGGTGTCCTGCTTTCATACTTCAACTTCTGTATTAATCTTAGCATCCGGTGTTGTCAGCGGCCACAACAATATCGAGGTTTTAGTCGTCGTCGGTTGTTACTTGGATTAGTGATCTTTAATGGTCTGTATTACTTACGCTGATGTTGGCATTAGCCCCTATCAATTCGCGGGCTTCAGTCTCCGCTCATTCGAAAGCATAAAGGTAATTTGTCCGTTCGAAATATCACGCTACCACCTTAACGTGGGATCCCTCTTCGTCCTTAGTGAAATACAATTTCTCGCCGAACTCATCCTGTAGTTCAGTTATGTGCGTTACTACGAACACCTTTCGAAAATCCTTTGCAATTTCAAATATGGCGTCTAGCACCATTTGCCTATTGATGTCATCTAAGGCAGAGAGTCCCTCATCTATTACGAGAAGTCTTACCTCTGTTCCTGCCCTACACGCGAGGAATTTCGAAATAGCAACTCTTAATGCAAAGTCTACAACAAACCTTTCTCCGCCTGAGAAGGTCTGGTAAGGCCTCGCTTTGCCACAATCAAAAATGGAGACTTTAAAGACCTCTCTCATGGTATCTGTCGTCTTAGTCCCAAGCTGAGTATCAATCCTTATGGAGAACCTCCCCCCTACTATCCTCTCAAGAAGCAGATTCGCGGTAGACTCTATTTCGGGTATTGAATTCTCCATTATGTAGGTGGGAACGCCAGATTTTTTACTGGAAGCCCTTTCAACAAGGCTATAGATATCTATTTCCTTTTGAATGACCCGAATTTCTTCGTCGGCCTTTTTCTCATCCTCCTTAAGGGATCTAATATTGGATAGTTCCTGGTTTACGCTTCCCAATCGTTCCCTTAAGTTGTTTGACTCAAGCGTTAAATCCTTAAGATTGGCCTTTTCCACAAAAAGCCTTTGTCTTGATTCCTCAAAGCTAAGAAGAGATTCCTTGATACCGGCTATCTCGGAATCAAATCGTAGGAGTTTCTCTTCCCTTTCCCCATTAGTAGAATGCACCTCAATTTCAATCTCACGCATCTTGATTTCAAGATCGTCGAGTCTCTCAGCGTATTCATTTATGAGGCTATTACAGTATTCTTTTCTCATTTCCGCTGCATCGAGCTCGCCTTTCTTCCTGGCAAGGGAAGCGAGGGCGTCTAACTCGTTTTCGAGGTTTTCATGGAGCTTAGGATCATATCCAATCTCAGCTATTTTCACCTCAAGCCTGGAAATCTTACCTTCATATGGATTCATGTGAGAGCTTATCCCAGAGAGCTTCTTTTTGATTTCCTTAACCTCACATGCAGCCCTTTTGGCGCTCGAAAGCAGCTTGCACTCACCCTGTAAATCATCCCTGCAAGGCACTTCCTCTAGTAGCATCGCATCATGTTCCGCACGTTTAAGATCGTTTGCATGTTTGTTGTACTCTATCTCAATCTTTGATTCCCATTCAACGGATTGGATCTTTAGTTTCTCGAGCTCGCTAGATAATTTCGAGTGTCTTAGGGATTTTTCCCGAATGTCGGTGAGGATACCAGACAGTTCTTTGTGCTTGTTATATGCTCCTGTGATGTCATGCTTGTTTAGAAGTATCTCGTCTAAAACCTCTAGCTGACCTCTTTCTTCATCCAAAAGACGTCGGATCTTGTTTATCTCATTTACTGTATTAGCCTCTTCTTTGGCAAAGGCTGATAGTTGGCTATCGAAGTGTTCAATGGATTCTTCCCTTTGCTTCTTGAGAGACTCTATCTCATTTTCCTTAAGCCCAAGCCGTATAATATCCTTTTGGAAGGAATCAATCTCGTTTTGAGCCGTATCAATGCTGGAATTAACGAACTTCAGTTTAGCTTCGATGCTCTCTTTCTTCGATGTTAGATCCTCTTCCTTCTCAATATGTTCCCTAAATTGCCTCAATTTGGAGTCAAGGGTTTCTTTCTTGGATTTCAACCCCTTAAGCTCATCTTTAGCAAAATCCTCAAGTCTATCCCAAATGTCAAGGCCTAATATGGCCGCGAAAACTTCTTTCCTCTCGCTGTCTTTCATCTTATCGGATGTGAATGAGTCAGATTCACCTTGGACAGCAAAGACGCTTGACACAAAAGACCGGTAGTCCATCTTTATGAGAGACTCAATCTTTCCTTGGGTTTCGCCTATTGTATTTCCTGAGATAGGTTCCCATCTATCGCCCTGCCATATGTAAAGGTCCAAAGAGGTTTTAGAGATCCTTAAATTCCACGAGCGATCCACCCGGTACTTGTTTTCACCAAGCAGCATCTCCATAGATACAGAGCAGGAGTCTTCACCGGTCCTTACAAAATTATCACAAGATCTAACCCCGCCTTTAGGGCCTTGGCCGTATAGGCAGAACGCTATCGATTCAACCAAGGAACTTTTCCCGCTGCCGTTTGGGCCAACTAGAGCAGCGATATGGACGTTTTCGAAGTTTACACTTTCGCTCTCATAACTCGTGAAATTGTCAAGTCTAACACTCAAGGGTTCCATCTATATCCCTCCTATATATGAAATCGCTATAGGGCCTTAAGAAATAAATCGCCTATAACAGGCATCGCATCCTCTATGAGTTCCTCAGGTTCTCCGTTAGCACTAGCCCATAACTTAAACGCTTGGAGAGGCTCTATACCTTCGGTGATATTGACATTTCTTTGCCTTGATTCATGAAGAATTGTCGGGGTAATATTCGCAACGTAGTGGGAGCCTTTTGATTTCAAAAAGTCTATGATCTCTTCATGGCTTACCTGTTTCGCCTTAGATTCTGTTATCGTGTACTTGACCGAGACTACCGCATCTAAAACATCGGGTATCTCATCTTTCCAGATACCCTTTTCGAACTTGTCAATAGCGCCACCTGAAAAAGTCACATTTACGACTTTTCTTGCCGGTAGTTCTTGAAATTCATAGGACCAATCCGAGGTGTCCACAATGTATACACCGCAAGGGAGGTTACCCTCATCAGTTTTTCCTCTCGTTAAAACGCCTGTATGAAGTATAAGGGGTTTTTCAGAAAGGACCTGAGGTTTATGGATATGCCCCATGATGCAGGCTTTAAAACCTGAAAACTTCAGGTCTCTAATATTAAGTGCAGGCTCATTATCAGGACCAAACCCGTTTGCATACTTAGATGTAGTCACAGCCCAGTGCCCCATTAAGACCATGTCTCCTTTATATCCCGAAGCATTTCCTGTCTTTAAAGCCTTTTCAAAAAGGGCGGAGCCTATATCTTTAGGGTCTTTGAAATCACAAATAGCCATAGGCTTCATGAAAGGAAGGACGACCACGCCGATCTCCCCGAGGTCCAAGAATTGGGGCTGAGTTATCCCCCAATGCCTTTTGTATTCACCTAAAACATCACAAGGGCCGGGTTTATTTATTCCCAGGCAGTCGTGGTTGCCTTGGCAATTTACCACTTTTATTCCTTCACATTCGAACCTTTTGAAAAGATTGAGCACGCGTAGCACAGCGCGAGGCTCAGGAGTAGCACGATAAAAATTATCCCCGGGGAAAAGCGCAACGTCAGCACTATGTGCCTTGGCTATATCAATAAGGGCATCTGTAACCTTATCCCACTCCTCGAGCCTCTCCGGTATTTCACCACGCCTTCTTACTTCAAATGTAGGCCACCAGCAATGTAAATCAGGTGCACATAGAAGAATCACCGAAACTCCTCCTTTACAACCCTCTAAATATCCTAACAGGTCCTAAAATGCAGAACAAAGGCATAGGTCTCCATTTTGCCCGGGGAACGGTTCACCCATCAAGTCGTCAAACCCCGGATCCTTTACGAGCTCTCGCTTGGAGCTATTAAGCGTCCTACCGACGCTTGATGTGATTTTCCCGATATGTTTAAAACAGTTCCTCAATATTTCGCCTTCATGGGCTGCGAAATTGCCATCATGGAAACCGTATGAGACATGGGCAAGTTCATGGCATGCCCTCTTTAAGAGTTCACACACGAGGCCTTGGGTTGAATAGTCTTTGAAACTGATACCGGTAGGATTTAAGAGAAAGTGAATTTCACCGTCTAAAACGGTGTAAGAAGCTAAGATATCTTCATCGAAAATGAACCCGATTCTATACTCGCCCGGGTCAATTGAGAGCCCGTGAAACTCGTTCCAGAAGATAGCGTTATCAATGAGTTTATGCCAAGCGAATAGAAGCTTCTGGTACTTAAGACTTGAAAGCCTCAGGTTGGTATTTCCCTTTACGCAATAATCGTAAGGATAGATGAAATCATCCCTCTGGTCTCGTAGAACACTACAGGGCCTACTCATTGGGTAGTGGGTACCCATTTGAAATAGGGCATTAGACAACCCCTTGAAGCCTTTAAACCTCCTACGATAAGTCGAAAGAACGGCAGTGGATTTTCTTATTGAGACTATGGGATCGGGCTTCTTCTCTTTTAGGGAAGAGGGGTTAGAGACTATTTCCTGGATTAATCTATGCAACCTGCTTTGATAGCGGTAATTAAGACGTTCGCGAGTCACGTTAAGCATGTAGTCCTTATCTTTAGGGTGGACCATGTTGTTCAATTCGAAAATGCAGATAGCGTTAGTATCCCATAGGCTTTCAGTAAAGAGCGCAAGGCCGTTATAGCGAACAACAAGCGTACTAAGGAAGTTTTCGGGGCCGGATCTATTGACATAAAGGCTTCCAAAATCTAACGATCTGCAAGCTTTCCTGCGGTATAGTCTTTGAATGGTAATCTCTTCTGGAACGTCTCCAGGTCTGATTATTTTAACCCTTATTCTCGCATCCACTTGGCAAAGAGAGAGATAATCAATTATGTCCCGACCATAGCAATCGCAATCGTCTCCAACCCATATCCTGATGAGGGTTCCTTTACGGTGAGCAGTCTTCTTTATGGGTTCACGGCCTAACATACTACTCGAAAGAAAGTTGTCCTGGGTATGTATCTCCCACTTGTCCCAACAGAAGCAAATCACTTTCTTAGCGTCACCGAACCCGCCAATAGCCCCTTCTGGCTTTTCACTCCCACCTAAGGCTAGGAATTCATTAAGCAAGATATCCTCAGTCATACCACACCCATTGTCTTCTATCTCGATGACCCCGGTATCAGGGTACAGGCGGACTTCATATTTCGTAGCCCCTGCATCGATGGAATTCTGAAGAGTCTCTTTTGCAACCCTCCAGAGTAAAGGGTATGAAGACTCTTTTCTGACCGTATCTCTGAAATAATCGGGAGCGATCTTAATTTGCGGGATTAAACTAATATCAATGCTTCCCAAAGCCTTTGCACCTCCTAAAGCATCCTGTCGGGAAGAATCAATGGGGGCCAAAAGAAAAAAGATAGGGGTATAGATAGCTGGTGCGAGTTTGTTGTTGCCTGAGGCTATCCACCTTGAATATTTCGTATCTTAGGTGAGGTAAGGTGTATCAAAATATGTTCCGCCCTGCTTTTTTCTATTTGCGGGGCGGAACATATGTCTCCTCAGATCCACCACAGTGGTCATAAACGCGTCATCTTAATTCTCATCATGCGAAAGGATGGAACCATTGGGTTAGGCCATTTCGCCTTCTTCGACCTGGTTGTTATCTTCAATTTCACATCAAGCTAGATTAATAATCCTCAGGATACATGAGAGTCAGATTGCCCCGTTCATTCGGCATGATCCAGAAAGTCTTACCTTCGTATTTCCCGATATACATGCCTTCATCAGGCTTCCTCTTGAAAATGATACTGATGATCTTGAGGATTTCACTGACGTCGTAATCAGGATTAACCTCATTCTCCAGTAAGCACGCACCTTTTCTATCCTTATCACAGGTTGCATAATCAAAAAACACGCTGGCCGTTACCCTATCTACTCCCCTATTAAAATTCGGATCCCGAGGAGGGGATCCAGCAGGGATATAGAGGCTAAGATCAAACAAAACGCCATCCTCAAGCGCTTCTCTATCAGTATAAGAATATATTAATTCGTAATCTTCGAACCAGGACATAGCTAATACCCTCCCTACCAGTTTTTTCAGTATATGAATGTTTGACCACTCTTCCTCAAACGGAAAACCTATTCTCTCAAGTCCTCGTATCTATCTTCATAGTCATGGACTAAATTTGGAGGGAATAGGTCTTTTACTTTCTCTCGAATCTGCTTTTAAATCTGCATGATTTCCATTTCCTATTGGATACTTAACGCGCAGGCTATCTCTTAATCCTCTGTCCAATAATCAACCCCCGTAATATCCCAGTCCGTTACATCTCGAGAGATCCCGTCGTCTCGATCAAAGACATCTTCCCCATCGGAAACCATATCCGTAAATCTTTCTATGGCGTCATTCATGGATTTCGCTTTTATATTAACGAAATTACTGCACTCCTCTTGCCAGGTGTAAAACAGTTGGTAGACTGCCATACGGCATTACCCTCCTGATTTCGATTAATATTCATTGGGTACACCCTCGANNGGTACGCCCTCGACGGAAAGGCCCTCACCATGAAGGCGACTTGGCATTCCCGTTTTACATATCCCGAGGTCAGTTACTTCTTTTATGCCTTTCGTAGTAGTGTCTTGACTCGTAATCATTACAAAGCCTAAAAAGCCTCTGTTCGATTTCCCATTCTTCATACGCGTCTTTGATTGGGCAAAGAGATAGAATCAAATCACGATTTCTACCGTTAAGGACAGAACTATCGTTTGGGATGGCTACCTCTTCGATCACGCGAAATCACCCCCGAAATAGAAAATAGCCGGGCGTGATGCCCGGCCATTCTGTAAGCTCTAGATAATAATTAGCTCGCCCTCATCCTATCCTCTTCCCTTTGACACCTCATGCAAAGATGCCTTTTATAGCGATCGGATGAGAAACTTGCAACTTTTGCGCTTATCTCCTGCCCACATTCCTGGCAATAAAGACCAAGTTCTGACTTTGAATCTATCTGCTGTCTATTTTTTCGAATTATGGAAGGCGAAGAAACGGGATCAGCTTCAAAAGGCGCATCAGCAGCATCATGATAATCATCTCTAGAAGAAGGGTCCCTAAGATCTCCGAGTTCCTCCACTGAACACATAGCGAGTCCCGTAAAATCCCTTAACACCCTCGCCTTGGCCCGTGTTGCAGCCATTCTAAGTATAGCATCTTTAACCCGGGCATTGACGTTCTTGGGGGAAGCGTCACCTACGTCCATATAGGTAGAGCCGTCTTTCCCTTCAAGAGTAGCCTTACAGACCGCAAACATTTCATTCTCGGCATTTGGCAGCTGTACGGGATCAGCTACTAGGGACTGAATGCCGATTTCTTTCCCGGCTTGAAGCAAGCCCTCATAAGTGACAAAATCCTTGCCCCTTATATCGATGATGTACTTGCTTCTAAACTCATTCGTAACCTCAAACACAAAAACACCTCCTGAATTTCTTATTCTTAGCTAGCCATGGTTAAAGCAGCATCCCAAGCATTCTGCTTTATGACTTTCCCCGATCCGAACCATTGGGAATCAAGCCTTGCCTCTTCTTGAGATGAAAAACTGCTCGTCATCCTTGTCG
>LSQX01040600.1_pt3 | contig 23125 bp, 23 predicted proteins | sample 654561 | NCBI WGS metagenome assembly LSQX01 (sample SAMN04489861, study PRJNA283612) | anaerobic digester metagenome | isolation source: 4 biogas reactors fed with cattle manure at either 37C or 55C with and... | place: Denmark: Kongens Lyngby | collected 2014
AAAAAACCGGATATAACTACAGCGTCTACTGCCCCCGCTCCTCCAAATCTTACCGGGGCAGATATGTTGTTTGCATAATTTACTATTCCCTGAGCAGCATCTGCCAACAGTACTCCGACTATACCGGCAATGAATGAAGCGCGCCTGGACCTGCCAAAGAGATAGGCGATTATTCCTGCTATGATGCCATATACATAGTTTGGATCTACCATCATGGTCTCCGGTTCATGGGGAAGGAGCCTTCCGGCAATATACACCCCTGTTCCTGCTAGAATGGAAGCCAGAACAGATCGGATCCTCTCCTTGGTAGTCCCTGCTTTTGAGAAAACATATATGGCCAATACAAGGGGGATTATAGCACCTCCTATATTTATGGAGACCCTATTCCCCAGTGGAATATTGGGTATAAAACTACCGACTAGAATCCCTGCCATGAAAAACAGGGCAGCCTTATCGTTAAGCCGCATTCTATCCAATATGTTATGACCTAAACCAAAGAGAAACAGGATCCCCGTAACAACCAATAGGGTCAGACCTACAGACAATATTATCACCTCATCGTATGTATTCATTTATTAATGATTTTACTGCATGAACTATGTTTTATATTCGATCCTGTAATCTTGGGGAAACGGTTAATGCATTGGAATCATCAATATATTTTACTAATTTCTCAATCACACTTATGTTGCCCAGGTCGCACCAGTTGTATTCGAATAAAAAAAGAGCCCTTTGTATGGCTCTTGTGTGCGAGTATCCGCTCTTATCTATCCCGTATGATCTTTTCCAATTCTTCCATGAAACTGTTTACATCAGTAAACTGCCTGTATACAGAAGCAAAGCGTACATAGGCGACTTCATCTAAACTTTTTAGCCTTTCCATAACCATCTGGCCAATTCTCTCACTGGTTATTTCCTGTTCCAGGGAGTTGTACACGGCCTTCTCAATATCCTGTACCAGCTTATCCAGGTCTTTTATGGCTATTGGCCTTTTTTCACACGCCTTAACAAGTCCCACCATTATCTTATTCCCGTCAAAAGATTCTCTCCTGCCATCTTTTTTTATTACAAATATTGGCAATGTTTCAATCTTCTCATAGGTGGTAAACCTTTTTGTGCATTCTATACACTCCCTGCGCCTGCGGATACTAGCACCTTCGTCTGTAGGTCGGGAATCTACAACCCTACTATCCAAACTGCCGCAAAAAGGACACTTCATTAGTACCAACCTCCGTTTCTGACCCCTTACTCTTATATCAGCATTTAGTCTAACTCTTTGTTAATTGTACCTTTATTTTCCATACTTGTCCAGACTCTTTTATAGCGATTCTCTTTATCCATTTAGTTCTCAAACCTGTTGAAATCCACATCTACCAGTATGACATCGTCCCCTATCTTCTTTATTCTATCCCAAGGTATAACATAATCCTTCTCCCCTTTTAAAAACCCCATTAATCTATTTGATCCGGGGACCACTATCGCTGTTATTCTTCCGGCTTGAAGATCGAATTCCATATCAACTATCACGCCAAGTCTTTTACCGTTTCTGATATTTATTACTTCCTTTTGCCGAAAGTCTGACGACTTTGCCATTATACCCACCACCCCTATTCTAATGAGTTAGTATATTATATTCCAGCTTGGACGAGGGTATGAGAAAAGTATTCATCCTCTAAAACAACAAAAGCAATTGCTCAGGCAATTGCAATATTACAATAGTTGATCGTAATTTATATATGTTTACGCATATGATTTAAAGCCGTCTTTTCCAGACGTGAAACCTGGGCTTGTGATATGCCAATCTCGTCAGCAACCTCCATTTGAGTCCTTCCTTCAAAGAATCTGAGGGTCAATATTAGCTTTTCGCGCTGGTTGAGTTTGCTCATAGCCTCCCTTAAGGCAATACCTTCCAGCCATGTGTCATCCAAATTCTTTTCGTCGCTCACCTGATCCATAACATAAATAGCATCCCCACCATCATTGTATATTGGTTCAAACAATGATATTGGATCCTGTATGGCATCCAGGGCAAAAACTACTTCCTCTCTGGAGATATTCAGCTCCTTGGCTATCTCAGTAACGGTGGGCTCCTTGGAGTTTTTGTTTATTAATTGGTCCCTTACCTGAAGCGCCTTATAAGCTATATCCCTTAGGGATCTGCTTACCCGAATAGAATTGTTGTCCCTTAAGTATCTCCGAATCTCTCCTATTATCATGGGAACAGCATAGGTCGAAAATCTTACATTGTGTGACAAATCAAAATTATCAATAGCCTTTATAAGTCCGATGCATCCCACCTGGAAAAGGTCGTCAATGTTTTCTCCACGGTTGTTGAACCGCTTTATTACACTCAAGACCAGTCTAAGATTACCCTGTATAAATTCCTCCCTTGCACTTTCGTCTCCTGCGTGCATTAAGGCAAATAATTCCCTCATCCTTTCATTTGATAGTACCGGCAGTTTAGAAGTGTTCACCCCACAGATCTCTACTTTATTTACAAGCATACCAAAACCTCCGTCCGTCTACAGTAGGATATAGTTAATGGTTTCAGTTATAGAGCTGGTCAAGTCATTTCCATACAAATCACAACTGAAACCCCAGGTGCTAGCTCTATAGATGAAGTATTGCCCCGGACCAAGGTTTTTATTCTAAATTTGGGTTTACATTATTTGTATGTTAATGTTGGATTTTGGCTTTATTTTCTATACCATTTCCGATATTTCCTTCCTAAGTCTCTTTATTATCCGCTTTTCCAACCTAGAAATATATGACTGGGAGATCCCTAAAAAATCTGCTACCTCCTTTTGGGTTTGTTCCCTACCACCATTTAACCCAAATCTAAGCTCCATAATTTTTTTCTCCCGAATCGTCAGCTTATCCATAGCTAAACTCAAAAGTTCCCGTTCCACCTCTTCCTCAATGAATTTGTAGACCATATCGTTCTCTGTTCCCAGGATATCCGACAGGAGCAATTCATTTCCGTCCCAATCAATGTTTAGCGGCTCATCGAAGGATATTTCCGTTCTGACTTTTCCATTTCTCCTAAGATACATGAGTATTTCATTTTCTATGCATCTGGAAGCATAGGTTGCAAGCTTTATCTTCTTATTTGGATCGAAGGTATTGACCGCTTTTATAAGTCCTATGGTTCCTATGGAAATTAAGTCCTCCAGCCCTATCCCCGTATTCTCAAACTTCCTGGCAATATAGACAACAAGCCGTAGATTTCTCTCTATCAATATACTTTTCACAGACTTATCCCCTATAGCCAGGCGATTTATCAGGTTGGCCTCCTCTTCACTGCTTAGGGGTGGAGGTAATGCCTCACTTCCACTTATGTAAAATATAGGTAGTTCGTTAAGAAAGGGAAACTTCTTTCGAATCCGAAGCCAGATAAGAAACAGGCGATATCGGACCTTATCAAAAAAAATTCTACTCAATTCTTTTGTCCTCCTTTCTGAGAATCAGGTAGCCGTTAATCCAGATACCATTTCAGGGTGAATAAGTGCTTGGTATTGCCCATCCTTCGACAGCTCCTTTGCGTATAAAGCGACGATTGTCTTATCCGTCTCATGCCAGCTTCCATCAAGGGAGATTAAGACCTTACTGGGTCTTAAGCCTATTAAGAAACTCCCGGACCTGCCTACCGTATAATAAGGAATTAAACGGTATTTGGGATCAAACTGCGGCTCTGCAATAGTTTTCGCTATGTAGTCTATATCATGCTCTCTATTGTATAAAAATATATCCCTTATCTCCATGGGCAGGGCCTTTTCTATTTTGGAGTATTCTACAATGATAACCGGACTTTGGGTAATCGGATCATACAATGAATTCCCTGTATCCAAGAGTCCCTTTAGTATAAAATTCATCCCCTCATATCTTATTTCGAGGTTGTAGATGAAGCTGGTGGTTAGCCGTCTGTTTCGTATTTTTAACCATAAAACCCGAACCAGTACAATCACTGTCACAGATGACACGAATATTGCCTTGAAGGGGAAATTCCTTAAATAGAAAACCCCCTTCCTTATGGTAATAATATCCTCGGTAAAGTAATATAAACCAAAGGCTGCCCCACCAAAAATAAAAGTTGTGACATAAAATAACCCTATGAGCCTAAAAAACCTAGTCAAAGATGTATACCTATATCCTATCAACAGCATACAAATAGATAGGGCTATTTTTGTGATCGTATAGTTCAGTATGTTGCTGTCTATAGTGATTAATAGAACAACATATATAGCGCCTATAAAGGACGCTATCCACAACCTCCATATGGGAGTTTCATCCCTGGATACTTTAGATACGGTCCATAAGAGTATATAGTTCATAATTAGATTATCCAGCCATATTACATCCAAATACCTATACTCGATGGACACCACGACCACACTTTCCCATGTTTTGTCCTTATTATATAATACACCGGTCTAAAATCCTGTAGAACTGTGTACTTGAATAAAAAAAACAAGCGACAATTTTTTCATTGTCGCTTGTATCTATGCATGGTTGTAATATATATTAGGTGCCAAAACTCATGATTTGATATGCAACCTGGTCTAGCTTCTTCCCCGCCTTAAAAACGTAGGGATTACCAGGTCGTCTTCCTGATGCTCTTGCTGTGATTGTGAATCAGTCACCCTACTCATGCTCCTCTTCAATTCTCTGGAGGTTTGAGTTTTATCTTGCTCGAAACCCGTGGCTATAACCGTAATCCTAAGCTCGTCTTCCATGGACTCGTCGATAACGGCACCAAAGATTATATTGGCATCGGGATGAGCTGCTTGAGATACCAGCTCCGCTGCTTCGTTAACTTCAAAGAGACCCAGGTTGGCTCCTCCGGTGATGTTTAAGAGTACACCCCTGGCCCCATCTATTGTTGTTTCCAACAAAGGACTCTGTATAGCCTGCTTGGCGGCATCTATTGCCCTGCTGTCGCCGCTGCCTTTGCCGATACCCATATGAGCAAGACCTTTTTCCCTCATTATGGTGCGTACATCGGCAAAGTCCAGGTTAACCAAACCCGGGACGGCTATCAAATCTGAAATTCCCTGTACCCCTTGTCTTAAAATATCGTCGGCAATCCTAAAGGCCTCAATCATGGAAGTACGCTTTTCTATTACTTGCAGCAGCCTGTCATTGGGTATGGTTACCAGGGTATCCACCCTTTCCTTTAATTCAACTATACCTCTCTCGGCATTGGTCATCCTTTGTCTTCCCTCGAAGAGGAAGGGCTTTGTAACCACTCCTACGGTCAGGATACCCAACTCCTTGGCTATCTCGGCTACTATAGGCGCAGCCCCTGTACCGGTACCTCCGCCCATACCGGCAGTAATAAATACCATATCTGAACCTTCCAGTGCAAGTTGAATATCTTCCCTGCTTTCTTCTGCGGCCTTTTGTCCAATTTCCGGGTTGGCTCCGGCACCAAGGCCTTTTGTGAGCTTCTCACCTATTTGTATCTTTAAATTTGATTGGGATATATGTAATGCCTGCTTGTCCGTATTAATGCAAATAAATTCTACACCCTTTAAGCCATACTGGACCATTCTATTTATGGCATTATTTCCTCCACCCCCAACGCCAACCACTTTTATATCAGCAAATTGATCCATATCAATATCGAATTCCAGCATTTCCCTTCCTCCCCTATTTCCTTTTTCAGCGAACAGTCAACCATACCGGCCTATCCAGTGAAAATTCCGTATAAAAACGGAGAATTCTGTAGATCATGAAATGACAATAGCATTTAGATTAATATCTTTAATATACTCATTATGTTATCATAAATCACCATAAAACGGAATAACATAATTAATTATTTTTCCTCGCCTATGTCGGACTTTTTACGTAAATATGTCAAAAAGTGTCGGCGCATGGCAGCAAAATTTTGGAAAAGCCTTATGCCAAAGGCGAAGATGGCAGCCAAATATATAGGAACGTCCAATCTGTCCCCTATATAGGCCAGCCCCGCTGCCAAAAAAGCGTTCCCAAAAAAACCCGAGATAAATATATCGGACTCAAAGTTATCCTCCAGCTTGGCTCGCATTCCACCGAATACCGAGTCCAGGGCCGCCAAAACAGCAATAGACATATACGGTGCATAAGTCACGGGGATCTGTAACGGCAGCAAGAGTCCCAGTACAATCCCTATAATTATACCCAACAATGGAAGCAACATCTTATTCATCCTCCCTTATAGGTTCAGCATATCTAAATTCTATGTCACCGATATAGCGCGGTATCTGGATCATGTCTTTTTGTTTGATTTCAAATCTCAATCCCCAAAATATCAAGGTTTGATAGATACTGTCATTCCTTTGGAAGTAAGAGGTCAGAGCCTCCGGGTCACCAACAGCATGAATAATGAATGGGGGGGCAAACCGCTGTTCCTTCCCAACATTAATGGTAGGCCCTCCACAGCTGATCCTGGATAATCCTGTAATCCTAACACCATTTATCGCCACTGCTTCGGCTCCTGCTGCCCTAAGCTCGTTTACCACTTCAAGAAGATCGCTGTCATGCACTATATAGTAACCTATCATATCCGTATCGTTCTCTAAAATGGTATCCCTTTTCCTGTCATCCAGTATTATCTCTACACCTGGTCCTTCTATATCCAACATACCTGCTATCATCCTGCTGTCATGTAGCTCTTGTCGGATTTGCTCTCCCCTGTCCAACCTGGCAGCAGCGGTTTCTTCGTGTTCCGATATAACCTTTTCCAGTTCCCTGATCTCTTCCAGTAAAAGCTCCTTGCTTTCTTCAAGATCCTTTGTCCGATTTAAATAATTTTCTATGCTGGCTATGGATCTCTCCTGGAAATATCGATCCCAGGTATGGGGGGACATCATATTGCTAAACCCAAGCTGGGGATTTTCGGCGTCAAAGGCCTTTATTACAAAAAAGCCAACCAGAACCCCGACAAAGCTCAATATCAAAATATCCTTTTTAATTTTCATCAGTATCCCTCACGAATTTTCCTGCAGAGGCTGGGCGAACCTGTAATTTATAGTTCCTTCATACTGAGGAATGGTTATCCGCTCCTCGGTCTTAATGGAGATATCCAGAATTTGGCTTAAGTTGTCTACAACTCCTCCCAATAGCTTTAATGCAGCTTCCAGGTTATCCGGATTGCCGATGGCTTTTATCTCAAAGGGGGTTGAATGCCTGTTTGTATTGATGACAATATAATCCCCGGCATTTCGGATTTCCGTTGTCGAAATCACTCTTTCGTTGTTTATGGCAATAGCCTCAGCACCGGCTGCGTTTAACTCGTTTATCAATCTCAAAAGGTCATCATAATGAACACTCTGAAACACCTGCTGGTTCCCATCCCAGCCACTAATAAGAAGATTGTCTACGGTGATTACAACCCCCGGCCCCTCCATCGACATCAACCCGGCTTGACTCTTGGTCCTTATTAGTTCATTTAACAGGGTCTCATCCTGTGATGTGTTCTCGTAGCTGCTAATAATATCTTTATATTCGTTAATTTGATTAAGAAGATTCTCGTTATCCGATTCCAATTTCTTTATATATTCTGTTAGCTCCTGAGTTCTTTGAACTGATACATTCCCGCCCACCTTTTGTACGTTTTTAAACTGAGTAGCCAACATAAGGCCCAAGATCAGACTAACAAGGGTCAGAGCATATTGCCCTTTAGTAGATTTTTTCATGAGTTCACCTCAACTTTCATCGGAATAAAAAACCGGTTTTGAAGGGACGCTTAAGTCCAATATACCACCTGATATACCATTTAGGATATCCTGCATTTCCTCGCTTTTGAGCCAGATCAATTTTTTATCTACTTCTATGGCCTGTCCAATCTTGGTCCGCATTCCACTGGTCAGAATGAACTCAATATCCTCGGGGTTGTCCACAATTATTTCAGAAATTTGATCCTCCAATCCCAAATCTTTAAGGGATTCAAGGATCCTGGAGAGAACCTTTAATTGATATTCATCTGATGCAATGAGTCTTTTCCCCACCAGAAAATTGCTAATCTGTACCCCTCGAATTATAGGATATTGACAGTTTTCCAAGGAATCGACTATTTCCATTATGTAACAATCTCTATCTATGACATAGTAGGAGTTTAAATATGGAATAATCCCAGCCGCTTCCTTCTCCCTCACGGTAATTATGACTTCATTGGGGTATTGCCTCTTAATGGATAAAATCTCCAGGTAGGGGTCTGTCTCCAACCTTTCCTTAATGAGTTGCTTATTGAGCTTAAAGATATTTTGATTATGGGGTATTCCAGCCCTTTTTATTATGTCCTCTTTTGCAATCTTGGCATTACCCACAATTGTAACTTCCTTAATTTGAAAACCGTCCGTTCCTATAAAACCAATACCCGTTATGCCCAGTAGCAACAACAGAATAAAGAATCCATGTCTTCTTTTCTTTGGGTTTCTCATTTGACCACCTTGTCCTTGGAACTTAGATTTTTTCTATTTCTGCACCCAGACTCCTTAGTTTGCATTCCAGGCACTCATATCCCCGCTCTATATGGTATGTATTTTCAACAATGGTTTGCCCTTCTGCTCTTAATCCTGCCAAGACCAATGCTGCACCACCCCGGAGATCGTGGGATGTAACCGTCGTGCCTCTTAAGCTGTCTACCCCTTGAACAACCGCTGTCTTCCCATCTATCCTGATATTTGCGCCCATTCGTATTAGTTCCGGAACATGTTTAAACCTATTTTCAAATATGGTCTCCACCATAACGCTGGTGCCGGATGAAACGGACAGAAGGCTCATTAACGGCGCCTGCATATCCGTAGGAAAACCCGGATAAGGTAGAGTAGTTGTATGGTATATAGGCAATGGCCTATCCCTTCCCTTAATAAGTACGGCTGACCCGACGGATTTAATGATGGCCCCTGATTCCCTAAGCTTCGCAACAACAGGGTATATGTGATCCAATATCACATTCTCGATTAGCACCTCACCACCGGTTATGGCTGCAGCAGTAAGATAAGTCCCTGCTACAATACGATCCGGAATGATGGTATGGGTTGCCCCCCTCATAGGGCGCTTGCCCTCTACTATAATGGTACTTGTGCCTGCGCCGCATACCTTCCCGCCTATGGCATTTATAAAGTTCTGCAGATCGCCTATCTCCGGTTCCTTGGCGGCATTGCGGATTATAGTATAACCATGGGCTGCGGTGGCTGCCAGAATAATATTTTCCGTAGCACCAACGCTGGGATAGTCCAAATGGATTTCAGCTCCCATAGGAGCAGGAGCATAGCATTCAATATAGCCATAGGAATCGTTTATTTCTATTCCCAGTTTTTTAAGACCTTCCAAATGCAGATTTATGGGCCTTTGCCCGATTTCACACCCACCCGGGTAAGTGACCTTGGCCTTGCCAAGCCTTGCAATCATTGCACCAAGGAATATAATGGAAGATCGAATCTCCTTTACAAACTTGTCCGGGATTACCCAAGTGGTAATGGTAGAAGGATCTACAATCAGAGTGCTGCCCTCTCTTTTCACCTTACTTCCAACAGCCCTCAAGATTCCGATGACTTTTTCTATATCGGCTAAATCCGGACAATCCTTCAAAACTATTTCCTTGGTGGTCAATAGGGCAGCGGCAAGAATAGGTAAAACAGAATTCTTGGCTCCCGTTACCCTAACGGAGCCTTCTAGTTTTTTCCCGCCGGTAATCATAAACTTTGCCACGGCATACACCTCTCTTATTAGCTATCCTGCCCTATCATGATATGCATTCTAAAAAGAGGTGTGACAAATTTTATCCCCCGTCCTAGGTTGCCTTGCTGTATTTTGATATGTTGAGAAGCACCCCTATACTGGCCATAAAAAAGGCTAACGATGACCCCCCTGCACTAATAAAGGGTAGGGGTAAGCCCGTTGCCGGCATAGAGGAGGTAACAACGGCTATGTTGATTGCGGCCTGTAATCCAATAACTGCAGTTATTCCTGATGCCAGAAGACAACCAAATAAATCGGGAGCAGTCAGAGCAATTTTAATTCCCCTCCATATTAGGACCAGGAACAGTATAATAACCAGTGCCGCCCCGACAAAGCCCAATTCCTCACCTATGATAGAAAATATAAAGTCCGTTTCTGCATAGGGTAGAAAAAGATATTTCTGTCTACTCTGCCCCAGGCCCGCCCCAAATATACCCCCGGAACCAAGGGAATATAGGGATTGGATGACCTGAAAGCCATCTCCCAAAGGATCTGCCCAGGGATCTAAAAAGGTTAGATAACGCTTTACCCGGTAGTCACTTGGATCCACATTTTGAAGAACTACGTATATACCCGCAATACCCGTGATGATTACGGTTGCAAAATGCCATAACCTGGCCCCGCCTATATACATTATGACCATGGCCAGCATAACTATACTGCTGGCAGTGCTCAGGTTTGGCTGCAAGAAAATTAATATAAATACCAAACCGGTAATGGCCAAATAATAGCCAAATCCAGTTATAGGCTTTTTTATACGGTCCTTGTTTTTTGAAATGCTGGCAGATAAAAATACTATTAGAGCAAACTTCATAATCTCGGAGGGTTGTATACTAATACCTCCTATAATAAACCAACGTTTAGCATTGTTAAATGGTTTTCCGAATATCAACAGAGCCACCAATAACGCTATTCCCCCAATAAGCATGAGATTAGCGTATTTTTTTAGCCTCCAATAACTAAAATTGGACATGAAGATCATAGCTAACAGACCAATAGCTGCCCACCTGGACTGAGTTTTCAGAAAGTAAAAGCTATCCTGGATGTCCGGATTATGTTGAGCCATATAGAAGCTGGAACTGAATACCATTACTATGCCAAAGCATACCAATATGATAGTGGTAATAAAGATGGGGTAGTCCATGGGCTTCTTTTTCATCTATTCTCCTCCTCAAGAACCCTAACAGACTCTTTAAATATCCTTCCCCTCTCTTCGAAATCCTTAAACATATCCCAACTGGCACATGCAGGGGAAAGGAGGACATTTTCGCCGGGTTGCGCTAGGCTGTATGCCTTTTTCACCCCTTCTTCCAAAGTATTTACTCTATAAACGTTTTGGAAGCCCTTATCCTTGGCAGATTTCATAATCTTCTCCGATGTTTGACCAAGTACCACAAGGTGACTGATGATATCTCCAAAAGCCTCTATCAGGCCGTCAAAACTACTCCCCTTATCATAGCCTCCGGCTATTAGAACCGTTGGTGCCTTCATTGATTCTATGGCCTTGATGGTGGAATCTATATTAGTACCCTTCGAATCGTTAAAAAAAGTAACGCCGCCAATGGTTTGAACCAATTCGATGCGATGTTCCACTCCCGGAAAGGTTCTCAATACTTCCGCCATGGTCTGTGTACCAACGCCCATTACCCTGCATATCAGGACTGCCGCCATTGCATTTTCCAGATTATGTAGTCCAGGAATGAATATATCCTCGACCTTGCATACCTTTTCCCTGCCCTCGCCTATGTCCAAGACTATGGTATTGCCTTCCAGCCATGCTCCTTTATTTAGGGTTTTGGTTCTGCTGAAGCAAAGGGTCTGAGCCTTGGTCATCTTAGCAAACCTAGTACTCAAAGGATCGTCAGCATTTAAAATAAGCCAATCCGATTCGGTAGCATTCTCAAAAACCCTGGCTTTCAGCCCTATATAGTTCTCCATAGTCTTATGTCTATTTAGATGATCCTCAGTGATATTCAGTATGGCAGATACTCTGGGATGGAAGGCCTGAATTGATTCCAATTGAAAACTGCTAATCTCTGCAACTACGATATGGGATTCACATGTCTCCGTTGCAACTCCGATAAAGGGAATACCTATATTGCCTACCACATATGTTTTCTTTCCCGTTGCCTTGAAGATCTCTCCAACCAAAGCGGTGGTAGTCGTCTTTCCATTGGTTCCCGTTATAGCTGCAATGGGTGCCCTGCAGAGAAGATAGGCCATCTCCACTTCGCCCATAACATCTATACCCATATCCTGTGCTCTTCGGACAAAGGGCGCATCTATGGGTATGCCGGGACTTAGTACGATTAGATCCACCCTATCCAGGTAATCCATAGGAGAGATGCCCAAGGCCCATTCAACCCCCATAGGGTTGAGTTCCTCTACAACGTCCTTGAGTTCCCCCTCACTCTTAATGTCATTGGCTATAACTTTAGCCCCTAAACCGATTAGGGTCTTGGCTGCTGCCAGCCCACTGCGAGCAAGCCCGACAACTAAAACCCTTTTATCCCTAAAATCCATAGTTTACTCTCCCCTAAACCGCTAACAGGCCTATGAGACATAGAAGGACTGTTGCAATCATAAACATTGCCACTACCCTGGTCTCAGGCATGCCTCCCAGTTCAAAATGATGATGAATAGGGCTCATCCGAAATATCCGTTTTCCCCTACTCTTAAATGATATGACTTGAAGAATAACCGATAATGACTCTGCCATATAGACCCCTCCGATTATGGGAAGTAACAGGGGCATTCTTAGTAAAACCATTATTGCAACTACACCGCCTCCCAAAGCCATAGACCCGGTATCACCCATAAAAACCTTGGCAGGATGGACGTTAAATCTTAAAAATCCCAGACAGGATCCGGTTATAGCCGCCGCAAGTACCGATAGGTTCTTATAGTTATGGCCCATATTAATGAGGCCACTCTCCTCCATGGCGTAACCGGCGAAAGCTGCTATAATACTTATGGTCATGGAAACAATCAAGGTAACCCCCGAAGCCAGACCGTCGAGTCCATCGGTTAGGTTTACACTGTTGACAGTGCCCACCATTATAAAAACCATAATGGGAATATATAAATAACCCAGGTTCCACTCGGTATTGGTAAAGGGAACGTATACACTGCTACCCACACTCCGGTAGGCATACAAAGCAAACAGGACGGATATTAAGATCTGGCCTAGGAGCTTTTGATAGGCTCTGAGCCCAAGAGAACGCTTCATATAGACCTTAATGAAATCATCCGTAAACCCGATGGCTCCATATCCTAAAAGGGCCAGCACAGCAGCTATGGTATAGTCGTAGCTTCTGGTGGACAGAGCCAAAGAAACCAATACAATGGGAATGATAAACATAATTCCGCCCATGGTTGGGGTTCCTGCCTTGGAAAAATGGGACTTTGGACCATCGTCTCTTATGCTCTGTCCCAATTTCAGCCTCTTCAGCATGGGAATAATGGCTACCCCCAGGGCTAAGGTAAATACAAAGGATATTATTACTGAATATATAATTCTGTCCATTACTTATCTCCCCCTTCGGTACCTATATCCCAACCTTTTAGGTATGCTACTATTTCCTCCATCTTTAGGCCCCTGGACCCCTTTACTAATATAGTATCCTCTGCCCTCAGCATTGTGTCAAGGATACCTATTACGTCTTTATTACACTCCAGATGGGTTATGTTTGCGTCTGACATCCCGAAATCTCGTGCTCCCCGGTCTATAAATCTGCTATCCCGGCCAACGGTTATCAAATGATCTATACCGCTTTGGGCTACAACTTCCCCCACCTCCAGATGACCTTTTTCAGAGTATTCTCCCAGTTCAAGCATATCACCAAGGATGGCAATCTTTCGTTTGCCCTCAAGGTCCTTTAGAATCTCTATTGAGGCTATCATAGAATTCGGGCTAGCATTGTATACATCATCTATAACCTTTAACCCAGACTTGGTGGTTAGGATATTGAGCCTCATATCTCCGGAGCGAAACTCCTCCAATGCCTGACTAATTTCAGGTATATCCAGACCCAGCAGTCTTCCCACTGCAACGGCCGCTAAGCTGTTATATACATTATGTATACCTGGTATCGGTACTCTTATGGGATACAGATGGTTTCCTATAACCAGGTCGTAGGACACTCCTTCTTCTCCTAAAATTCTTATGTTTTGGGCCCTGATATCAGCGTCTCCCCGAGTACCATAGAATTGTACTTTCGAGGGTATTTCATCTCCTACACGACCCAAGTACTCGTCATCACCGTTGAGTATCGCCCAATCATCAGAACCAAGGAAATCGAAGATCTCCATCTTAGCCCTGAGGATGTTCTCCCTGGTCCCCAGATTCTGAAGATGGGATACTCCTATATTGGTAATGGTGGCGATTGTAGGTTTGGCAATCTCTGCCAATCTGTGAATTTCCCCCAAGTTACTCATCCCCATCTCCAGTACGGTGACTTGGTGATGATCATCAAGCTGTAGAAGGGTCAGGGGAAGACCAATTTCGTTGTTTAAATTGCCTTGAGTTTTTAATACATTGTAGCCTTTAGATAACACCAATCCAACCATATCCTTGGTCGTAGTTTTCCCGTTACTCCCGGTTATGGCCACTACCGGAATATTAAACCGGCTACGTTGAAACGATGCCAGGTCCTGAAGAGCCCTCAGGGTATCAGGCACCTTAATGGCAGCTACTTGTGGATAGAGTTCCGGCAGCCAACCTGCGTCATCTCTGTGTACAAGTACTGCTTTTGCTCCTTTTTCCGCAACCTGGTCCAGAAAAAAATGCCCGTCAAAAATTTCCCCTACCAATGGAATGAAGAGTTGCCCTTTCTTAATTGTCCTGCTATCCGTGCTCACTCCGGCAATTGAAATATCTAAAAGGCTGAGATCTTCGTTTAGTAAATTACCTTGAGTTGCCTTAATTATCTGTCTCACTGTAAAAGATTTCATCTGTTTTGCTCCCGTCTCATTTTCCCTAGTATTTCCGAGACTATTTCCTTTTCATCAAAATGTATTGTCTTATCTTTCAGAATTTGATATGTCTCATGCCCTTTGCCGGTAAGGATAACCACATCATCCTTTTTTGCATGGGCCAAGGCATATTCAATGGCTTCCCTGCGGTTTTCTATTATAGTATAGGGGCAATTTGTTTTTCTTACCCCAGGCACAATATCCATAATTATATCCATGGGTTCCTCACTGCGGGGATTGTCTGAAGTTATGATGCAATGGTCCGAATATTTTCCGGCAATCTCCCCCATAATGGGTCTTTTGGCATGATCTCTATCACCACCGCAGCCAAAGAGGGTTATTACCCTGCCCTTTGCAAATCCTTCTGCGGTTCTTAGAATGTTTTCCAGGCCATCGGGAGTATGGGCATAATCAAGTATCACCGAATAATCGGTTCCGGTATCCAGGAGCTCAAATCGTCCATCCACACCTTTAACTGCCTCCAACCCCTGAGCAATAATATCCAAAGATATACCAAGACTGTAGCATACACTGGCTGCAGCCAGCGCATTATATATGCTAAAAATACCGGGAATACCAAGGTTTATACCTGTATCTCCATGAGGCGTATGAAGGTTAAAGGTGACACCCCTTTCGGTGATTTCCAATTCTCTCGCATATATATCCGCCTCTTTACAGATGCCATAAGTGTAGGTCTGAGTGGTGATTTTATCCATTATCCATCTGCCTGCTTCATCATCTACATTTATAACGGCTGTTCTGCATTGGTCAAAAAGCCTGGCCTTGGCGTCCCTATATTCCTTCATATCAGCATGAAAATCCAAATGATCCTGGGACAGATTGGTAAACACTCCAATGTCATACATTATGCCTTCGACCCTTCCCAGGCTGAGTGAATGGGACGAGACCTCCATAACTATACTATCGGCACCATCATCCGCCATATCCCTAAGGATACCTTGAAGGTCGAGGGATTCGGGGGTGGTTCGTTCTGATGGCATCCTTCTTTCACCAATCATATTGGTTATGGTACCTATAAGGCCCACCTTCTGCCCCGCCTTTTCCAGTATGGATTTTATTAGATGGGTTACAGAAGTTTTCCCATTAGTACCTGTTATCCCAATACTGGCTATATCGTGGGCAGGATCATGATAAAAGTTTTTAGAAATATATGCCATGGCCATCCTGGAATCCTTAACAAATACCTTGGTTATATTGCCGCCTACATATACGTCCCTTTCAAGGACCAACACCTTTGCGCCCTTGTCTATCGCCTGGGGAGCAAAATCGTGTCCGTCCACGGTCAGTCCCTTTATACAGAAAAACAAAGAACCATTGGTCACCCTTCTGGAATCATAATACATATCCTCAATATCTACATTACATGTACCTTCGATTTTTACGTAATCTATACCTTCCAGTAATTCTATCAGCTTCATACAAGATACCGTCCTACTCTAACCTTTCCCCTAAACCAGGTGATAAGGGTTTATTAAATATACATTATAAAACCAATTATTCATTGATTACCGATATTTCTATTATAGCCTTTTGGCAGTAAAGTTAAAACCCTTTATATATTACTGGCCCGGCATTGTAAATTCAACCATAATTTCCGTTCCCGGCTCAACCTGAGTATGGGCAGGGGGATCCTGACCCACAGCTACCCCTGATCCCTCTATTCTTAATTTCAAACCCAGGGAAACTAAAATATTGTTGGCTTCTCTGATGGATTTACCTTTTAGTTCCGGAACGATAACTTTTCCATCAGCCGCTTCCTGGTCAATACCGGAATCCTCCGATGATTGCTCCTGGGCATACAGTAGTACAGTAGTATTTACTTTGACCATAGCACCGGGTTTCGGCATCTGGTCCTTTATTACCGTATCTGCCCCTACGGAATCACCGGAAAGGTATTTAAGTTCTCTTTCATCCAAAATAGCGTATGCCTCTTCAAAGCTCATACCCATTACATCCGGGACCTTCACCTGCCTGTTGAGCTCCGTTGTCTCATCATCATAGACAGGCTCAACCCCAAGGTATGGCAATGTGTCCTTTAGAATCATCTGTACATATGGTGCGGCTACCACGCTGCCAAAATCAACAGCTACCTGGGGCTCATCAACAGCAAACAGGACTATAACCCTTGGGTTGTCAGCAGGTGCAAAACCAATAAAAGAGGCTATATGCTTTCCTTGTACAATTTTTCCGTCTTCTCCATATTTTTGGGCGGTTCCGGTCTTTCCTCCTACCCTGTATCCCGGTATATAGGCATTGGTACCGCTCCCGTTTTCTACAACCCCTTGGAGTATTTCAGCCACATTTTTGGATGTCTCGTTTGAAATCACCTGGCGCAACCTCTGTGGTTCGATTTCCTTGACTATATGTTCATATTCTTCACCGGTTTCAGAATCAACCTTAGTCTCGGTCAAGGCCTTCGTCAGATAAGGCCTCATATAATAGCCACCGTTGATTGCCGCGGCACTAGCTGTGATTAGCTGTAAGGGGGTAACCGATATGGATTGGCCAAATCCGATTCTGGCCAAGTCCAAATTCTTTACCGCCTCCCTGGGGATAACTATTCCCTGCGCCTCGCCGTTTATGTCTATACCCGTCTTTTGACCAAAACCAAAGGCTTCAATATATTTGTAGAATTTATCCTTACCTAGTGCCATAGCCATATCTACAAATGCCGGATTACAGGAATTCTCTACCGCTTCCGCAAATGTCTGATGACCATGCCCTCCTGCCTTATGACACCTGATCCTTTCATTTCCTTCGATCACTCTAAAACCAGGACAGTTGAAGGTGTTTCCCTGCGTCATCACACCCGAATCCAGGGTTGCCGCAGTGGTTATAATCTTAAAGGTCGAGCCTGGATCCAGACTGTCCTTTGCCGCAAAATTCTTCACATATTCCTGCATACCCTCATACCCCAATTCCCTGGGGGGATCATTGGGGTCAAATGTCGGCCTGTTGGCCATGGCTAAAATTTCACCAGTATTGGGATCCATGACGATGGCAAATACCTTTTTTGCCGCATACTTCTCCATGGCATCATTTACTGCTTTTTCAGTAAAATGCTGAACTACCTGATCAATGGTTAGTACAAGGTTGAGCCCATCAATAGGCGGAATATACCTATCTACATTATTGGGCATCTCCCTGCCCCTGGCATCGGTTTCCATAACGATTTTGCCGGCCAGACCTTTTAGGTACTTATCATAATAGAGTTCCACGCCGTCCTGACCCTTGAGTCCATCTTCTCCTTCGGCATATTTCATGGTGAACCCCAATACATGAGAAGCCAACTCTCGGTTGGGGTAATACCGCTTGGGTTCTTCGGTAAAGTCTATACCTTTTATACCAAGCGCCCTAACCTGATTGGCCACATCTCTTGTTACTTGTCTTTTTATCCACACAAAGGAACTTTTTGTATCCGATAGCTTCTCATACAGCTTATCCTGATCCATCTCCAGTATAGGTGCCAAAATAGCAGCAATACCTTTTGGATCCTTTATTTGGCTGGGACGGGCGGCAATGGTCTCAGAGCTCCCACTTTGGGCCAGGATATTTCCGTTCCTATCCTTGATCATCCCCCTTTGTGGATATACTGCCAGGTTCCGTGTCCATTGTCCTACTGCCTTTTGTTGAAGTTCCTTTCCCCATATAAGCTGAATATATCCCAAACGTCCTATCAGTCCGATAAAAATCAATGTGAATAACACCAGCATGGCTAGCAACCTTTTTCTGTTTGTAACGCTGGGGACAGCCATTGCTACCACCACCCTGAAAAATTCGAATAAAATAACAAAACAACCGGTCAAGAAAATTACGCCGGCTCAGTCAAGCAATGCTACATTACATATCACTAAAAGCACTTTTGTAGTCCGATTATTTCAATCCAATAGACTTACTAGTTTATTCCAAATACTCTCTTTTTCTGCGGTTGCCACCGATGCAGTCTCTATCTGAGTCTTGTGGGTATCTTTTGGTAACTCTACAAGAAGGATCTGATCCCTATCGGGATAATCCATCTCCAAATTGTTTTTTGCGAACTCCTCTATTTCTTCTAAGTTTCCGCGGGAGGCTAACTCCAGTCGCATATACTCATGGATAGTCTCTTGTTTCTCCAGAATCTTACCAAGTTCAATGATCTCCTGTTGATTTTGGGCGATTATGGCATACCTGGCCACAGTACAGGCGCATATAGCAAACCCGATAATGATTAGAGCTATATGGGATATCATCTTCCCGGCCCTTGATTTTGCTTTAGGCACTGCCTGGGTACGAGGCACGGAAATAGGTCGACCCACCTCTACCTTAGGGGGGTAATAAATCCCTGTATATTGTTCTTTTTCCGCTACTAACAATTCTATTCAGCCCCCTTGATGTTTATGTTAGATACCCGTCTGTTACTATAGTTTTTCACAAGTTCTTAGTTTGGCGCTCCGCGAGCGTGGATTTTCATCTATCTCATACTTGGAAGGAATAATGGGCTTTCTGGTTAGTATCTTTATTGATGCTTCTTGACCGCATATGCATATCGGCGAATCAGGCGGACAGGTACATGGACTCTGAAGCCTTCGGAAAGTATTTTTCACTATCCTGTCCTCCAAGGAGTGAAAAGTTATAATACACAATCTACCACCTGACTTCAGAGAATTTACCGCGCTTTCTATTGCCTCTTCCAATGTCTCAAGCTCTCCGTTGACTTCAATCCTAATGGCCTGAAAAGTTCTCCTGGAAGGGTGGGGCCCCTGTCTCCTTGCTTTTGCAGGAATAGCGGCCTTAATTATCTCAGTCAATTCTCCTGTGGTATGTATCGGTCGATTCTCCACTATAAACTTGGCTATCCTGGCAGCCCATCTCTCTTCGCCATAATCAAAGATGATCCGTGCCAATTGCCTTTCTTCGTATTCATTGACAACATTCATGGCGCTGAAGGACTGGGTCGGATCCATCCTCATATCCAGGGGAGCGTCATCCTGATAAGAAAAACCACGACTCTTCTCATCCAGCTGGTGGGATGATACACCCAGATCCATTACCATACCATTGACATGCGGGGTATTCAGCTTGTCTAAAATAGTACCAAGATCATTAAAATTCCCATGGACGGTTATCAAGGCGTCTCCATATTCCTGTAAGTTTGCTCGGGCTGCCGCCAAAGCATTGGGATCTCTGTCTATTCCTATGAGAATACCATCCGGTGCGATCCTTTCCAATATACCTCCGGCATGCCCTCCGCCGCCCAGGGTAGCATCTACTATAATCTGACCCGGCTTCAAATCAAGCATTTCGATTGTCTCGTTAAACAATACGGGGATGTGGTGAAAATTCATCGGGCTCCTCCTAAATTCCTAATTCCGCCATCTTCTCTACAATAGATTGATGATCTAAATTGGCGTCTCTGTTATAGTCTTCCCAACGTTCCTTGCCCCAGATTTCAATCCTGCTGGCAACACCGATAATAATCAGATCCTTATCCAGCCCGGCGTACTCACGAAGATTGGCAGGTATCAAGATCCTACCCTGTTTATCTAATTCACATTCAGTGGCTCCCGAGAAAAAAAATCTGGTAAAAGCCCTGGCATCCTTACTGGTCAATGGCAGGGTACGCAGTTTGCGCTCCAGCTCCTCCCATTCACCTTGGGGGTAAACAAACAGGCAGTTATCCAGTCCTTTGGTCACAACAAAACTCTCGCCCAAACCATCACGAAATCTGGACGGCATAATGACTCGCCCTTTTGGATCAAGAGTATGTTGATATTCGCCAATGAACACCACCTTCACCCCTCTTCTATATTATCACACCACTTGCCCCCACTTTCAACCACTTTAATTAAATATTCTCTATCATTTTAAAAAATCCTTCCAAATTATTAAAAAAAATATTTCATAACTCCAAAATGGGAAATAATTCCCAGAAAAAACAAAAAAACGCAGCTTTCTGCCACGTTTTCTATACATATCTATATTATTCGACCAGCTTTTTTTATTTATATTGTCGTTTTTTCTCCCGATTTACCTGGTCATATTTTCTGTTTATTGCCTGTAATTCTCATTAGCTGCTAGTATTTTCAGCTTTATTCCCCAATAGGTTTTGGATTAAAATCCAGATAATCACAGGATACAAGATGATATGTAAGCCCGTTAATTTCTCCCTCTATCACACCTCTTAGACTTTCCCCATGTAGGTGCCCGAATACAACATGCTTTACGGGATACTGCCTTATAAGATGACAAATCTCATTTTCCCTTCCCTTGTCATCGAAGGGTGGAAAGTGGAGCATTACAATAATTTCTTCAGCACCCAAAGCCGAATCCAGTGATAGTTTTAATCGATTCAACTCCCTGTTGAAAATTTTCTCATCATGATCGGTGAACCCCCTGGTTCCAGGAGTAATCCAGCCTCTGGTGCCACAAAAAGCCAGTCTCGGTGCATCCTTCGGATTGAAGCTATCATTTTGTAGCGGATAGATGGATTCATGGGTTTGATCCCTGACACGGGAAATCGAAGACCACCAATAGTCATGATTTCCCTTTATTAGGATCTTGGTGCCGGGCAGAGCACCTATACCATCCAAATCCGGCAATGCCTCTTCCAATGTCATGGCCCAGCTAATATCTCCAGGTATAAGGACTATATCCTGTTGGGTGACCGACTTTAGCCAGTTTTTCATAATTTTTCCCCAATGTCCCTCCCAATGGGCCCCGAAGATATCCATGGGTTTATCTTGCTCACCGGGCAAATGTAAATCACCAATTGCAAAGACTCTCATTATTACACAAGTCCTAGTTCTAACAGCCTATCCCAGACTTCCTGTTGAACGCTGTCAGCTGTCCTGGCAGATTCAACCACCTTAATATCTATGTAATTGACTCGGCCTTGGCGGTAGTATTCCTGCAAAGGTGCAGTCTTGGATTGGTACTCTTCAAAACGGTCCAGAATGGTTTCCTCATTATCGTCAGCCCTTTGAATAAGTGCTACTTTGCAATCAGGACATTCACTTATTCCCTGGCTCACATGGAAGATTCTCTTACAATTTGGACAGCTCCTGCGTCCCAGCAGTCTTCCCAAAAGTACCTCCTTGGTAACATGGATGTCTATAACTACATCCAATGTTTTACCTATGCTTTCCAACTCCTGGTCCAAGGCTCGGGCCTGTGCCATAGTACGGGGATAACCGTCAAATATTATTCCATCTTTATTCCTGGGATCTCTAAGACTTCCTGCCACCACCTTATTAACAATATCATCTGATACCAGTTTGCCTTCTTTAATAACCTGTAAGGGTTTATATAGTTCATGTTTGTCGTTATCCAGAATTTCTCTAAACAGATCACCTGTCGAAAGATGAGGGATTGCTAGTTTCTTGGATAACATTTGTCCCTGAGTTCCTTTCCCGGACCCTGGTGGTCCCAACAATACAATATACAAAATGGTCTCCTCCTCATAGGTCTTTTTTCTTTCCTAATTAATTCTAGCATAGGAGAATCCTTTAAACAACCAGGATTTATACATTGAACATACCGTTTTATGCCCATTGTAAGATATCCAAATGTAAAGAATATGTTCTATTTCTGCTACAAAGCGGCTTCTTAAGACACTTTTAAGATTTATATAAAGCTATATACTGTATAATAATGCCGTGTCACCCATTGATAAAATCGTTTTTTAGATAAATAAGTCTTATACAAAAGTGGGGGTAATACCGATGAGGCTGAACAGAAAAGCAATAAACGATATCTGGAATAAGTATTGGCATTTCTCCTTGTTGTCCTTGTATGGAATATGCCAAATCTGGTTCTATTATCTGGAACGAGTTATACGCCCTAAATATTTCATGTATTCCGTTATAGATAGCCATATACCTTTTATTAGTATATTCGTACTTCCTTATCTTTTTTGGTTTGCCTATATGGCAATAGGATTCATATACCTGGGTTTGGTTTCTAGAAAGGATTTTTTCAGGCTTTGTTGGTTTATATTTGGCGGTATGTGTATATGCTATGTCCTTTATATGCTATTTCCCAATGCCCAGAATCTGAGGCCCGATATTACATCAAATGATATTTTTACAAGAATGGTCAAGCATATATACGAAACAGACACCAATACCAACGTAGCTCCCAGCATCCATGTACTTAACTCTATTGGTGTTCATATAGCTTTAGTAAACTGCGAAGAGTTTAAGAAACAATCCAGGATCTGGCATTGGCTGTCCCTTATAAGTGCAGTGCTTATTTGCCTATCCACAGTGTTTATAAAACAGCATTCCATCAAGGACGGCATGTGGGCTATGCTTCTGGTTATGGTCTTATACCTGGCCATTTACACCGTACCAAGGTACTTTGCAGAAGAGAATATCTTTGCTACCGATACAAATAGATAAGTTAACCCGTTGTGCTAGTTCAACCT
>LSQX01271718.1_pt1 | contig 23125 bp, 21 predicted proteins | sample 654561 | NCBI WGS metagenome assembly LSQX01 (sample SAMN04489861, study PRJNA283612) | anaerobic digester metagenome | isolation source: 4 biogas reactors fed with cattle manure at either 37C or 55C with and... | place: Denmark: Kongens Lyngby | collected 2014
AGAAAAAGGTCAGGGGTGAAATAGCTCATGATCATAATCAAGGTATAACCGGGCAGGAGGATGTGCCATAGTTCGAGTCCGTTGATGTAGATGCGGATGACCGCGAGTGCGACGGAAAAGGCGACGCCGACCGCAAGGAAGGCCAGGACGACTTTGCGGGGAATGACACCATCCGTTTCCTCTTCGACCGACAAGGTCAGTACATGGACAGCAGGCTCGGCGATGACCGTCGCCATGCCAAGAAAGAAACCCGCGATGACAGTGAGGAAAGGTTTATTCTTCAGGACCAGCTCGGTTCCAATCAGGTGCCCCGTTGACATGAAGCCGCCCATGACACCGACCATGAAGAGAACCAGACCCAGGTAACAGAAAAACATACCGATGTAGATACGTGTTTTTTCGCGCCTTCGTAAAGTAAGAATTGTGATGTGAAACAGGAAGAAGATGAGCACCAGGGGCGCGATGCTGAGTAGTGAATCCCAGAAGGCGGTTCCCGTTGCCTGTTTAAATGGCTCAAAAAAGAAAGCGGGTGCCTGCCAGCCTGAACCAGATGGCGTCGTGGGGTTGAAAGACTTCTGCAAAGCCCCCTGGGCAAGTACGGCCAGGATGGCACCCGCGGACGCCAGGCCGACGATACCGAACTGATCCCTGGCATCTTCACGGCGGGAAGCCGTGATTTGGGCAACTCCAGCGGCCAGCGCCAAAATAAAGGGTGTGGTGATGGCGCCTGTCGTCGCGCCGGACGCGTCGAAGGCGAAATCATGAAGGAGTGGCCGGTTCAGTATGGCCAAAACTAGGATTACCGCATAGGTGACCCAGAAGACATAACGCAGCCGAACCTGCTTGATGATCCGCCAAAAGCCGACCATGACCAGGATCCCGACACCGATTGAGACAACGATGACCATCTGCCATTTGGTGATGGAGGCGCTGGTCAATTGTTGGACCTGGGATGCCAGGATTTGAAGGTCGGGCTCTGCGACTGAGATCAAAAAGCCCAGAAGCAGGCCGCCTGCCAGCAGTAAGGGGAGTTTGCCCGTATTGACCAGGACACGTCCGCTGTGCCGGCCGATTGGAGTAGCGCCCAGGTCGACACCGACCAGGAAAACTGACAAGCCTGTCAGAACGAGGAAAGCACCGAGGAGGAACTGTCCAATTTGCATGCCGGTCAGGGGGGTAACTGAGAAATGCAGGATGACAACAAATAATGTAACCGGTAGGACGGATGCCAGCACCTCTTTCATTTTTTCTGTGAAGATCCTCATGTTTGCTCCCTAAAGTAAAGTCTTACCCATTCTAACGGAAAGGGGGAAAAATTGCCTTGTGTCATAAAAGCGATTAATCGTGGCGCGAGGGCTTTTGTATTGACAGAAAAAGCGCCATCAGGTACGATACAGGCTGCGCGCCTGCGTAGCTCAGCTGGTAGAGCAGCCGCCTTGTAAGCGGCAGGTCGGGAGTTCGAATCTGTCCGCAGGCTCCATGAAACCGCCCGAGATCTCCATAATCCCGGGCGGTTTTTTGATTTCAGGAATGATGGACTGCCCGCTCACCGCCCACCATCTTGGGCCGATACATGAGCGAGGTCACACGTGCCTGGCCTATGTAAGTGATGGAGAGTCTGACAGGCCGTTGAACGAAGCGGACATGCATGCCGATCGCAGTGTCACCGATGTCCATCCCCAGGGAAGCTTCGATGTGTTCAACCATGACGGGATCTTCAAAAGCCGCGTAAGCGGCCATGGAACAGGCGCCCCCCGCGTGCAGTTGTGGGATCACGTTGACCTCTTCGAGGTCATCCCGGAGCATAATGGCCCGTTCCACGACCAGGGCCCGGTTGATGTGTTCACAGCCCTGGACGGCCAGGTGGAGCTTATGACGTTGGATGACGGGGAGGATGGCCTGGATAATGGCCTGGCCCACCTCCTGGCTTGAAGCCTTGCCTATAGCCGCTCCCACTACCTCACTACTGCTGCAGCCCAATACAAAGAGATCGCCCTCCCTGGTGTAACGGGCTTCCCGGATTAAGGCCTCGGCCGCTTCTTCAACTTGCCTTCTTATCAGCTCCATGGTAACTGGTTGCACATCCATCTTTGGTTCTCCCTTAAATGCTTTCCTCGGACAGGAAGCCGAGGTTGCGTAACAAAAAGGTCGTGGTTATCTCAACCACTTGCTGGACGGGTTCTTTCATGCCGGTGCTGATCCAATGCTCGATGATTCCCTTTGTACCGTTCAAGGCAAAGGCATAATAATACTCCACCTGATCTGCCTCCTGATCCGGCTGGAGCTCGGCCATGCGCTGGGCCAGCACATGATGACCTGTGGACCAGATCTTCTCCAAAAAAGTACTGGCTGGGTTGTTAAGCAAAACGGCGCTTAACTGTGGATTATCTTTTATGAAGATAAACACTTCCTTAAGGGCTGGTAAGGTGGGCGTTCCCTTATCATCAAACTCGATGTGAAAAAGACCCCGGTCTCCAGCCATGCTTCGGTGAATGATTTGCTCAAATTGCATGTAGACGTTGTTCTCCATCTGGGCGAACAAGTCGTTGATGTTGTGGTAATGCAAGTAAAACGTGGTGCGGCTGACATCGGCGACAGTCGTCAATTCCTTGATTGTGATATCGTCAAGAGATTTCTCAAGTAAGAGTTCCACCAGCCCCTGCTGGAGCGCAATGGCAGTACGTCGGCTGCGCCTGTCGCCCCCTCGCGGCCGGATCATGATTTTTTGCGGGATCTCGTGGCTGTGCCTTTCTTTCCCGATTGTGAGGGATGGTTCTTTTACCACCTTGCCGTGATCTCCCTGGCTTGCTTGCCGATTCTGAAATATTGTGTTTCTTTGTGACAATCGTAACACAATCTTGACAATGATTCGACATGTGTCGACTATTTGACATTTGTACGATATCCGTTACTTGCAGCTCCACTTATCAAGTCTTTATACTCGGATGTGAAGGGTCGTAATAGCTGAGCAAACAGCCTTTCGCGCAAGGAGTATACATGAAAAAAATGGCAGAATTCACCATTCGATTCAAGGGTGCCGTCCTGGTGCTCTTTATTATACTCCTGGCGGTAAGCGGTTTTTTCGCGACCAAAGTCAAAACCAACTATGACATATTCTCCTATGTTCCCAAAGAAGCCGCCTCAACCAAAGCGGTTGATGCCATGTTGGAAGAATTTGAACAAGCCATACCTAATGTGGAAATTGGCGTTCATGTGCAATCGATCTCCGACGCGCTCAAAGTAAAAAAGACCTTCGAAGAGCTCCCCTATGTATCGGAAGTGCTTTGGCTCGATGATCAGGTGGATCTCGCGACCCCGCTTGACCTGTTGGATCAAAAAGTGGTCGATGGATTCTACAGGGACGGGATGGCGCTCTTCCACGCCACAGTGGACGAAGATTCGCAAGCCATTGATATTGTCGCTGAGTTGCAGGAGATGGCCGGGCCGGAAGGTGCGGTCAGGGGCCAAATCGTTGAGCTGGCCAATATGCAGCGGGGGGTTACAGTTGAGGTTGGTCGTATTGCCGCCATCGCCGTCCCCATCGCTTTTGTCATACTGCTTATCGCGACACAGTCCTGGTTTGAGCCGGTGCTCTTCATGGTTGCCATTCTTGTGGGTGTTGTGCTTAACATGGGGTCCAATGTTATATTCGACGATGTTTCCTTCATCACCCAGGCGGTCGCGGCCATCCTCCAGCTGGCGGTGTCCATGGACTATGCCATCTTCCTGCTTCATCGGTTCGGCGATTATCGTAAGGAAGGCCATTCGATTGAGGAGGCCATGAAGCGCGCCATTGTCAAGAGCTTCTCTCCCATCTCGTCATCAGCCCTGACCACCTTCTTTGGTTTTCTCACCTTGATCTTCATGCGGTTTAGGGTGGGCCCCGATATGGGTATAGTGCTGGCCAAGGGGATTGTGTTCAGCCTCTTCAGTGTATTCTTCCTTCTGCCTGTCTTGACTGTCTTTACTTATAAGATTATCGACAGGACCACCCATCGCTCTCTTTTGCCCTCATTCAAGTGGTTCAGTCGGTTGGTCGTCCGTATCGGCATCCCTGTCCTGATCATCGCTGCGCTCGTCGCGGTACCCGCTTACATGGGTCAACGATCCAACGACTTCCTTTATGGAGCACAAACCTTTCCCAAGGGATCTCGCGAGGCTCGTGACTTCGATCGCTTGAACCAACAATTCGGCGAGAATGTTCAGATGGTCCTTCTGGTGCCTAAAGGCGAGTGGGCCACCGAAGAAAAGCTGGCTGAAGATCTGCTTGATCTTGACGAGATGAAGTCGGTCGTCGGCTATGTGACCCAGGTGGGGACAGGTGTTCCGCATGATCTTCTACCTGATCGTGTTTTGTCGCAATTGATCTCGGATCACTACAGTCGCATGATCTTGATCGCGAAGTCGCCGGCAGAAAGTCCTGAAACATATGAACTGGCGGAAAAAGTCCGGGACATGGTGGATCAAGCCTATCCTGAAGGGGAGACCCATCTGGCAGGCGCCAACTTTGTTCTGCTTGACATGAGGACCACTATTAATCAGGACCTGATTATTGTGAACGGCCTGGCTATCCTGGCCATTGCTCTGGTCATTATGATCGCGTTCCGTTCATTGGCTCTGCCCCTGCTTCTGGTCTTCACCATTGAGCTATCCATCTGGATCAACCTGGCCATTCCCTACCTGACTCAAGCCCCCCTCAACTTCATCGGCTATCTGATCGTCAGTACGGTTCAGCTTGGAGCCACGGTTGACTACGGCATCCTGATGGCTCAGCACTACCTGGATCACAGACAGCTCTTGAACCGTAAAGACGCAACAAAGAAAACAATCCAAACGGTGGCGGGATCCATCATACCGCCTGCCCTTATTCTTGCGGCGGCCGGCTTCACGCTCTCCGCTATTTCCAGCATCTCGGTCGTATCGGAACTGGGACTCGTCCTTGGCAGAGGTGCCTTGATTTCTCTTGCCATGGTACTCTTCCTGCTTCCTAATCTGCTCAGACTGTTCGACCGCTTCATCGAGAAGACAACCTGGAAGCTGACCATGAAACCTGACCGGCACACCTATCGCCGCAAATCCGGTGATCAGTTGCTTGAACAGATAAACTTAGAAAGGTAAGCAAATGTTTGCTAAATCATTGAAAAAAAAGACTCGCAACACCTGGATGAAAGGAGCTAAAACGATCACAACTTTCATCCTGGTAGCAGTGCTCCTGACTCTGATTCCCGGCGTTGTCAAAGCAGACAAGTCAAAGGATCTGGTCATGTTGGCCAATGGGAGCGCGAGCAAACGGGAGGTGGTCTTCGCCAAGCTCGACGCGTCAGGTCAAGTGGAGCAAATTTACGTCGTCAACCACTTCCATCCGCAAAAAAAAGTGAATTTGATTGACTACGGTGATTATGAGAGTGTGACTCAGCTGACCGGTGAGACTGCTCCTGTCTTGTCCGGCAGCCAGATCGACATCAAGGACGTTGAAGGTCATTACTATTATCAAGGTAATCTCAAATCCAGGGAACTGCCTTGGACCTTCGACATCATCTACCGCTTGGACGGCATTGCCAGGACGGTCGATTCACTGTCCGGCGTCAAGGGGAAGTTGGAAATCAACCTGGGCATCAAACAAAATGGTCTGGTAGATACTTCTTTCATCGACCAGTACGCGCTTCAGATCAGTATCCCGATCGATCCTGACAGGGCGGTCCTTCTGGGAGCCAGTCAGGGTGGCGTTGTTTCCTATGCCGGCTCGACCCATCAACTGACTTATATTGTCCTTCCCGGTAGCGAGACTGTGATCAAGGTTCTTCTGGATGTTGAAGATTTCGCCATGGATCAGATAGTGATCGCAGGTGTCCCGCTTTCATTTGATATGGATTTGTCCGAACTGGAGTCGGAATTGGATCCTCTGGAGGAATTAACGGACGGTATCGCCCAGCTCAATAAGGGCGCCCAACGGCTTAATGAGGGCTACAAAGAACTCTTGCAAGGTTATCAGGTCCTGATTGACGGAAGCCAACAGCTGACGGCTGGCGGAAAAGAACTGAAATCAGGAAGCAGCCAGATCAAAGATGGCCTGAATGACTATGCGGCAGGCATTTCTCAATACGCTGAAGGCGTCAAGGATCTGTCCTCCGGCTACGGACAATTTGACCAGGGCCTTCAAGATTTGCGATCCGGAGCCAGCACCCTCTACCAGCAGGGACAGGGCCTGAAGAAGGGTTCGGCTGACGTGCTGGCCGGACTGAACGCCATTGTGAATCAGTTGCCCGAGGATTTATCAGGTTTTGAGTTTTCGAAAGAACAATTGGACCAGCTTGACGAGTTGTTACAAGGAGCGGGTTTATTGAAAAACAATCTGCCTGAACTTCAAGCAGGAGCGTCGCAGCTGGCATTCGGACTCAATAAAATTAAGGTTGAATTGGATGAAATACCAGCAGGTGCGAACATCCCAGATCTCGATCAGGCACAATGGCTCCACAATCTGACTGAAAAATTGGGGTTGACGCAAGAGCAGGCTGGACAGCTTGTCGGAACCTTGGTCTTGGCTTCATCCTATCAGCAGATAATCGATCAGATCCCTGCCTTTGCAGGAGGTGCAACCTCGCTTAGTAAAGGGATAGATGATCTTGTCATGGGCTTCAATGGCTATGTAGACAATGGCGTTTATCATGCCGGCCTCTACGATGGCCTTGAGGTGCTGGTTAACCAGATCAAATCCATGGCGGCGGGATCCGGGGCTTTGCTTGAAGATTTCGGTCAGCTGGCATCCGGTCTGGTTGAAATGAGGGATGGTTATGCTGAACTCCACTACGGTTTAGGACTCTATGTCAACGACGGGGTCGGAGGAATCGTGACAGGTCTTGGGGGCGACAAGAATCAACCGGGCCTTGTGGGGGCTTCCTCCGAGGTCAGGCAAGGCTTGGATCAGCTTGGCTCAGGCGGTGCTGCCCTGGGTCAGGCGGGAACTGAGCTGGGCGCCGGTATGTCGGAGTTGAACAAAGGGATCGCCAACTACGTGGATGGGGTCTCCGGCCTGAAAGACGGATTGGTCAAATATCGTCTGGACGGCCTGGTGCCTTATTCGGGCGGACTGGACGATTACACCGCAGGCATGGGTGAGCTGAAAGATCAGACTTCTGATTTGAAGGAGCAATTTATGGAGGCTTTGGAAGACAGGCTGGCTGAGTTTACAGGCGAAGACTTCGAGGTCAGATCCTTTGTCTCCGATCGCAATACTGATGTCGTCAGCGTTCAGTTTGTCCTGATGACGGAAGAGATTCCTCCCTTGGAGAGCTGAGCAGTATTTTGGATGAAGGAATCAAAGGGCGCGCCGGCCGGCGCGCCCTTTCATTTGCCTGATTTATCTGCGCGCCAGGATCGCGGCCAGATCATTGTCGTAGTCGTAGATTTGCAGGTAGCGTCCCTGTTTTTCAAAACGATAGGTTTCAACAGATCCATCGTAACCCTGCTGTCCAATCCTCAGCATATTGCCTTCGACTTCATAGACGAGCCTGCCCTCGTTTTCTTTTGCCAGCTGTTCGTACCTTTCCCTTTGTGGATGATCCTTATGGACCACGATATCGACCACGCCATTACTTTTGAATTGGAGGTAGAGACGTTCGTCTTTAAAATCAACGAAATCACTCCAGGAAGGAGCTTCAACAACTTCCCAGACGCCTGTCAGGCCACCGCCGCGGGTGAGTACGACCACCAGCACGATCGCTACGATCAGGACCAGGGCACCCAGGCCGGCGAATAGACCGATCTTCAGATTCTTGCTGGGCGGGCGGGCTGCTTGGGGCATCGGTTGACCGTAGGCCGCCTGTTGGGGATAAGGATACTGAGGGTAGGCCGGTTGCTGGGGCGCCTGCGCCGGATAGGCGGCTTGTTGTGGCGCGTAAAACTGTTGAGGGGCCGGCTCATAAGCTGGCGGAGCCTCCGGTTCGGGCGGTGGGGGCGGGTCAGCCATCGGGGCCGTTTCCGGCACAGCTGCCTCCATGGGCTCAGGCATTTGGGTATCTTCCGGCATAGCGGTCATGGTCTCTTGCGCTACCTCCGGTTTAGGAGTTGCCAGCGGGTTGCCGCAGCTGCTACAGAAGCGGGCCTTGTCGTCATTTGGATTGCCACATTGTGAACAAAACATTGTTTTCCTCCTCAGGATATTATTTAAAGAGCTTTTGGGGTCACATCCTTCAAAGATGAACGTTTCCAGGTTCAGGGGCCGGTCAGACCACCCTTGTTTTGCTCTTTATATTTGCTTGTCTATAAACTGCCGGGCTTCCCGTTGAATAAGGTTTCCGGTCAAGTAGCTGAATTGGAAAACAATCTCAATTGTAAGGAAGTATATCAAAGTTAAAGGAATAAAAGTTGGTGTTTATTACAAATTAATTTTATGATTCTTTAAAAATAATTGATAAAAAAACCGGCGCTTATAGCGCCGGCTCTTTAACTGCCTCAAGGCAGCTTACTTGGTTCGTTTCAGGACGGTCACATCATTGTCTTCGTCATAAAGTTTCAAGGTATCACCCTCAAGCTCATATCTCATGAGCGTCTCCTCCTTTTGACCGAAGAATTCGACCGTGAGAAGCAGCTGATCTCCTGACACCTTGTACTTGGTTTTGATCATATTCATCAACTCATACATGCCAGCCAGTTCTGCCGGTGTTCCCTTGGGGGCTTCGAAGGTCAGGGTACCTCCCTTGAAGTTGAAGATGAGCCCTTCCTCGTAATCGCTCCAGCCAACCGTATCGATGACCACCCATTTGCCGGAGAGGCCGCCGCCTCCTCCTCCGCCGCCCAGAATCAGAACCAGGGCGATGACGGCCGCGATGACGACCACACCGGCGACGATGCCGATGATCAGTCCCGTCTTTTTCTTCTTGGGCGCCTGGGTCGGGTAGCCGTAGCCGGGCTGCTGCGGGTAGGGTGCTTGTTGATACTGCTGCTGGGGCGGGTAGGCCTGCTGTGGCGGTGGGGCATAAGCTTGTTGCGGCGGGACCGGAGCCTGTTGTGGCTGGCCGGAATCCTGCGCCTTCAGAGAGGTGCCGCAAGTCGTGCAAAAGGTCGCGTCGTCTGCGTTTTGAGCTCCGCAATTAGTACAGTACATGATGATTCCCTCCTTTGTGAGGTGGCGGTAACTCCTTCAGGAGTTACGGGGTGTCTGTTATCCTGCGGCCGTGACAGGCATCCCTTCGCACAAAGTCGCATGCACGGCAGTCAAACTTATTTATCTTTGTCAGAGAGCAGTTGGCGGATGTCCTTCAGCAGCTCGAGTTCTGTTTCCTCGGGCGCCACTTCTTCCACTTGCGCTTCTTCCTCCGCTTTTTTCCTTCGAAGCTTGTTGACCGCCTTCATGACAAAGAAGAGGAAAAGGGAGATGATCAGGAAGCTGATCACTGCCTGGATTAATTGACCGTAGGTGATCGCGACTTCTTCCGAGACACCCTCGACTGCCTGTTTTAATACAATCTTCAGGTTGGTGAAATCGATACCGGCCGTCAAAAATCCTACGATGGGCATGAGGATGTCATTGACTACACTGTCAACGACCGACTTGAAAGCCAGGCCGATGACAAAGCCGATGGCAGCATCCATCACGCTTCCGTTGGCGACAAATTCTTTAAACTCTTTTACCATGGCGGTCACCTCTTCTGTGGGATCTGAAGGGATCCGGATTTAATTTGGCACCAGTATAACAAAGGGAATCCTGTCAACCGGAACAAATATTACAGAGGCGGGCCTTCTCAACGGGCGTAGGGCTTGACTTCGTCCGGCAATTCGCTGGGATCGTAGCTCAAGGCGACCGTTACCTTGCAGTCCACCTGGCGGGCCAGGATCTCCAGGTTCTTCATAAATGAAATCAGCTCGGCAGGTGTACTCTTGCCGGATACCTGAAAAAGACAATCCAAGTAGATATGGGTGATGTCGTAATCTTTGGCGTTCATGCCGGCCAGGAAGGCGATCAGTTGACCGTAGCCGCGGACGGGGTATTCCTTGATATCGATACGTCTGACGGCGTGTGGCACCAGATGGTCACCATAACCGTACTCAATAAAAATGATGTTGGTATTTTTATCCACCGCTTCCCGCTCCATCTCTGCGAGCATCCGCGGTGTTTTACCTGAACCTTTTCCCCCGACAATGGCGTCAACGTACATGCTTTACCTCCAAGGTCTTCCGGACCTCCCGGCAGGCCGGGCGCCGGTCGCTGTTTGTCTATTTATCATACGCTATCACCGGCTCCTTGTGTAAGTCCTGGCGACTTATTCATCGCAGGGGACGGCGCAAAATCACTTGTATTGCATGTCGGCACAGAATACAGTATTGTGTAAGCACAGTAGTGAGGGGGGCAGGAGATGGCGATACGGGAATTCCAGGTTGACCTCTTGCGTGACGCGGTCGAAAGAATGTGTGGGCCGGCGGCCTGTGACATGCCTGAAGATGTCAGGCAGGCCATGGAAGAGGCTGCCCGGATCGAAGATGGTCCCAATGCGCGATCGGTACTCGCCGAACTGCTGGATAATTACCAGATCGCGGCCACTGAGCGGATACCTGTATGTCAGGACACCGGTATGGTGGTTATTTTTTTGGACGTCGGTTTGGATGTCCATTTCAACGGGGATCCATATCAAGCAATTAATGAGGGGGTCCGAAGAGGTTACCGTGATTCGTCTCTTCGGATGTCGATCGTGGGCGATCCTCTGCGCCGGGTCAATACAGGGGACAACACGCCCGCCCTGGTCTCGGTCAGGCTGGTGCCGGGCGATCGGGTGACCCTGACCTTTATGGCGAAAGGCTTTGGCAGCGAAAATACCAGCCGGCTGGCCATGCTCCGACCGGCCGACGGCTTGGAGGGGGTCAGGCGATTTGTCCTTGACACAGCGGCCAAGGCGGGACCCAATGCCTGTCCGCCCATCGTGGTGGGAGTCGGTATCGGGGGCAGTTTTGACCAGGTGGCGCTGGCGGCTAAGCGGGCGCTGTCCCGGGACACGGGTCAGGCGCACTCCGATCCTTTCTATGCTGATTTTGAGCGGTCCTTGCTGGAAGACATCAATAAGACGGGCGTCGGTCCTCAGGGGCTGGGAGGGCGGACCACCGCGCTTTCTGTCGCCATCGAAGTGCTGCCCACCCATATTGCCGCCTTACCGGTGGCCTGCAATATCAACTGTCATGTCGCCCGTCATATGAAAGAGGTGCTCTGATGGCCGGGCCTGGATTTATTTCACTGGAGGCGCCTTTTGATGAAACCAAAGCTCGCAGCTTGCGCTCCGGAGACCGGATTTTGCTGTCAGGTACGGTGTATACCTTGCGGGACGCGGGCCATAAACGCCTGATCGAACTCTTGAACCGGGGCGAGGAACCGCCATTCCCTTTGCAGGATGCCGTCATCTACTACGTTGGGCCTTCACCCGCGACGGGAGGCAGAGCCATCGGCTCAGCCGGGCCGACAACAGCATCCAGAATGGACCCCTACACGCCGCAACTTCTGGAGAGAGGTTTGCGGGGCATGATCGGCAAAGGTTATCGTGACGCTTCCGTCATTGAGGCTATGAAAAGAATGGGAGCGGTCTACTTTGCTGCAACGGGCGGGGCAGGAGCCCTCCTGTCCCGAACCATTCTGCAGGCCGAAGTCATCGCCTGGGAGGATCTGGGTACGGAAGCGCTGCGCAGATTGACCATCAGGGAAATGCCTCTGACCGTGATCATCGACAGCCAGGGCCGAAATCTCTATGAAGATGGACCCAGGGCATGGCGCGAGACGCAAGGGGATGAGAATGGATGAGAACCGGGAACATAGCCCTGACAGCCCGCTTTATTTACGGCTTTTTGAGTCAATCCGGCATGAGATCAATTCCGGTCAATGGGAGCCGGGCAGCAGACTTCCATCCATCCGTCAGCTGGCGTCCGACACCGGTGTTTCGGTCGGCACCGTGCGGCACGTGTATGAACTTCTCGCACGTGAAGGGTTCATAAGGACAGAGAAGGGGCGTGGATCCTTCGTGTCGGGCTCACATCCGGCTGAGGATCCCGCGGGACGAAAAGAAAGAGCTCTTGAGGCGATCGACTTGGCTATCGGTGTTTTAACGGATTTGGGATTCACAGCGCGGGAGATCGGAATCTTTTTTGAATTGCGCCTCAGACAAAAAGAAGAGGCAACAAGACCGATCCGGGCGGCCATTGTCGCGTCAACGCCGGAAGAGCGATCCATCATCAACCGGTCTATGGAGACCGCCACAGATGTTCAATTTGACAGGATTCTCTACAGTGATGTGACCAAACAGCCCGCCAGACTTGCCAACTACGACCTGGCTATTGTTCCCGCGCGCCTGCAAAGAGATCTGGAGAACCTGACCGGCTCTTCCATAAAAGTGCTTCCGGTCGTTCTGGCGATCAGTCGGGAAACGCTCCTGGCCTGCAGGGGTATCAACGAAAGTGCCAGTGTGGGGGTGTTGACGGTCAGCCGGGATTTTGTACCCGTGCTCAAGGAGCAGTGCGGCGATTTGCTTGCGGGAGGTGGCGGGCTTGAATTTGCTTTGTTCGGTGATCCCGGGGAGACGAGCCGATTCCTTAAACGCCACGAGGTCATCCTGGTGTCGCCGGATTACGCCAACCTGGTCGGAAAAGCGGAGGCGTCACTTATTCGTGACTACTCGAAAGCAAAGCGGGTCATCCGCGCCCATTTCGATTGCGACCAGGGGTCGCTTTTATACTTGACGCAGGCCATCAAAAAGAAATACAGGGAACTTCGAGACTCCCTGTCTGCCTGAGAAACTCGGGAATCCAGGGGAGGATCAGGGCATGGAGCAGGAAAACGGCAAGAGACTGGTCATCGGGGTCATCGGCGCTGATGTCCACGCCGTAGGGATCAGAATTCTGGAATTCGCCTTCCGCCAGGCGGGCTTTCAGGTTACCAACCTGGGCGTCATGGTCTCCCAGGAAGAATTCATCGGCGCAGCGCTTGAGACGGGGGCGGACGCTATTGTGGTTTCTTCTTTGTATGGCCACGGCGAACTTGATTGCCGGGGACTGCGGGATAAGTGCGATGAGGCGGGACTGGAGGGTATTCTCCTCTATGTGGGCGGTAATATCGTGGTCGGCAAGCAGGATTTCAATGATGTCGAGAAACGATTTCATGAAATGGGTTTTGACCGGGTCTTTCCACCGGGCACAACCCCTGAGCAGGCCATCGAATGCTTGAACAAAGATCTGGGAGTCGGATAGCGTGCGCCCGGTTCTTTTGATCGATTTCGGCAGTACCTTCACCAAGGTCACAGCGGTTGACCTTGAAGCGGAACGGATCCTTGGAAGATCCTCCGCCTTCACTACCGCGGACAGCGACATTGGAAGGGGGCTGAATCTGGCTCTGGATCGTTTGGCGGACAAGACAGGTGACCTGGTGTATGAGTCCAGGCTGGCTTGCTCGTCAGCCGCAGGTGGGCTCCGGGTCATGGTCTCGGGGCTTGTCCCGGAATTGACGGCTGAAGCGGCCCGCCTGGCAGCTTTGGGAGCCGGCGCCAAAATTTGCCGCGTCTTCAGCCATCAGCTGACCCGCTGTGACCTGACAGAGATTGAGGAGAACCCCCCTGATATCTTTTTGTTGACAGGGGGTACGGATGGGGGCAACCGGCAGTGTATTACGTCCAATGCGGAACGTCTGGCTTCACTGACAAGCCGCTTTCCCATCATCTTTGCCGGCAATCGAAGTGCCCTGGACGACTGTGAAAGGTTATTGGCTGACTTCCCCCTGACGGTTTGCCCGAACGTCATGCCCTGCTTCGGGGAGCTGCGGATCGAGCCGGTCCAAAAAGAAATCCGCAGGCTTTTTCTGGAACGAATTGTCAGCGCGCGGGGCCTGTCCAGAACCCGGGAGCTGCTTTCGGGAATCCTGATGCCCACCCCTTCCGCCATCCTGTCTGCAGTCACCTTGCTTGCCGGGGGAACAAAAGAAGAGCCCGGCATCGGCGATCTGATCGCAGTTGATGTAGGCGGGGCGACAACTGACGTCTATTCAGTTGGACAGGGGGAACCCGATGACGCTGGGATTATCTTCAAAGGACTGGAAGAGCCCTACGCCAAGCGTACTGTCGAAGGTGATATCGGGGTCCGCTACAGCATCCAGGGCATCATCGATGAAGTCGGTCCCGACCGGCTCGCCTGCGAGGCAGACTTGGAAACAGGCCGGTTGGTTCAACTGGTCAGCCACCTGACGGCGCAACCTTTTCTCCTGCCCGAGGACCAGGGGGAGGAGCTTCGAAGACTGGATCATACACTGGCGGCCTCTGCCGTTGATGTGGCCACCCGCCGCCACGCGGGTGTTCTGTCGCGGGTCTACACCCCTATGGGGCCTGCCTGGCTTCAAAAAGGCAAAAATCTGAGGCAGATGGAGCGCATCATCCTGACAGGCGGTTCACTGATTTATTCAACCAGACCCCTGGAACTGGCCCGGCAGGCCTTATACAGTGACAGGCATCCCGAATCACTCCGGCCTTACCGGGCGCAGGCTCTCCTGGATCAGGACTACATTCTGTCCGCCATGGGTGTGCTGGCGGAGCGTGAACCGGGGATCGCGCTCCGAATCATGAAAAAGGAATTGACTCCGCTTGGCGTATGCCATCGGAGGCAAGATCAGGAGGAAGCAAATGGATCAGCTTAAAAATAAAAAATGGACGCGCGATCAGTTGGAAAGCGTACGCAAGGAAGTACTGACCCAGTGGCCGACCGGCAAGGACGTTGATCTGGAGGAGGCCTTCGCTTACCATCAGCAGCTTCCCCGTCACAAGATTTTCAGCGAAAAACTCAACAAGGCCCATGAACAGGGAAAAACGCTGGTCCAGCCCCGGGCCGGCGTCCCTTTGATACAGGATATGATCCATCTTTTGACTTATCTGCAGGATGTAGGGGAAGCCGACCTCTTGCCTACAACCATCGACAGCTATACCCGGCAGAACCGCTATCAGGAAGCTGAGATGGGCATTACGGAATCAGCCAGAACGCAAAAAGCCATGCTGAATGGCTTTCCGGCGGTGAACCATGGGGTCAGTGGCTGCAGGCAGTTGATCGACGCGCTTGACACGCCCCTTCAGGTCAGGCATGGAACGCCGGACGCCAGGTTGCTGACCGAGATCGCATACGCGGGCGGCTACACCAGCTACGAAGGCGGAGGGATCTCCTATAACATCCCCTACGCCAAGAATGTTCCGCTTGAGACCACGCTGCGTGATTGGCAGTACGTTGACCGGTTGACAGGCCTTTACGAAGAAGCAGGCTGTCCCATTAACCGCGAACCCTATGGTCCTTTGACCGGGACCCTGGTGCCGCCCTTTGTCTCCCACAGTGTCGCCATTATCGAAAGCATCCTGGCCGCGGAACAGGGCGTGAAAAATATTACGGTCGGTTACGGCCAGTGCGGCAACCTGGTTCAGGATGTCGCGGCCATCCAGGTTCTGCAGAGTCTGACGGACGAATACCTGCGCAAATTTGGCTATGGAGACGTCAAGGTCACCACAGTCCTGCACCAATGGATGGGTGGCTTCCCCCAGGAGGAGTCCAAGGCCTATGCCGTCATTTCCTGGGGGAGCGCGGTGGCTGCCCTGGCGCATGCCACCAAGGTCATTGTCAAAACACCGCATGAGGCCGTCGGGGTCCCGACCCAGGAGGCCAACGCGGCCGGCATGCTCTGTACCCGGCAGATCATCAATATGCTGGGTGAACAAAGTCTTAATACTTACAGCCTGAAAGACGAGAAGGTCATTATCGCCTCGGAAACACGCTGTGTGCTCGACCGCTGCCTGGAATTGGGCAAGGACGATATGGCGCAGGGCGCCATCCTGGCCATCCGGTCAGGTGTTCTGGATATTCCCTTCGCGCCCAGCCGCTATAATGCGGGTAAGATGCTGCCGGCCAGGGATAATGACGGCGCCATACGGCTTTTCCATACGGGGAATATCCCCTTAACGCCGGAATTAATCGATTTTCACCGGGAGAAGATGGAAGAACGGGCCAAATATGAGAACCGGCAGGCCTCCTTCCAGATGGTGATTGACGATGTTTACGCGATCAGCAAGGGCAGGCTGGTCGGCCGTCCCAAGGTCTAGGAGGTAACCATGAGAATTGAGAAAGTAATTTGCGCGCCGGGCCGGACAGGCTTCTATTTCGATGATCAGCGAGCCATCAAGTCAGGCGCTTTGAGTGATGGCAATTTCTATATCGGGGAGGCGGAGACATCCGGTTTCTCGACCATCAGGCAGCCGGGCGAGTCTATCTCCCTGATGCTGCTTCTGGAGGACGGCCAACTGGCCTGGGGGGATTGCGCAGCGGTTCAATATTCGGGCGCGGGAGGACGCGACCCGCTCTTTCTGGCAGGGGACTTCATCCCCGTGATTGAGAATGAAATCGCGCCCCTCCTGACCGGCAAGCCTCTGACTACTTTTCGCGGGATCATGGAAACCTTTGAGAATTATCTCGACAAAGAAGGCAGGCCGCTCCACACCGCCATCAGATACGGACTCTCTCAGGCTCTGCTGGACGCGACATCCAGAGCCGGGGGCAAGCTCATGTGCGAGCTTGTCGCGGATGAATACGGGCTTGAGGTCAGCGACCATATGATTCCCCTCTTCTCGCAATCAGGGGACGACCGCTACAACAACGCCGACAAGATGATTATCAAGGAAGTGGACGTTCTGCCCCATGGCCTGATCAATAATATGGAAAAATTGGGGCCGTCAGGAGACAGGTTGGCGGATTATGTCAGCTGGCTGAGAAACCGTGTGCTGGAGCACCGGATAAGTCCGGATTATCTGCCTGTCTTTCATTTTGATGTGTACGGGACAGTGGGGCAGCTTTTCGGATATGAAAACCTGGATAGGATGGCCGATTATTTCGAAGGGCTGGTCGAAAGAGCTCAACCCTTCGGGCTCCGGATTGAAGGGCCGATTGACGCGGGAGCCAGGCAGGCCCAGATCGAATGGCTGGCCCGGTTGACCGAACGGATCGATCAGCGGGGGCTGCCGGTTGAATTGGTCGCCGACGAATGGTGCAACACCCTGGAGGATGTCAAGGCTTTCGCGGACGCGGGCGCCGGCCATATGATCCAGATCAAGACACCTGATCTTGGCAGCCTTCACAAAACAGCTGAAGCCGTGCTCTACTGCAAGGCGAAGAAGGTTAAGGCCTATATGGGGGGAACCTGCAATGAGACCGACCGGTCTGCCGCGGTCTGCGTCCAGGTCGCCATGGCGACACAGGCGGATCAGATTCTGGCCAAACCGGGTATGGGCGTCGACGAAGGCATCATGATCGCCTACAACGAAATGCAGCGCATCCTGGCCATCCGCGCGGCCCGTTGAACCATTTGTCAAAGGAGGCGGAAGATGAAGGTGGACAAGAAGGCAAGGGCGGGTACTCTCGAATCGGGGGACCTTTTCGTCACGATCGAGCCGTCCGAAAAACTGGAAATCTCTTTGGAGTCACCGGTGAAAGATCAGTACGGTGACGCCATTCTTCAAACAGTCCGGGAGCTTCTTGATCAATGGGGGGTCGAATCCGGCCGGATCACGCTTGCGGACCAAGGGGCTCTCGATTGCACGATTCGTGCCAGGCTCACAACCGCCTTGAGGCGGGCGGGATCGCAAGGAGATAAGTCATGAGACGCTCACTGCTTTTCATCCCGGGCAACCGCCCCAACATGATCCAGAATGGCGAGGTGCTGCCAGCTGACGCCTTAATCTTTGACCTGGAGGATTCCGTTGTTGCCCAAGACAAGGACGCAGCCCGGGACCTGGTCGCCCAGGCACTCAGCTCCCTTGATTTTGGCAGCCGTGAGCGGCTTGTCCGGATCAATGGCATGGACACAGGCCTTGCCGGGGCGGATCTGGATGCCATGGTCGGCTCGGGCGTCGACACCATTCTGCTGCCCAAGGTCATGGGCGCGGGGACGGTCGAAGAAGCCGCCTCTTTACTGGAGCACGCGGAGCGCGCGCATGACAGACAGGTGGGAAGCACCTCCATTGTCGCCTTGCTGGAGACAGCTTTGGGCATCGAGCGTGCCTTTGAAGTCGCCGGAGCTTCACCCCGGGTAACCGGTCTGGCGCTTGGGGGGGAAGATCTGTCTGCAGACCTGGGCTGCTCCAGAACCAGGGAAGGCTGGGAGATCTTTTACAGCCGGTCCCGCCTGGTCCTGGCTGCCAAAGCCCATGGACTTGACGCGCTGGATACGCCCTTTACCGATGTCCACGACCTGGAAGGCTGCCGCCTGGATACGCTCTTCGCCAAGCAGCTGGGTTTTACAGGCAAACTTTGCATTTCTCCTTTCCACCTGGAGGTCATCCATCAGGCCTTCATGCCCGGGAAGGAAGAAATTGATTACGCCAGGGCCCTGATTCTCGCCATGAAAGAAAGTGAGGCGCTGGGTCAGGGCGCGCTTTCTTTCCGGGGCAGGATGATTGATCCACCCGTATTGAGGCAGGCGCAACGGATGCTTGAATTGGCCGGACTAGCAGGACTTCCCTTGGATGAGGAGGCGGACCATGACCAGGGATGACAAAATCGCGAAATCATTGGCCCAGGCCATCAGGGCGTCGGGGCTGCAGGAGGGGATGACCATCTCTTTCCACCATCACCTGCGTGATGGTGATCGGGTTCAGAATCTGGTTCTGGCTGAGTGCGCCAGGCTTGGACTCAAACAGTTGACTGTCAATACGGCTGCGATCATGGCCTGTCACCGGCCCGTTCTGGAACACATCCGGGAGGGGATCGTGGCCGGCATTGAGTGCAATTACATGCATCCATCCGTAGGTCACGCCATCTCAAAAGGGGTCATGCCGGGAGAGGTCATATTCAGAAGCCACGGGGGCAGACCGGCGGCGCTTGCACGCGGCCAGGCCAAGATCGATGTCGCCTTCATCGCGGCTTCCGCGACGGACCGGGCGGGAAACTGCAACGGCCAGGGTGGACCCTCGGCCTTTGGTTCCATCGGTTATGCCATGCCGGACGCCCTTCACGCCCGCCATGTCATCGTGGTCTCCGACCACCTGGAGCCTTACCCCTTAACCCCCGCCTCCATTGACGAAAGCCGGGTGGACGCGGTCGTCCTGGTTGATTCCATCGGTGATCCTGATAAGATCATCTCCGGAACAACCCGGGTCACCCGCGATCCTGTCGGTCTCCTGATCGCCCAATACGCCGCCAAAGCCCTCCAGGCGTCCGGCCTGGTCAAAGAAGGTCTGTCCTTTCAGACGGGAGCCGGCGGCGCCTCGCTGGCGGTCGCCCGTTATCTGGGAGATATCATGCGCCGGGAAGGGATCACGGGAAGTTTCGCCTCGGGGGGTATTACGGGTATGCTGGTCGATCTTTTTGAGGAAGGGCTTTTCCGCTCGCTTCTGGATGTTCAGTGCTTCGACCGCGAAGCCGTGCGGTCCATGATCAATAATGAAAAGCACAGGGAGATCAGTGCCTCAACCTATGCCAGCCCTGCTGCCGGAAGCGCGGTTGTCGATCACCTGGACATGGTCATCCTGGGCGCCACCCAGGTGGATCTAACTTTTAATGTCAACGTTCATACCGATTCACAGGGTTTGATCATGGGAGGGTCGGGAGGTCACAGCGACACTGCCGCGGGAGCCAGGCTCACCGTCATTGTCGCGCCTTTGCTCCGTGCCCGGTTGCCGCTTATCGTCGACCGGGTGGGAACCATTACCACTCCGGGACGGGATGTGGACTTGTTGGTCACGCAGTACGGCCTAGCCTGTCACCCGGACAGAGGAGATCTGAAGGAAAAATTGATTGAAGCAGACTTGCCGATCCGTGATATCGGGGACTTGAAAGCCAAGGCGGAGTCCCTGGCGGGTATCCCTGCCCGCAAGACGGCAGAGGGACGGACTGTCGCGAGGGTCATCAGCCGGGACGGGGAGTTGCTTGACCGGATCAGGGCCGTCTGTTGATCTGTTTCCGCAAAAAAACCGCCGGCAATGCGGCGGTTTTTCTTTAAAAATCAAAAGCTTATGATTTAGCCGTCAGATAGGCAGGATCGACTGCCTGCTTGAACCGTTTCTGCTCGACCATGAAGCGGAGGGTGTTGCTGATGGTTTCCTCCATGGGACGGATGCTGTATCCCAGCTCCCTGCCGGCTTTTTCATGGGAGAAACGGTGGGGGCTGCTCATGGTAAAGAGTGAATAACTGGTAAGAACAGGGATTTTACCCGTCTTTTTCGACCACCATTCCGCAAAGGGCGCGGCCAGTCTGGCGAGCCAGAGCGGGGCTGTTGATCTGAAGGGTTTGCGGCCGGTCATTTCCGCGGCCTTGTTCATGATCTCCAGGACACTGATGTCATGGCCGGTCAGGTTGTAGCTTTCACCTTTGCGGCCATATTTGGCGGCGGCGATCAGACCGTCGGCCACATCGTTGACATCGACGAAATTGTAGGAACCCTGGATCATGGCCGGCAACTTTCTGTCGACCAATTTCTTAAAGAGAGTGGTAAAGTTGCCGTTCAAATAATCGTTGGGACCGATGATGCCTGACGGCTGCACGATCACAGCGTCCAGTCCATCCCTGGCTGCATCCAGAACCAGTTGGGAAGCCATGGCCTTGGACTTGGCGTAATCCCCGTGAACCAGATCGGGGTCATAGTGGGAGATCTCCCTGATCTTCGCGTTAAAATCTTCCGGAAAAGGCAGAGTATGCACGGTACCACAGTAGAGGAAACGTTTCACCTGATGTTGCCTGGCCGCTTCCAGGAGATTGCCTGTGCCGCCGCGGTTAACCTGGTAGACTCTGGGGCCGGCATTGGCGTAAATGGTGATCATGCTGGCCAGGTGCAGGAGATAAATCTCCTTGTCCCGCAGACCGGCAAAGAGGGGTTCGATGCTGGCGGCATCGGTCACGTCGCCAGAGACCACCTCACAGTTTAAACCCTGAAGAGCCTTGGGCCGTTCTTCTTCCAGGATAAAGGCCCGCACCCGCTCACCCTGTCTGAGTAGCTGACGGACCACTGTGTTGCCCAAGTGGCCGGAGGCGCCGGTCACCAACCAGATTCGATCTGTTGTCGTTTCATTCAATGTCATCGCTGTTTGCCTCTAGTGTCCTTTCCTCCGGGGTCTGTTTCCCCTGACACTATCTATGTTAACAAATTGTGAATGGAAAATTTCCGACAAGCTGTGAAAAAAATCGAACAGGAATGTGGCGATCAACCTGTCCTTTCTAGAGCCATACCCGATACTTGCGGATGAAGGCGACTTTGGCGAAGGAAACCAGCAGCATGTAAGCGACGACCACCGCGCCGAGCAGGATGAAGAAATGTCCGGACAAGGGCGCCAGATTCAGCAGTCCCGCCAGGGGGGAGAAGGGGAGTATGGTCAGCAGGGCAATCCCCGCGGCAGTCAGCAATATGACCGGAGCCGAGGCCCGCGATTCGATGAAAGGCACCTTTGCGGTTCGGATCATGTGGATCACCAGGGTCTGGGTCCACATGGAAATGACCATCCAGCCGGCTTGGAAGATGGCGACAAAGAGGGCGATCTGCGACGGGTCGGTCAGCTGGCTGAAGGGCGCTCCCACCATGGCGGGCGCGATCCAGAAATAAAGAGCCGCGTAAGACACGATGTCAAAAACCGATGAAGTGGGGCCGATCCAGATCATGAAACGGGTGATGGAGCTGGCGTCCCAGGTACGGGGCTTTTTCAGGTAATCACTGTCGACGTGGTCCCAGGGCAGGGAGGCGCAGGAGATGTCGTAGATCAGGTTGAGGATCAGAATCTGGATGGCGGTCATGGGCAGGAAGGGGAGAAAGGCAGCCGCGATCAGCATGGACAGGACGTTTCCGAAGTTGGACGAGGCCGTCATCTTGATGTATTTGATCATATTGGCGTAAGTCTTCCTGCCTTCCACCATGCCTTCTTCCAGGACCATCAGGTCTTTTTCCAGGAGGATGACGTCAGCCGATTCCTTGGCAATGTCGACGCCGGTGTCAACGGAGATACCCACATCCGCGTCCTTAAGGGCGGTGACATCGTTGATGCCGTCTCCCATATAGCCGACGCTGTGGCCTTTTTGCCGGAGGAGAGTGACGATCCTTGATTTTTGGACGGGAGCCAGCCTGGCGAATACGGTGGTCGTCTCCGCCACTTGAGTCAGGGTCTCATCGTCCATTTCCTCGACCTGGTCGCCGGTGACAACCTGGCGGACGTCAAGGCCGACCATCTTGCAGATGGCTTTGGAGACCTTCTCATTGTCCCCGGTCAGCACCTTGACTTCGACGCCATGCGCATTCAAGGCGCTGATGGCGTCCTTGGTCGACAGCTTGGGAGGATCGAGGAAGGCCAGGTAGCCGATCAGGACCATGTCTTTTTCATCTTCGACACAGAAAGCGCCTGCCGGGGGCGGATTGGTCCGCTGGGCGATCAGGAGGACCCGCAGTCCTTTTTCATTGTAATCATCAACATCTCTGCGGACCCGGTCGATGACCTCACCGTCGAGAGGAACGACAGTCTTTTCGTCGATCTGGGCGTAAGCACAAACGGCCAGCATCTCCTCCAGCGCGCCCTTGGTGATCAGCTGGGTCTTGCCACTCCCGTCCCTGACGACCACACTCATCCGCCTGCGTTCGAAATCGAAGGGGATTTCGTCAATTTTTTCATAGCGATCTTTGAGACTGCCCAGGGCGTCGGGACTTCTCTCTTCCTCTTCGTGGGTCTTCTCTATGATGGCGCTATCCATGAGATTGCGAAGGCCGGTCTGGAAGTATGAATTGAGGTAGGCGTGTTTCAGAACACGGACATTCTCTTCCCCGGAAAGATCCAGATGATACTCCAGGGCCACCCGATCCTGCGTGATGGTGCCGGTTTTGTCGGTGCAGAGGATATCAATGGAGCCCAGATTCTGGATGGAGTTGAGATTCTTGATGATGACCTTGTGTTTGGACATATTAACTGCGCCCTTGGCCAGGCTGGTGGTGACGATCATGGGCAGCATCTCCGGGGTCAGACCGACTGCCAGAGAGATGGCAAGGAGGCCTGCCTGCAACCAGTTGCCCTTGGTCAGGCCGGAGATCAGGAAGACAATGGGAACCATGGCCAGCATGAAGCGGATCAGGACGGCGGAGACGTGGTTGACTCCCTGTTCAAAGGATGTCGG
>LSQX01143793.1_pt1 | contig 23120 bp, 19 predicted proteins | sample 654561 | NCBI WGS metagenome assembly LSQX01 (sample SAMN04489861, study PRJNA283612) | anaerobic digester metagenome | isolation source: 4 biogas reactors fed with cattle manure at either 37C or 55C with and... | place: Denmark: Kongens Lyngby | collected 2014
TTCTCTCAATCATGGACTATGTCCGTAACAAGTTTCGGCTAATCATTCTGCTATAAAGCGTGCAGAATAATGTCCTTTGTGTTGGGAATGCCTTTCAACGTCACATGCCTTCGGTGCTAATCTTCTTTCTGCAAAGAACGCAAATGCGTGTCCTTTGTGTTGGAAATGCCTTTTAACATCACATGTCTTCGATGCTAATCTTCTTACCGCAAAGAGCGCAATATAGCGTCCTTTGTGTTGGGAACACCTTCCAACATCACAGAAAAAAGCGCTTCTTCCAACTTTTGGCCTATCGTTTTGCCTTCATAGCCTGCGTCTAGCATATCCTGCCCATTGATGGCAAGATCTCGTAGCGTCAAATAATCACCCGAAGAAAGAATTTGGCGCGCTTTTTGTTCGATAAGATCGATGTTGTTGGCTTCGTCGTTCGATTTCTGCTCTTTAGAATCACCTTGACTACATCCTCGCTGCACCGCTATCACTTCTGCGCGACGAAGGGCGAGCGTGTCAAAAAAAGAATCCGGTTGAAGCTCGTGCAGCGCCATTAGTATCGATCGACGATCCGTTGTAATGGTCAATTTTTTTGCACCGGTCAAGCGAACGACCCGATCGATTGTCGCGTTGTCAAATCGCAGTTGTTTTAACATCGATGTCAGCCGTGCAGCATCTTCTCCAAAGTCATAGCAAAACGCGGCAAGTCGCATAACGGGATCCTTCACAACGTTTTCCAATCTCATGAGAGAGCGATCGTAAAGGCCTTTTTGCTGTAGCTCAGCGATGCCGGGAATCATCAGGCTCAATACGTTTGCGTACTGAGACATCACCTGTGATGCAGCTGACCCCTGAATCAAACGTAGCCATTCCTCTCGTATCCGTTCGCACGCAACGAAATGAAGCAAATCAGCGTGTTTTATCAACGCATCCGAACATGCAGAATCGATTTTGAATTGAAGCTCTGAACTCAGTCGAAGGGCGCGCAAAATTCGAAGCGCGTCTTCTTTAAATCGCTCTATGGGATCGCCAACGGCACGTATCACGCTTCGTTTCAGGTCAGCAAAGCCGCCGTAAGGATCTAGAAGACCGCGCTTCTCATTCCATGCGAGCGCATTAATAGTGAAATCTCGCCGAGAAAGATCTTCTTCAATCGTTTCCGAATACGTTACAGTCGTAGGGTGACGGTGATCGGCGTAAGCGCCGTCTTTTCGAAAGGTTGTCACCTCAATCGATCGGTCGCCCACAAGCACTGTGACCGTGCCGTGTTGAATGCCTGTGGGAATGACCGTAAGATCACAAAGCACGCGGTCAACCTCCTCAGGTCGTGCCGCCGTGGCTAAATCGATGTCTGACGTTTCTCTGGATAAAAAAAGATCACGAAGAAAACCGCCGACAACAAACGTTTCGAATCCTTGTGATTCAAGACGACGCATCACATTCAAAATGGACGGGTGAAGAGCTTCATACACTTTGTTCATGAAGATTTACGCTCCTCGTTCTTCGGAAAAGCAAAGGCCGCCCCCTGTTTTGGACATCAGGTTAAAGCGGCCTGTTTGTATCGATCATCACCTCTGAAGGCTTTTAACCTTGAAGCAACTGTATGTCAACGAAGTTCCTTTTTTCTAAATAAATTCAAAGAAACGATATTACAAAGGAACTAATGATTCGACGTTATCGGCGCCACAACAAATCTCGTATTTACATCCCGTCCAACAGGAGATTTGTTTCACCGCAAGTTATGCACCTCAAAGACGGGGCTAAAAGGCATCTCCTCGTTTTAGACGACAATACTATTCTCTGGTCCCTTGGTTTGATCCAGGATAGTAGTGTGACGGGTCGTACTGCGAGGGCACTTCGTAACCAGGCGGCGACTGATGCTGTTGCCTTTGCACATCATACTGCTCGGGACCTCCCTGACTAGGATGCTGTGGGTAGGAAGGCTGACCTGCCGGCTGCCCATAAGATGGCGGCTGATTCGGATAACCCGGTTGCTGATATGGCGGCTGATTCGGGTAACCCGGTTGCTGGTACGGCGTTTGCTGAGGTGCACCATATGCCCCTTGGTTATAGCCGGGGCCGTATTGACCTTGTCCTGGATAACCTTGTGTCGGCTGATAACCCGGAGGCGCATAGCCCATACCTACAGCGGCCTGTTGCTTGTTCAGGATCGCACCAACCAGAAGACTTACTGATAAGAGAAGCCCAATCAACGCGAAGATGTTGAATGCCGAAATCACGCTAATGAGTCCAGACTCGGAAGAAATGATGCCTACGACAAGCGGAATCGTTCTACGTTGCAGATCACTCTTGCGTTTTAGACACTGTACAGCGAGATATATACCGACAGCGCCAAAAATAATTATTAAGACACCTGTCCATGTTCCGAGAACACCCAATGCGCCGCCCAAGGCACCGGGAATTCTCAAATCGTCTCCATACTCAGCATAACCGCTGATCATTAAATTCGACAGGACGCCTCCGAGCACTCCGACACCGATCGCAAGCAAAATACCCATCAAAATTGAAAGGCTTGACGTCACAATGTGCCCGATTGAGCCAATGGCAATCCAAACTTCGCCCTTAGTTTTATTCATACGTACCTCCAGATTTCAGGTATGCCGGTTAGCACCGGATTCCATTTAGGAACTAACTTTATTATACATAAGAATACGTGTTTTCTCGCTCATTTGCCACTGGCAAAACGGCGATAATACCTACTTTTTACATTAGCTCCGGTATCGATATTTTTCATTTAAAACACGTCAAAATGTTTTCTCTTTAAGAATGATGTGTTTAATTTCTGCGTGTCTGCTTTCGCTTAAGGAAAACACCGAGCGTAATGACCAACGTATAAAAACAGAATACGCCGACATTGAGGAGAAAGAGCTGAAAAGTGCTTCCTTTTGCGAGGAATTGATAATCGAGCGGCGTAATAAAGAGCGAGAACACACTCATCAGGGCAAAACCCATCGAAAAATCGTTCATCACCGGAGATTCCATCTCCGGATCGCTCGTCTTTAACAGAGTGATACCTGTTATCATAACGCCCGTGTTGACACCCCAGCTCATAATCGCCCGCTCAAACGCAAAATCATCTTTGAAAGCACGACGGTAGAGCGGAAAAGTAACGAAATACGTCGCAATAAATCCTAAAACACACATGATAAGAATCGGTACGACAAATGTCGACACCGCCTTGATCGGAATCGTCATTATGGCCGCAATGATCGCAATTTCAGAAAGCGCGCCGGTAACTCTGGATTTGACCTTTGTATCGATCAGCCAATTCAGTTTCAATTTCAGCAAAATGTAGTTGATGACGTACATTATCAGCATCGCATAAAACCAGACGGGAAGGTAAAGATTCGGAACCCACTCTCGCATCCGGCGGGAAAACAAAATTGCCAGCGCTGAGGCAAGAATCAGCAATCCGAAATGGACAGAAAGAGTCTCAATGGAATTCCCGATCGTCGTCTCACGACCTAAGCTCTTCTGTGCCTGAATATCGGTTGTATACCCCTGAAGCGTTTCACGTGAAACACCCTGCTTTACGTTACGCGCCTTGAGATATCCTTTTTGCGAGGCGCGGTTAATAAAAATAAATCCGAGTAACGTCCCTCCAATCAGGCCAACCGTTGCGGTCGTAAGAGCAACGCCTTGCGCTGTCTTCCACCAAGGCAAACCAAAATCCTGAAAAATACCGCCTAGCGCGGTCGCTGTGCCGTGTCCTCCGGCAAATCCTTGAGCAAGCTCATAGCCGAATGTCCTGTAAAGTTCTGTTTGAGGACTGACAGCCGTAACGGCCATATTCACACCGTACCCGATTAAATATTGAACGCTTCCCCCTAAAGAGAAAATACCGGTCATCATCAGTACCGTAGGAAACATCACGCGCAGACGACCTTTCGTCTTTTTGCCGTCCATAAACATGCCGAGAGGAGAGGCGGCAAACACCGGTATGATGAGAATCGAGGGAAGTACCTGCCAGAGAAGTGTCCAATCTTCGGGGAAAGGTAGAGGTGCACGAGCACCCCAAATTTGAGGCCCGACCAGAAGACCAATGAACCCACCAATGACTGATGCCGGAAGCATCCAGCGTCTAAACAGCGCAACTTTTGCACGCAAGAAGGCGCCAAAAAATAAGAACCCGAAAAGCACAGCAAGCGCAACGAGGCCATTCTGAAATGCTTGTACGTTCATGCCAGCTTATAACCTCCCATCATTGATCTCTTGAACGACGAATGCTACGGATTATGTCTTTTTCATTGGTTTCTGTTTGCCTTAGTATCACACCTGTGTCTCTACCCATGTGACGTCAAAACCATCATAATTCACGTGACATCCAAACATGAACGACCGTATGATTGTCGGGCACAAAGGTCTCTCCCTCTTTCTTATATCCCAAATTTTCATAAAAAGGCACCACCGTAACGCGCGCCATCAGTCGTATGCGTTTTTTCTTCCTTCGCATCGCCTCTTCTTCCAATCGAAGAATAATGGCAGTCCCTATGCCTTGGCGTCGCCAAGATTCATCCACAGCGACGTACCGAATAATTGATTCCTCCGAGGAAGAGTCCTTAAGCGTCGCCATCGCAACAAGCTGATCTCCGTGAAAAGCACCGAGGATGCAATCTTCATTTTCACGAGACAGGTCATCCTCAGCGATGGATTTGCCTATTGGCCTGCGAAGGATTTCATGGCGAAGAAGCAGCGTCTGCCCATAATCGTCACTATTGATATCGATGATTCTAAAATCGAGTTGATCCAACTTTATTTTTGTATCCGACATTTTTCCCCTTGCCTTTGCAAATCCAGTTCATGACTTATTTCATTACAGAAGGTTTAAAGAGTGTTTTCTCTATTTTTCTCTTAAATAACGTTTCGCTACTTTCGTATCATACCGTGAAAAACATAAATCTTAAAGCACAATATTCTTTTGTTGTAGAAGCTTGAAGGGAGATTTGCCGAGTCTTCAGCGTAAGCGACGATTATTTCAAACAGATCATTGCATAGAACGATAGATTAAAACGATAGATAAATGCGTTACAATAGTGACATCCGCCGCAGCGCTTCTCTCTTAAATGTCTGATATAACTGAACTGTGATAGTATCATTCATCTAGAACGTACACGCTGAGAGGCTAATAAACGACGAAAGATACCGTCTGATCGCGCAGATGAGAAGAAAAGAAAACAACATCAAACCGAATGAAAGTATTCTGTTACACCGTCGTTCTCTTCAGAGAACATATGATATTGAGACGCCGGACAGAAATAGCAAAATGAGAACCAGTGTTTCTTCCCAATTCCTTATCAATTATATGAAACGGTTTTGTCGTGATCGTAGTAATGATGTGCCTTTCGGCTCACATCACCTCGACGCGAAAAGCACACGTAAAAATTGCACCGGTAAATGCCTCGCTTTTTTACTTGTCCAGCTCGCTCTTGTCTTTTATCTAATCACGTTTTTCGTATGGATGACCGCCGCACCCGCAACAGCGGTTGCTTTAGATACATTGCGAACAGGAAAAATCAACGACGTTCCTTTTTCTCTGGATGACGTCACGTTACACTCCACAACAGCTTGCGTGCGCGTATATCTTCATGGAAACGTCATAGATCTCGTAGACTTAAGAAAGAATGATCCCGTCTATACTGCCTCGCTAGTGAAGATGATGACTCTCTATACATCTTATAGATTAATGGAAACGAAAGGGATTGATCCTTCCCAAACGGTAACCGTTGCCGCCTCAGATCTCGAAGGCCTTTATGAAATGGACGCGTCCGTTATGGGATTGAGCGTGGGCGAGACGTTGCCCTATAAGGATGTCCTATATGGCTTAATGCTTCCCTCCGGTGCTGATGCGGGACGCCTTCTGTCGCGAACACTAGCAGAAAATGGTACGGCCTTTATTGATGCTATGAATCAAGACGCTACAAGTCTTGGTCTCAAGGCATCGCATTTTACGAATACGTCCGGCCTTTTCGAACCTGAAAATCTATCGACCATGAGCGACATGGCGACTCTGCTTCATGCTCTCTATGAAGAGCCTTTTCTCAGAGAAATTATATCCACGCGTGCGTACCGGACAAAGCCCACAAACAAGCGACCCGAGGGGCATACGCTCACCCACACGATCGTCACGACCGGTTTGTTGGAGGGCATTAACACAGAAAAAATCGGAGGAGGAAAAACAGGATCTTTGCAAGAATCCGGTTATTGCCTCGCATCTTACAGAACATTCGGAGACGCGCTTGTTATCATCACAACAACCGGCGCTTTCCGCCGCGGTGATAATTTGCGGGATCACAATGCCATTTACGATGCTCTTCAAAAACAATGGCCCCCTGAAGGATCACCTCTTACTCTCGCAGGTGCGCCGGAAGTCACGACCCCGGAAACAAAATCACCGCCCTCCGACGTAACAGAACTACCGAAGGCAACGACATCTTTAACTGCCGATCTGCTAAATGAACTGCCTTCCCAACCATCTTCTGAAGACCGAGGCATTGCTCAAACTATAGGCATCGTTATGGCCGCTCTTTTGCTTGTTCTCTCTCTAGGGCTGTTGGTAAGTTTAATTCTGAGAAACAAGAAAGAAGACGACGAAAGAGAACGCACTCGTAGACATCACTAGCCTAGAACTCTTTCGCCAAGCATCGTCACAAAATGTCGCATCTATCGGACAGAAAACGGTGAAAAAACAGTTGAATGTTACCATTCGTCATCTGATGTTGTTTCTTCCTGATCATCCAACACAATTGCATCCAATTGATCTTGCGCCAAGGTGTCTTCACATGCTTTAAACGGTTCATTCTCGACGAGTGCGTCATTTGGAGCCCCGCCTTCAAAATCGCCCAAATCAAAACGCTCAACATATGCCTTTATTTCATGCATAAGATTTTGGCCTTGTCCAATATATGATCTGTAGCTTAAACATTCTTGTTCCAGAGACTTCTTCTCTTCTTTAAGCGACGCGACTCTTTCCTCATGTGCACGTTCCTCATCGCGGTGTCGGGCACGATAGAGGAACAATTCCTGCTCTGCGCGGACACGCGCTTCGCGCACGATATTTTCTCCTTCAAGGCGCGCTTCATCAAGAATTGCCTCTGTATAGTTTAGGGCTTCCTCTTTTTCCGCATATGTCTCAAGCTTTTCTTTCAGCGCTTCTTTTTCCTGAGTTATCGCAGAAAGCTGTTCTTTAAGAAGCTCTTGCTCTTCCTTGGCGTCTGACAACGTTCGTTTCATTTCTTCGAAGACAAGAGATTGCTGATCGAGCTTGCTCAATAATGTTTTGTTTTCATCTTCAAGCGCAACGTGTTGTTCTTGGATAGCCAAATAGCGTTCTTTAAATCGTGCCACATCGTTCTGAGTTTGATGAAGCACGTTGCTCTTTTCTTCTTCCTGTGCTCTCTCATGCTTCTGTCTGTCTTCGACACAAGGCTCAAGGCTAGGGGCGTCGATTTTCTCTTGCAACGCTGTACTCATCGCCGCGACAGCGACAGCCGATCCTCCGCTAGCAACGCCCGCAGCAGTCTCTTCCATCGCATCGTCTTCTTCATCCATCGCACCGTCTTCTTCAAACGAAGAAACATGAGTTATTTTTTGATCCTTCATACTCATTGCTTCTTTGAGCTCTTTTAGCTGCAGCTCTAAGTCAATGATTTTTGCTCGTTCTTTCTCTACAGCATCGTCACAGAAAGACCGCGCACGAACCAACAGATCCTTGAATTTTTTATAGACATCAGTTTTGTCGTAGCCAAACATCGCTGTCTTGATCTCAAGATGCTTAACAAATTGAACCATTTCTTTATCGAACAGATATTTGACGGATGTTTCTAGAGTTTCCATATGGCGCTCCTGTTATTTTCTTTGTGTCTCTATTTTCTTTATCTCGTTGCTATATCTTACTGCGTCGACCATTTCCGGTCATTTCTTATTGTTTTTTATCTCTGTCTAACGGAAAAAAATGAATATGTTGCTTTTTCAGGCAACAGCTTGTTTATGTCATAATTTTACCACGATACGTCGCTTTCTTTGCCCTTATTGCCTTCTTGAGTCGAGGCAAAAGAAATAGAGCAGCCGTTAGAAACAGTCCTAAAAGGGTCATCAAAAGACCTGCATAAAAGCCATCTGGGATGAACCTCGCCGTTATCGTGTGCTCACCCGCACTCAAGGGAAGCAAAATAAAGCTGCCACGAATATTCTCGAATGAAACAGGGACACCGTCAACTTTAAAATGCCAGCCGGGATTCCACGTAGTGGGAATAAAAAGACAGCCTTCTTCCGGCGCCTCTATTTGTCCAGAGAACGAACCTGAAGAAAAGTGCTCCATGCGCATCGGATAAAGTGACAAGCGCTGTTTCGTTTCCTGCCAAGCCATCTCATTTAAACGACCTATATACGCTCGGAAGGTGCCATTAATCCACCGATCAGAAGGCATACGAACTCGAAAATGAATCTGCGTTCCTTCCTGAAGGAAACCCATATCGCCGATCCCTGTTTTCTGTGTTCCCAAATGGAAGAACTCCTGATCACGGATAAATCCGTTCGCATAATTGATTCGACATGACTCGTCTTCCCAGAAAATATAGTACTGCCCGTCTAAAGGAACGTCATACACAAGAAACGCCCATTCATCATTTCCCTCATCTCTTATTACGCGGAAAGAGTACGGATCATCGGTCCTTTCTACATAGCATCCCTCAAAATCCCATGTATCAAACGCTTCTTTTTCTAAAACATTCATGTTGCCACCAAAGGAGGCAACCAAACGATTCTGCACATCTAACGCGTCAACCGGCATTTCTTCCATGTTGAGAACCATTGTTTCACGTGAAACAAAATAACCAAAAGGAAGGGCATCCGGGTTCTTTAGCAATTTCATCGTCTTTCCGGAGGCCACCTCTTGTCGAATGCGGTCATCGAAGATGCGATCGTTTCGGACGATCTGATGATCAATGGACAACAAGCTGTCCATAACAATCGTTGACTCTTTATACTGGAAGCTGTTCACACCGTTTACTGGATAACCGAGGTCTTCAAAAAACGCTATCGAGGATTTCGGAAAAGGTGAACTGAAAAGAGAAAATCCCGGATAACCAAAAAGCATCGGATCATTGACACAGGTATCAGGTAACATCTCACAGCGCCAATGTTTTCCAGCGTGATCTGCGCGAAGTTGCTTCACGTAGGCCGAGACTTCACGAGCAGCATCGTTGGCAAGATAATACTGTCGATCCCCCAAAGGCGCTACTTCTTGATATAGAGCGGCGTTCGTAAAACCATGGAATAGAAGTTCAAACACAACAAGAAAAAACAGTGCAAGCGCTGCATTGCGATGGGCAGTTTTTGCTCTTCGTTCATCACAATTCATCGCAGGGAAGTGAATAAAAGTAATTCGGGACGAATAACGCGAAACCCATGCCCGTCCACGATGCAAAAGATTTTTTGGCTCACGTTTAGCTCGCAATGATCTGCGATCTTCCTTATCTTTTTTTGCATTATTGTCACCTCTACGCAGCATGCTCCATTTTTGATGACGCTCTGATCCTTTTGACCGTTGGCGAACGTAATGAACGCCTTTTGTCAGTTTTTGCTGTTTCGATGTTGCATCCTCAAACGGCTCATAATGACGCAACGCGACGAGGTAAGCGATGCCAAATACCGTCATAGCGATCAATCGCCAATGTGAGAGGGTATTATCAACATCCCAAGCTTGCTCGCTCAAAAGGAGAATCAATATTACGGCTACGGTTGCTCCCAAGAGAGGCCATTTTGTCTTCAACGCATCACCAGCTGCCTGATACGCCATGGTAATCACAAGAAAAACAAAAACGAATGCATATCTGAAATCGAGCGAATTGGGATAATGAGCGCCATGCCAGAGAAAACTTAACGTTCTTGACTGCATGGACAAAAAAAGGAATGCAAGTAACATTCCATATGCCGCTCGCACCTTAAGAGCCCTTTTTGTCTTTATAAAAAATGCAGGAAGTAAAAGAATCGTAAGGATGCCGCTATAAATGTTTGGTAGACCGGACATGATCTCAGGTTTACGAAGAGGCGTCAGACGTAAGAGCGTGCTCAAGGCTGGCTGTGTAAACGTAAACCCTTTGGGAAAGGCATCTCCGGCAGCAGAGGTAATTGCGAGCGCTTTCGCCGTTGGCCAGAGAACAACGCCGGCAATCAGCGCGGCAAGTATAGAAATCCCTATGAAAATCGTAAACGATGTCAGACCGTAGAGCGGTCTCTTTTTATTCGGGCTGAATTGAACGGTGAATACAAAGAAAAGCAAGAAAAGAAAAGCACAGGCAAAAAAGCCTGTATAGTAGTTCGTGATCAGAATGAACACTGTGCCAACGAGAAATCGGGCGGGTCGTCGTTCCTTAATTATCTGTACTAAACCGTAAGCGGCAACGGGCAGGAACACGAGGGTATCGAGCCACATGATGTTCCAGCTATAAGCGTACACCCACGCGGAGAGCGCATAAAAAGTGCTGAATAGTGGCGATAACGGATCATCCCGCCTAAAGGCGCCTGATAAAAAGTCTCTGAAAAAGAGCCCCGCTAAACCAAGCTTTAACAGCGTGATCATCGTGATCGCTTCGGCAATATATTCTGCAGGATAAAGAATCGTTAATAGATTAAGAGGGCTTGCAGAGTAATAAGTGAAGAAACTGTAGAAATTGACGCCAAGGCCACCATTCCAAGAAAAGAACAGCCCGTCTCCTGACAGTATTTTACGACGAAGCTCGAGAAGGAATGGTGCGTACTGATGATACATATCGTACGCGAGGAGATGTTTATTCCCTGCTGGCCACAGCCCATAGACACAATAGCCAAGGTAAAAGAGCGCCGCCGGCAAAAGTAGCGCTAAAATTCGTTGCTTCAGAGCTTCCGTACGTTGCCGCTCCTGCAAAGGCGTCCTCCGCAGAAGCGTAGGCTGCTTGATCCGTTTAAGCTTCATTTTACTTTCACCGCTTAGTGCACTGTTTGGCACGCAATATTTTTAATAATATTTTTAATTATGAACGTTATACCCTGACGAGTCTATCAATTAGGCGCTCTCTTTCATCACCCGAATGATAATAAATGACGATTTTGCCCTTTCCTTGCGATTCATTAAGCGTCACTTTTGAACCTAAAACGCGGCGCAAACGATCTTCAACCTCTTTGATCTGCGCTTGCAGCTGATCTTTCTGCCTCTGATCAATTTCTGTTTTCGGAGGAGAAGGAAGGGTCATTTTCTTGACCATTCGTTCCGTATCTCGAACGGTTAGCTGTTTTGCCAAGACAGCATCTGCCGCGCGATTCTGAGCCGCCGCGTCTGATAGTGCGAGAATAGCGCGGGCATGTCCGGCGGAGAGACTGCCTTGCCGGACTAAATCGAGAATCGGTTCCGGCAATTTCAGCAAACGCAGCTTGTTGGCGATTGCTGATCGACTCTGACCAAGAACGGCTGCGATATTCTCCTGCGTCATGTCATAATCATTAATCAACCGCTCAAGTGCCATTGCTTCTTCAACGGGGTTCAGGTCTTCACGGACAACGTTATCAATCAACGCTTGGCGATGTACGTCAGCATCATTCAGATCACGTACAATCACGGGAATTCTATTAATTCCGGCAATCTTCGCTGCACGCCAACGACGTTCGCCGGCAACAATCATATATTGATCTTGCTGTTCCGTAGGCGTCACAATAAGAGGCGAAATTACGCCTTGATTTGCCATGGAATTCGCCAACTCCTGCAATTTATTCTCATCGAACTCCTGGCGAGGTTGAGTTGCATTTGGAATAAGTTGCCTTGGAGGGAGCATTAGAATACGCTCTCCACTCTCCTCTGTTTTTTCTCGAGCAAGAGACTGCTCACTGATTAGGGCGCCTAAGCCTCGCCCTAGCGCGCTCTTTGAACGCGTCCTCTCATCGTTTCTGCGTCTATTTTTCCCATTAGCCATACATCGTCCTTTCAAAACGTGCCAATTTCCTTCGCTTTCCACTGCTTACTTGAGAAGCGCCTTAACAATTCCTCCGCCAACTTACGATAGCTCTTCGCTCCCTTAGAGCGTTTGTCATATTCAAAAATTGTCTGTCCAAAACTTGGCGCCTCGCTAAGGCGCACATTTCTCGGAATATACGTTTCAAGATAATTCTCCTGAAAATACCAGGCAACTTCTTGCTTCACCTGTTTAGAAAGCTGAGTGCGCGTGTCGAACATCGTTATAAAAACACCTGCCAAGCGGAGTTCAGGATTATAACTGCGTTTGACAAGATCAAGAGTTGTCATGAGTTGCATAAGCCCTTCCAAAGCATAATATTCAGCCTGAACAGGAATTAAAACGGTGTCCGCGGCTGTCAATGCATTGATCGTTAACAATCCAAGAGAGGGCGGACAATCGATCATGATATAGTCATAGCTCTCTTTGCAGTCTCCGAGAAGCCTTTTTAGTCGATACGCACGATCCGGCACGTCAACCAGCTCTATTTCTGCTCCAACAAGATCAATCGTTGCGGGAAGAACATCCATGCGCTTTCGAATGTTAAAGATGGCATCCTTACATGAATGCGCTTCATTCACCAACACCTCGTACATTGAAAGATCAAGTGTCTTTTTTGAAATACCGAGTCCGGAAGTGGAGTTCCCTTGTGGATCTGAATCAACAAGAAGTACCCGCTTGCCTTTCTCTGCCAGAGCACTGGAAAGATTGATACACGTCGTGGATTTTCCAACGCCTCCTTTTTGATTGGCCACCGCAATGATCATTCATTCATCCTTTACTCGTGATGATCTTCCTGCACAATTATCATGGCAGATTGTATCGATTGACTTACATTATATGTGTTCTCTTTGCAACAGCTTGGAACGCACCCCATCACATGTCACTAAAACAAGCTGAAACCATCTCCGGCGTCGTTGCATAAGATGTTACAAAGCGACAGACTCGTGTGTTATCAGGCAAGACTGCCCAGCGTTCAAAGATCGCACGCTCCTTAAGTTTCTTCTCATCCTCTTTATCTAATATGACAAAGATTTGATTGCTAACGGGAGGCATATACAGCTGATAACCACGCTCTTTGAAATAATCAGCTAACATAAGAGCCATGCTGTTTTCATGGCGACCTATCTCATAATAGAGGTCATCTTTGAATAACTCCCTAAATTGAACGCCGAGCAACCGTCCCTTTGCGAGCATGCCTCCTCGTTGTTTAATAACATAGCGCAGAGCATTTTTAAGATCACTGTTTGTCACGACAAGAGCTTCTCCAAATAATGCACCGCATTTCGTGCCGCCGATCGTAAACATATCTGCATACTTCGCAAGATCAGGCAACGTAATGGTCGCCACGCTGGATGTGAGCGCAGAGGCTAATCGAGCACCGTCGACGTAAAGATAGAGATTCCAATTATTTGCCGCGCGGCGAAATGCTTTAAGCGTATCTAAGCTAAAAATCGTTCCCAGCTCGCTCGTTAAAGAAACATAAATCATTCCCGGCTGCACAGTGTGCTCGACGCTAGGATCTTCGTAATGGGCTCTACAGAGCAGATCAATCGCATCGGGATCAATAATCCCGTCAATAGAAGGAGTAACAAGGATCTTATGTCCGGCCGCCTCAATGGCACCTGTTTCGTGAACATTTATGTGTCCTGTTTCTGCGGACAAGACTCCCTGCCAAGGCTTTAGTCCTGCGACACAGGCAATAATATTGGCCTGTGTGCCGCCCACAACAAACTGAACCATTGCTTCAGGAGCTAAACATGCCTTTCTGATGAGATTACGGGCGTCTTCACAAAATTCGTCATGACCATAACCCGTCGTGAATAACGCATTTGTTTTTTCAAGCGCTTCCAATAAGCGAGGGTGGCAACCCGTATTATAGTCGTTTTCAAAAGAAACTCTCTCTTGACTCATTGCTGTCGTCTTCCTTCTAATATTTCTTCTCGGTTCTCTGTTATATCTTCTCTTTTCTCTGCGGTCATAAACACAGCTCTAATCCCTCATCACGTCGCTTCTTTGAGATGATGATCCCGCTGCAAACCATATATTAGTTGAACAACGGACTATTTGTTTGCCTATTACCTGCAAACAGTGACTCTTAGCTCCCTTTTTGTCGAAGAAGACACCTCCTTCTTACCAACATGCCTTAAAATTAAGCCGCCTTGACAGAAAAAACGGATCATAGCAGTTGGCAAATAGGCAACTTTTTCACAGACATAAGTATAAATGACCATTCTTTTAAATCCAACTACTGCCAATCGACGACACTGTCAAAACGTCATCAAAACAAACAGCATTCTTATCTCAGATGAAACCCAATTCAAGGTCGCATTCAGAAAACAAGCGGGAAATCTATGCTTTTGAAGCCGCATTCGAAGAATAGTCGCCTTAACGTCATAAATCACTCAATATGTTTCACGTGAAACATTTCTCAAACAATGTATATGCTGTACCGGAAAGCTGTAATATTAAGATGCTTTTATTTTATGAATGATTTAAGAACAAGGGAGAACTGGTTGAAGCCGTCGCCCTTGTTCTTTGGCATCAAAATTCTTCAGATCCCCTAAAACTCCGCGAAATTAGAATTCTAAAGAAACATCAAAATCACATCAAAACTCAGATATTCTCAGGTATTCAGATATTAAGGATACAAAGAAAATCAACCACGTGATCTCAAAAACCAGAGTCCATCCTTACTTTCAAAAGCAAAGGCCTGCACATCAATAACGAATAGAGATCCTATCGTCGCGATGCACAGACCTTAGGGTCTAAACAGCTCTTTGTTCTTAGTTGTCAAGATTGGCGTGTTTTGCGTTAGCCCTAATGAATTCACGGCGTGGCTGGACGCGATCGCCCATGAGAAGGGTGAACGTCTCGTCGGCTCTTTGAGCATCTCCAATTTTCACACGGAGCAGTTTACGCTTCTCCGGATTCATGGTTGTTTCCCAAAGTTGATCTGAGTTCATTTCGCCTAGGCCTTTGAAACGTTGAAGTTTCGGGTTGTTCCATCCGGTCTGCTCTTTGATAATATCAACATCACCGGCGTCATAAGCATAATGCACTTCTTTATCCTGAGAAACACGGTAGAGTGGCGGACAAGCAATATAGACATGGCCGGCTTCGACGAGTGGACGCATGTAACGGAAGAAGAACGTCAAAAGCAGTGTGCGAATATGCGATCCGTCGACATCAGCATCTGCCATCAATATGACTTTGTGATAACGAAGACGCGATAAATCAAAATCATTGCCGATTCCGGCGCCCAAAGCCATCACGATCGGCATGAGCTTCTCATTATCGAGCACTTTGTCCACACGTGATTTCTCAACATTCAGCATTTTTCCCCATAGAGGAAGAATTGCCTGATATTTGCGCTCGCGACCGTTTTTTGCAGTGCCTCCCGCGGAATCTCCCTCAACGATGAAAAGCTCACAGAATGTCGGATCTTTTTCTTGACAGTCCGCGAGTTTACCAGGAAGCGCATTACTTTCTAATGCACTCTTTCTTCGCGTCAAATCGCGCGCCTTACGCGCCGCCTCTCGCGCCTGCGAAGCCGACACACATTTATTTAAAATCATTTGCGCTATCTGAGGCGTTTCCTCAAGAAACTGCATGAGTTTAGTGTTGACCGTTGATTCTGTTACAGTGCGTACTTCCGCGTTTCCTAAGCGCGTTTTAGTCTGTCCTTCAAATTGAGGATTCTGCAGTTTGACGCTGATGATGGCGGACATTCCCTCTCGTATATCCTCGCCCTGCAGGTTCTTGTCTTTCTCTTTTATAAAACCGTACTTTCGTCCGTAATCATTGACAGTCTTAGTTAGCGCGGAACGAAAACCGGTCATATGTGAACCGCCTTCAATCGTCGCAATATTGTTGGCGTAGGAATATACGTTTTCGTTGTACGATTCATTGTACTGAATGGCGACCTCGACGAAGCAATCTTCCACGGCATCCGAAAAATAGATCGGCACATCGTGAAGTACCGTCTTATTCCTGTTTAAATACTCCACAAAAGAGACGATGCCGCCCTCATAATGCAACTTTTTAATTACCGGCGGATCCTGACGCGCATCGACAAGTGTAAATGCTGCCTCTCGATTTAAGAAAGCCATTTCGCGGTAACGCGTAATCATGGCATCAAAATCTATCTCTGTCTCATCAAAAATTTCCGGATCGGGTTTAAATGTAGATATCGTGCCCTGCTTATCGGTCTCTCCAAGGACCTGTAGCGGAACTGTCGTCTTGCCGCGTTCAAAACGAATGAAGTAAGACATCCCATCGCGATTGACAATAACTTCCATCCATTCTGACAACGCATTAACAACGGCCGCACCAACCCCGTGAAGACCACCGGAGATGGTATAAGCGCCGCCACCAAATTTGCCGCCAGCGTGCAACATCGTATGCACGACTTCAACTGTAGGGATCCCCATCTGGTGATGAATACCAACCGGGATACCAATGCCGTTATCTTCTACGCGAACGGACTGATCCGGATTCACCGTCACTTTAATAGAGTCACAACGTCCGGCAAGCGCCTCATCAACCGAGTTGGCAACGATCTCATAAATCAGGTGATGTAAACCGCGTAATGTTGTGTCTCCGATATACATACCGGGACGCGTGCGCACGGCTTCCAAACCCTCTAGAACCTGAATGTCATCTTCGTCATAGGAATTTGTGACCGTCGTGTCAAAATCGGTAAGATCAACCGGCAAATTCTCAATATCTTCTTTAAAAGTATCGGTTGTGTCCGAAAGCGCGTAAACACTGTCCGCAAGATTAACTAATTCTCCAAATTCGTCCGTTTCCGCATGTTCCGAAATACCCCGGTTATTAGCTTTCTTCTCATTTTCTGATGATTGCGCGGCATCTTCTTCTGCACGACGTAAAAGTTCTTGTAATTGCTCGTCTTGTGCATCAGCAGTCAATCGCTGTTTGTTTATATCATTCTTATTCTTTGCCATATTTTTCCTCAACTAAACGCATCCAAAATCATCTCTTTTGTGTACGAAATTCCTCTGTTACCGTTAACGAGATGACCGAGGATGCCATAAGATTTCCTCGAAGTTCGCCTTCAGACGGCCTTCGCTTATTTGTTCACATTCGTATTCTTTATAGTCCTGACGGTATTCTCTTCTTCAAACCGTCACATACCGTATTCCTTGTCTATCCTTTCACTCCATAACAACGAGCTCTCAGTGTCGCTGTCGTCACAGGCGTGAAGTAAACGCGATCCATCGTTACAACGACTGAACGCGGCACGCGATTCGTTAACCAGTCCAGACGATTCGACGCTTCTGCTTCCGCAATAAAGCGAACAGACTCCTCTGAAAGTGTAATCTGATCGCAGTCGAAAATTCCAATTATCCAATGTGCCGGGACAGAAATATCTGATCCGATATGGACGTACATATATCTCCAATTGCTGGTTTATTTTCCGTTTTATACCTTAATTATTATAACACAACAAGAGGGGAAAAGCACGTGATATCAGTTATTACAGCAATAATAGCGACATCTTAGCTGAATGCTAAAATAAGCTGGACAGTGAGAATCGCTGGACGTCCAATTTACTCTGGCATTCAGCTAATTGAGTCATTTTGCCAAACGGCGAAGCAATCTCGACAAAGAGAGCGACAGGTCGTCCGGTTTACTTTGGATTTTAGCGGTTTCAGCCCTTTAAAATAACAGGTATTCCGCAGACCACACGGATAACTGTTTCTGCGCTCTTCGCAAGCGCGCAGCAGGCGCGTCCCGTGGCCTCCCGCCATTGACGTTCTAGAGGATCTAGAGGCACGACACCCATCCCTATTTCATCACATATCACGACAGCATTCGGATTTTGTTCAATGAGTTGCTCAATAAAAGTGTCTGTGTTTTCATCACGTTCAAGTAATGTCCGTAAAATATTTTGCAAATTTGAAATGGCAGGCGCTTTGAGTGCCTCTTCCGGCGTACAATCGATCGGGAGAACTGAAAGGTGATCTTCTGCGTAGATTTCCTTCCCGCTAAAAGCGCCGCCAATAATAAGCTTCATCGTTACTTCCCATCTCTTTCGAGAACTATGCCTACCGTGATACTTGTCTTATCCATGTTAAATGAATTGAGCTGCAATAACCAGCGTGAACATCCAGCCAAGCTCTGTGCGCTGGATGAGATATCCGGCTAGATCACCGGTGATGCCTCCAAATTCTTTTCGAGCTATGCGCAGAAAATTCAAAAAAACGAGTGCTACGATAACCAGTGCTATTAAAGATGGCGCCCAAGCGCTCCAAATAGAGAGAGCAAGCGCGATGAACGTAAAAACAAGCGCGGAAAGGAGTGCAGAAGGTCGATGCATTCTATGCTGCAACTCAAAAAGCATACCGCCTCCTTTGGCGTTCGGAAGCAGTAACAACGCATAAACGGCCACGCNNCGACAAGATAAAGCCGCACGCCAACGGCAGCGTCAATCGGAAAGGCATCTCGGCCAACAGCGCAAACATGACGATCAAATAGATGACGCCGCGGATCACGGCAAACGCGCCGACATGCACATCACTTAAAATACGAAGTTTCTCTTCTCGAGTCTTATGTGATGATCGCGCGTCGACAGTATCTAAAAAACCGTCCATGTGGATGCCGCCCGTTATCAATATTGGGATGGTCGTTGAGACTGCACCTCGCAAAACAGCGCCGAACCATAAAAAAGCAATCCATTGCCACAACAAGAAAATCGCAGCGATAACCATGCCAATCAACGGAAAAAAGATAAAGACGTAACGCCCGTCCTCCTTTTTGAAATTAGAGTGGGGCATCGGTATCGCCGTATACATAGAAAAGGCCATCAAGCAAGCTCTCAAGAACATCTCAACGGTTCTCCCTTCAGCGTCACCGGTATACCGGCAACACACTCGACTACAAGATCACACCATGCCGCACACGCAGCATTAAGTCTACCCAGTTCGCGCATATACGCACATGTTTTATCCGTATAACGAAGACCATCCGAATCGATTTCATTCGTTATGAGAATCAAATGTTCCGCCATACTTGCAACGTGCCAAATTCCCGACTCAATTCGCTCAATCGATCCTCCGTCAAAAAACTCATTCGCGACCAGATTAGGCAAGTCTTCAAGTATGACGACTTTGCTTTTTTGAAAAGCGAGCGACGCCAAATCCTTTTCTTGCTCCACGACGATAAAAGGCTTGCCTCGACGATAGGCCTCGTGGCGGCGAACAATAGCAAAATCCTCGACGCTTCTTGCCTTCATCGTTGCAACGTAAAGAACAGGCATTCCACCTGAAAGTTGAAGAGCTGTGCGCTCGGCATAAGCGCTTTTACCACTTTTACTTCCACCTGTTACAAGTATGTTCATATTGCATTGCTCTTGTTTTTCTACTTACGGCACAAGTTACGGCACAAGGCATATCATGTCCACAGTGTACGTTCATCTTGTATTATTAATATTAATTATTCTAACGATTATCGCAATCTTTACAGCACACTGTCATTAAAATGTGACGCTGGATATTTACTTTTCCTTATATCTAATCCTTCTTATCCGTTATAGCTTCAACTTTAACTTCTACGATTTGTTCCTTCTTAGCTTCTTTTTTTTCCTTAGCTTCAACAGCCTTTTCCGGCGTAACGGTTCCCATTGAAACGGCATATAAGTGTAACGGCCCATCCCAGGGTTGGAACATGGAAACGTCGGTTGATGTTATAAAAACTTGGTGCCCACTAATGACATCTAACAATTGATGTCGTCGCGAAGCATCGAGTTCTGAGAGAACATCGTCTAAGAGCAAAATCGGTTTTTCGCCTGTACGACGTGATAAAATCACGAGTTCAGCCATCTTAAGCGCCAGAACAATCGACCGCTGCTGACCCTGCGATGCGTAAAGGCGTGCGTCTTGACCGTTAAGAGAGAAAGACAGATCGTCGCGGTGAGGACCTTGTGCCGTACTGCCGCGCGCAATATCGTCATCGCGAGCTGTCTTCAACCGATTAAAAAAATATGTCTCGATCTCTTTTTTAGACATCGAAGAATCTAGACCGGAAATGCTTCGATATGACACAATAAGCTCTTCTTTGAGCGATGTCAGATGCATTAGAGATAGAGCGCCATATTCCAAAAGGTACTTCGTGTAGTCAAGACGTTTTCTAAGAATCGAAGAGGAAACTTCCGCCAATTTCTGATCCCATACATCAAGATGCAGATAATCATCCATCTTAAATTGAATGGACGTACGCTTTTTCTGTTCGTCGGGTGTTTTTTTGTTGAGTTGAACATCCTCGCCTGTTTGATTCTCTTGATCTGTAATTTTAGTATCCTGAGAACGTTTGCTCCGATTACTGCGAGTAAGATTCAAATTTGTATCTCGTATGTGCTTTAATAGACGATTACGTTGACCGAGTATCGTCCAATATTCCTGAAGATCACGAAAATAGGCTCGGTCAGTACGAGAAATCAAAATATCGAGGAAACGACGTCGTTCTGCCGGCCCTCCTTTGACGATTTGCAGATCTTCCGGTGCGAAAATAATGGCATGGAAAAGTCCCATCAGATCAGATACGCGTGCCATGTCAAAGCCGTTATATTTTATCGTTCGTGAAGATGGTTTTGACGACGTTGCCATCTGATACGTAATGGAAAGAGATTCTTCAAGATTCTGATCTGTGAGAAAACGGATGCCCACACGATAAAAAGATTGTCCATGACGAATGAGTTCGTCATCACGGCCGGTTCGGTGCGAACGCGCGCATGTGCAAAGATAGATTGCTTCTAAAAGATTCGTTTTACCCTGTGCATTAGCGCCATAAAAGACCTGAGTTCCTGACGGGAACAAAAGGTCAAGCTGCTCATAATTCCTGAACTGATCCAGCGTTAACGATAATAGGCGCATACCGGGAGTTTATCTCCGCAGCGGCAGCACAAGGTAGTAAAAATCGTCGCCGTTTTCCGGTCTGATAGAACACGGTCCAAGACTTCCATTGAATGTGATCAACACTCGCTCATCGGTGATCTGACGCAACACTTCAATAAAGAACCGCGGATTAAAGTCAATTTCAACCGTCTCTCCGCTGAGAGCAACCGGAATTTCCTCACGCGCCGTACCGATATCTGTCTTAGACGTCACCCTCATAACGTCTTTATCTTCGCAATAGAATGTGACGGGAAAACGTCGGTCGTCCGTCTCGATCATAATGGACGCACGTTCTACGGCTGCAAGCAATACATCCGGGGCGATGATCAGACTCGTCTCGGCGTCTCTTGGAATAATAGTTTTATAATCCAAAAACTCTCCCTTGATAAGGCGTGTCACAACTTTGACATTGCTACAAGTGAAAATAACATAATTATGTGACGGAGAAATGGTCACTTTGTCATCGGAATCTTTCAGAATTCGCGCGATCTCGCCCATTGCTTTTGCAGGGATGATGATGTTGATGTTTTCCGCCAGCCCGTTGATCGTTTGATGACGAACGGCCAAACGGAAACCATCCAGCGCGACCAAAGTCATCGTACCGTCGCGACAAACGAGATTAAGTCCCATCAAAATCGGCCGTCCAAGATCACTTGAGACAGAAAAAATTGTTTGATTGATCATTTGCTTCAACTTTTTCTGCTCGATTTCAATCTTTACTTTGTCTTCAATAAAATGAATTTCCGGATACCTTTCAGACGCATATCCCCTTATGTGGAATACACTCTTACCTGACTCTACGAGTAAAACAGTATCCTCTTTTACTTCCAAGTACACATTGTTGTCCGGGAGACTGCGAACGACATCCAACATTATTTTTGCAGGAACGACAATACTGCCTTTGTTGGATATATCGGCATCCATGCGGTATTCAATACCCGTTTCATTATCATAACCGGTGAGAATCAATGACTGATCAGCCGTCATGAGAATGCCATCTAAAACAGGATTCGTCGAGCGGACGGCTACCGATCTCTGAACGGTATTAAGTGCATCCATCAGATTGTTTCTAGAGCATGTCAGTTTCATTGTTGCCTCCCGCGTCTTTCTTCATTATTACTAAGATAATTCATCTATCATCTTCTTATTAGTGTTAATACTGTGTAAAACGCACATTTGCGTTGATTTACCAGTTCTTTGACTATGTTAAGAAATCGTTAAATAATTGTTACTTGTTTATGACAACTAAGAGTTATTAACGAACTCTTTTTTCTTAACATTTTGTCAACATTGTATAAACGTCTGTTTTTCAACAAATGTTAATGAAATTGTTGATTTATTGTAATCGCGCTTCTATGTTAGCGACTGCTTCTTGAAGATTTGTATTTGTTTTTAACTCTTCACTTATTCTATCATAGGCATGCAAAACTGTTGCGTGATTTCTGCCGCCAAATGCAGAGCCTATTTCTTTAAGTGTTTTGTTTAGTTTTTTACGGCAAAGATACATCGAAATTTGACGCGGTTCTACGATGTTTTGGCTGCGTTGTTTTGATTTTAAATCGTTAATGGTTACGTTATAGTAGTTAGCTACAATTTCCATAATGAGCGGAATATCGATTTCTTTTACTGCTCCGGGCTGGATGATGTTTTGAAGAGCCTGGCGGGCTATGTCTAGCGTTACATCGACATTCATGATTTGAAGAGCGCTGATCGTCTTAAAGGCACCTTCAATTTCTCTGACGTTCGTCGTCACATTCGTTGCAATATATTGAATGATGTCCGGCGAGATATCTACGCCGTGTGTCTTACAAAGGTTCAACAAAATCGCAACGCGCGTCTCAAAGTCGGGCGGCGTAATGTCAATTGTTAAACCGCACATAAAGCGTGTTCGCAGGCGTTCTACCAGAGAGGAGAGACTTTGAGGCGGTTTATCACAAGTGAGAACGACATTTTTCCCCGATTCATAGAGCGCGTTAAAGGTGTAGAAAAATTCAACCTGCATGCGATCCTTCGATTCGATAAATTGAATGTCGTCAATCAGAAGCATATCGGCCATGCGATAGTGATTCCGAAATTCTTCAAACTCATTTTTCTGTACCCATACAATGAAATCGTTGACAAATTGCTCCGTCTGAACGTATATACCGCGCTTATCGGGGTAATTTTGACGGACTTTGTTGCCTATTGCATGCAGCAAGTGCGTCTTTCCGAG
>LSQX01052404.1_pt1 | contig 23119 bp, 18 predicted proteins | sample 654561 | NCBI WGS metagenome assembly LSQX01 (sample SAMN04489861, study PRJNA283612) | anaerobic digester metagenome | isolation source: 4 biogas reactors fed with cattle manure at either 37C or 55C with and... | place: Denmark: Kongens Lyngby | collected 2014
TATGCCCGCAGGGCCTCGTTACCCGCTGTAGTGGTTCCAATCAGATAGGGATCGAGGATTCGCTCCATCCCCTCATATCTCATGCTGATCTGCCGGCGATTTTGTATCGCCTTGCAGAGCATCGATTTTACCATAGGCTCATCTCCAGAGGGCGGGTTTCTGCAACCCACGCCTCAGAGTGGATTAGATTTTACACTACATGTAAATATCCATTTTACATTTTGGCAAAAACGAAATAACATTTCTTTATCCACGGATGTATTGTGGTCTGCGTCAGAATCAAGTGGTGACGGTTGTGAGCGGATTGTTTGCATTCTAACCGGGATTCTGGTGCAAACATGCAATCATGAGAGGCACCGCTTTCATCACTGGATCCACCATTCAACCGGACAGGAGGCTCACTGCTCTTGGCCAGCGTCCTCCCCTCGTGGAGCGAGGGGGCTGGCTCCTATGGGTGCGCCCTCCTGCAACCTCATGACTACTGCATTACAGGGTTCTGAATCGAGTGACCCAGCACCATTCAGAAACCCCTAAACCACCCCTCAACGCAATCTCTTCATGCGCTACATCGTCACCAGCGGGGCCGGCTTCATCGGCTCGAACCTTGCAGATACCTTATCGCAAAACCACGACGTCGTCATCATCGATAACCTCGCCACCGGGCGGCGGGTGAACATCGAGTCCAGATAGAGCCCTAACAGGGTTATACTGTTCAAATGTTTAAGGGAGGGAGATTATCCGCAATAAACTCACTTCTTCATCCTAGAACCAGTTTGTCGTGTTGAAGTTTATAGAATCAAAGACTTACAGTAATCACATGAATTTCCGCTAAGAAATATATAAAAGCATATATGTCAATTTAAACTTACATTTGAATAAATGGATGAGGAATCGAAGCTCAAAAGTCATATATTATTTGTTATCCTACTGGTAGTTCTCTCAGGCATCTATTATTCAATTGATATATCATCATCTGCCTTTGGCGCTATTGCGACAAGCTTAGCTGCGATATTAGCAATAGTTTTCTCAATCTCGATTTTAGCAATACAGGTTGTAGTGGACAAATACAACTCTACGGTGCTTAATTATTTCACGCATAGTAAACAGACGCAACTCACACTTTTTCTTTTTCTCGGAACAATTGTTCTCTCTATCGTAGTAGCAGGAATCGAAGATTGTAACAAGATCGTTTGTACAGTTGTTTTTTCTTTATTCTTGCTTTGCTTGTATGCCTTCTACCAGTATTTTTCAATGATGCTGAACATCATCGATCCTCAAAAGTTGGGTAAATTACTAAAAACAAAATGTATAGACCAGGTTGATTCAGAAAAATCGAAGGAATTACGAGAAACGGCCTCTTCCATGGGAGAAATCGCCATTAAGTCTCTTCAGCGCAAAGAAGTTGCAACTACTTTAGTTTACACTGGGCATATTGAGGATATCTTGAGTGCTGTGATTGGCATAGTCCCTGAGACAGGAAAACCAAAGGTTGCCACAGTCGATGCTATCAGAGCACTCCTTGAACAGTATCGGATAATTTTTGATGAGGCAATACTCAGAGAAGAGAATCAAATTATAGTTGCTGCATCTGAAAAGTTATTTTATTTACCATTCCATCAGAAAGGGTATCGGAATACATACATCTACACAGAAATTTTTCCAATATGGCTACAGGTTGCAGAAAAATCGATAGAAAAGGGAGTGCCCGCTCGAATCGTAATAATTCACCATTGGTTGCATCTCGCAGTCGCTTCAAGTTATGGTACGTTCACAAGTGACGATCAACTCTTCAAAAATTATCTAGATTTCTTGTTTGGAGTTAATCAATTAATCATCGAAAAGAACGATTTTGACCTTTTCCAAAAGGAGATCGATCATCTCTCCCTATCCGGAATTGAGTCACCCTCATCCGCTCAACGCGATCTGATGGATATGTTACTTCTGTATACCACTAACTTTGTCATCCCGGATACTCTCAAGGATAGAGATCAGTCCCCCGAGTATTCGAAAAGAAATAGGCGCTTACAACAAGAAGTAGAATTCCAACTGCCCAAAGGATTTATGAATTCCAGTAAATTCAAGGAGCAATTGAAGGGTTACGAAGGATTCATCTCTAAATGTATAAGTGAAGAGCATACAGATGAGTTCAATGAGACCTTCGCTTCTATAACAACCAGATTATCCACATATATTTACGATTTGCGCATCCACAAATTGTTTTTCCAAATTGGCGGTCATCTGCTTTACGCGCAAGATAAACATGGAACCAGCTATGTGAAGTTTATCTACGAACTCTGGTATCATACACAACCAAAAAATGCCCCAGTACGCGTCATCACGCTTAATGAAACGCCAGTAGCATTTGAGCCCCTGTGGCTTACACAACTCTATATTTACGGGGGCACAAACTCCGTCGCATGGACCCTGAGGTTCTTCCATTATGATGGATTCAACAGTATTTCGGGTTATATCACCAGATATTACATCCTCTGTATGAGCAAATGCGTTGAACTCGGTCGTAAAATTGCACTGCCTGATCTAAATGGTCTAGAGAGATATGCCACTGAAGAGGATAATCTCCCTCTGGAAACGTGGTATCGCCTACTCATCGACCTAGATAACGAATGTGACGACATTTACCGCCAGATTGACGTTTTACTTGCGGACCCAAGCACCTATGACCCCCTATTTAACAGTCCCGCTGATGACGTACTGAAAAAGACCAAAGAGTATTTTGAGGAATTACAACAGGAAAGTGAGAATGTCATTCACTTCCTTGAGGGAGTTTTACCCATCGATGATCGGAAGCTGCAAGAGTTTATCCAGGGCATCATCGCGGGTTACAACCGGAGCAAAGGTATTGGATCCTACATTGAGCCTCAGCGATATACCGAATCAGAGCACTCGAGCCTCAATTTTAGCCCGGTAAATCTGAGAACAGCTATATCAAAAAGTTATTTCATTACGATATCAGATCGTTTGGTTTCCGGAGAGTTCCATTTTGGGCGATATATCGCCACGAGGGAGATGCAACATCTTATTGAAACAATACTGAGCGACGATCGTATTGAAAGGCGCGACTGTGATAGATCTGAGAACGCGCTTTACACATGTATACAGCAGGTGACAAAGAACCTATCAGAGGCAGAGTCCGCTCCTGATCTCATTTATATCCATAAAGAACTTAGAAACCAAATGCCAAAAGAATGTTTTAACCGACTCTCAACTGAATTGACAGTTGATGGGCATACATTAAAATTAGTAAAAATGCCCATAGAGTCCCCATATACAGATCAAGTTATCCTCTTCAACTCTAGCGCGGTCAGCTGGGTCTACAAACCATCCCCAGAAAATGGGAGGTTACACGTAACCGTTAGCGAGTATGAGAAGGATAGATCAAAGTTTGATCTCCTTGTAAAAGCAGTAGTAAGCTGCAGAGTAGTTGATGCGAATAAAATAGGAGTGATACAGGTTCGTGTATCAGAATAACATTTTAATTGCAATCAACCAATTTTTAATTCTACGGTCGTGTATTCATCAGATGTTCATTCTAGTTTTACAGAAGGGGCCTTCCGAGACTCATTTGACAAGAGAGAACCCCGCACCTCCGGGGCTAACACAAAGAAAAATATTGAGCGAGGATTATGAACAAGCGTACAATTTACCCAAAAGATCAAAAAGCTCCTCGTTAGCAAGTACCACTTCATCAGCTGAAGAGTACCGGGTCTTCAGGGATCTATGGAAGCCGTCTGGCAGAACAATGCTCTGCATCTTATCTAGGGTGTGCGTTTGCAGGACAATGAACATACTATCGTTCTCATATGCATATTCTGCCTCGGATTCGGTCATCAACTCCTCATATTTCTTTTCTCCAGGACGTGCACCGATGATCTCGATCTTTATATCGTTGCCGTTTTGGCCGTTATTTTGAGTACAAAAAGAGATCATGGTTTCTGCAAGGCCGCCGATCTTGATAACCGGCATCTTGAGGATAAAGATCTCACCATAGCGTGCCATAACTCCTGCTTTCAAGATGAGATCCGTTGCCTTGGGTATATCCATTATAAATCGGGTCATCTCCGGATCGGTGACGGTAACAGGACCTCCCATCCGGATCTGCTCCGCGAATAAAGGGATAACCGATCCCCGGGATGCAACCACATTCCCAAACCGTACACAGGAAAACACGGTTTTCCTATCCCCCCTATAGGCATTTGCGGAGAGCGTCAATCGCTCTGCAAGGAGCTTCGTTGCACCCATTACATTTACTGGATTAGCCGCTTTGTCGGTGCTTATGACGATGACCTTTTCAACCTCCTCGTCAAGGGCAACGTTGAGGACATTCTGGGTTCCAAGAATGTTGGTCTTGACTGCATCAAATGGATTAAATTCACAGAGCGGAACATGCTTCAGGGCTGCGGCATGGAAAACAATGTCAACACCTTCCATGGCGCGTTTTAGTCGCTCTTTATCCCGGACATCACCGACCAGCAATCGGATCTTATCGGATTTTAATTCCTGCCCCAGATCAAAGAGCCCGGTCTCATTGTTATCCAGAATCCTGACAGCGCTCACGTCCATTTTCAAGATATTTTTTACGAGTTCTTTGCCTATCGATCCTACGCCCCCCGTCACAAGGATAGACTTACCGCGATAGTACTCATTTTCGTCCATTTAGGCCACTCCATAGAACTCCTTCATGGAATCTATCACATAATCGATATCATCCCGCGAAATCCCGGGGTAGAAGGGGAGGCTGAGAATATCTTCCGAAACTTTTTCGGTTGTCGGCAGGTTGTATGAGCCGTCCATCTGGGAACGGTAGAAGTGCGTATAGTGAATCGGTGAGAAGTAGATCTTCGTCATGATTCCCTTGCTTTCGAGGTACTGCACCAATGCATCACGATCCTGAACCCGCAGGGAGAACAACTGATAAACGTGGAAATAGTCCCCTGGGATCTCTGGAATAACACAATCCGGCACTTCGGCCTTAAGCCGCTGGACATAGTAAGCGGCATCAGCCCGCCGCATCCCAATGATATCGTTGACTTTGCCCAGCTGCGCAACACCCAGCGCCGCGGTAATATTTGACATCCTGAAGTTATAGCCGAGGGAGACATAGTCCATCACTGCGGTGGTTGAGAAGTAATCGGCGGTCTCGAGACGGCCATGAGAACGGATGAGTTTCATTTTCTCGTACACCTCCCGGGAATCGGTCACGATCGCACCGCCCTCACCGGTTGTGATTATTTTATTCTGACAAAAACTCATCATTGCCGAGTCGCCAAAGGTCCCAACGTTCCTGCCGCGAATAGATGCTCCAAAGGCCTCCGCAGCGTCTTCGATCAGGAGCAGATCATGGTCATCAGCAATCTCGCACAGTTCCTGTATCCTGCAGGGACATCCTCCATAATGGACAGGCATGATCGCCCGTGTTTTAGGGGTGATTCGTTCGACCACATCTTCAGGGTCCAGCCCAAAGGTGGTTTCTTCGATGTCTGCGAAGACCGACTTCGCCCCGACAAATTGGGGGGCATTTGCCGTTGCGATGAAGGTGAAGGAGGGAACGATGACCTCGTCGCCAGCGGCGATCCCATGGGCAAGGAGGGCCGCATGGGTTGCAGAGGTCCCGGAGTTACAAGTGAGGCAATATTTCGTTCCAATATAATTCGCGATCTCTTCTTCGAATTTAGAGACATTCGGTCCGACCGCCCAGTTCATCCCTGAGCGAACTGCCTCGCTGACGGCATCGACGTCGTCTTCATCCCAGTACATTTTAAAGAGGGGAATTTTCCAGGTCATAGTTTATTCACCAATAGAGTCAGAGGTTCCATTATCGAGATCGATCGTTTTCACTACCCGGGCAGGTATTCCATATGCAATTACATTCGCCGGAATATCCTTATTTACAAAACTAAAGGCTCCAATGATTGAATTTTCTCCGACAGTGACACCGGGCATCACCACAGAGTGCGTGCCGATTTTACAGTTTTTCTTTAATGTGACCCGGCCTTTTTTATTATCAATTGTAGAAACTGAATATATCGAGCAATGGGATCCAATCTGCACATCATCTTCAATCTGGACCCCGTGTTCTGCATTGATGTATGAAAATGCGCCAATGTCTGTTTTATATCCCAACGATAACTTTTGAGGATGCCGAACCAACCAGTTATATCGAGTCAGTTCGCCATCTTTTATATCTGGAAATTCCCAGTTTTCAAACCGCATATATCTGTCACTCCTTCTGCAAGAGTTGGCCGTTAACAGGTATTGCACTCAAGATATTAGTAATCCTTTTCCCTGAATTTCCATCCCCATAAGGATTAATTTTCAGATTAATTCTGTTTAAATAGTCTCTATCGTTTAAGACGTAACTAATTGCTGATGCAATTTCCTCTCGGCTATAGCCGACATCAACAACATTATCTCCTCTCTGCCTCCCCTTTTGCCGGGATCCAATATTGATTACCGGGATCCCAAAGGATGGAGCTTCGATGATGCCGCTGCTTGAATTTCCTATTAAAACAGATGAGTACCGAAGCAGACTCAGATATTCCTTGTGAGGGATACTTTTGTATGTCCTGATAAATGGGAGACGTTCATATTCTTTAATCACTTCAATCATTGCTCTTCCTCCTGCATCTGCATTCGGATATATAACAAGTGTCTGGCACTGGAATGATGATACTGCTTCTAACGTCTCTCTAATCTGCTTCGACGCGTGATCTACTTCGAGCGTTACGGGATGCTGCACGACGAGCAGCACCTTATCAGAAAAGTCCAAGTGATAATTTTCCCCAAGTTCTCCAGGTTCGAGCAACGGTTCGTGGAGGATCTGGTCCAGACCTGGAGCACCGACAACAAAGATCCGTGAGGGATCCTCCCCCATCCTGACAATCCGTTCTGCACTTTCTTCCGTGGCGGGGAAATGAATCTGAGACAGTTTTGTTATTGCGTGTCGTGAAAGGTCATCTACAGTGGAGGTGATCTCTCCACCGTGAATATGGGCAACAGGGATACTCAGATAGGCTCCAACAATCGCGCCAGCAAGCATCTCCCCTCTATCACCGAGAACGAGGATGATATCCGGGTCAATTGTTCGGATAAGGGGAGTAAGATGTTGAATGAATTTTCCAATGAATATGGCCATGGATTCTTTCGTATCATCATCGTAGCAGACATCAACAACATGGCAGTCGAATCCATCTTTCTTTATTTCATTTACGGTCATCCCAAATTCTTCCATCAGGTGCATACCGGTGACAATAATGTCAAGGGAAAGCGACTCATGATTCTGAATTTGGTGTAACACAGATCGCATCAGACCATAATCTGCCCGAGTCCCAGAGATATATGCAATTTTTCGCTTCATTCAATCATATCCCATTGAATGACCTGATCCTTCTGAATTGGAATTCTTGCCTTTGTCTGCACGAGTGAATCAAAATATCTCGGTTCAATGCCGGTTCCGGGCCTTTTTATTGCAAGATCCTCCTCAGTCAGGACATCTCCTACACGAATATCGCGTTTTGCAACGATGCTTCTCCTGGCAACTCTTTTAATCGCCTCTTCCTCTTCGGTAGGGCCTTTGATCCCGTTGCCATGGGCCAGTTCCACATCGCGCACCGCCTTCACCATCGTGGCAAGTTCTTGGGGCTCAAGAGAGGCCCTATGGTCAGGACCCGGGAGCGTCCTATCCAGAGTAAAATGCTTCTCAATGACACATGCGCCCATAGCAGCAGCCGCAATGGGGATTGCAATCCCCTCCGTGTGATCTGAGTATCCAACCGGCACCTGAAAGGCACAGCGCAATGTTTCCATTGCGCGCATGTTCACGGACTCCACAGGTGCAGGATAACTGGTAGTACAATGAAGAAGAATGACCTCTTCAGATCCGTGCTTCTTAAGATAACTGAGTGCCTCCTCAACCTCACCCAGTGTAGCCATCCCCGTCGAGAAGATGATAGGTTTGGGCTTCTGCGCGATCTTCTTCAGGAGGGGGAAGTTTGTAATTTCGCCGGAGGGTATCTTGAACGCTAGTACTCCGATCTGGTCAAGGAGATCAACGCTCTCTCCATCAAACGGGGTGGACAAGAAGATTATTCCCGCATTTCGGGCATATTCCGATAATTCCCAGAAATCAGCTTCAGAGAGCTCGAGTTTTTTTATCATCTCGTACTGGGATTCGACCGCACCAGTCGTATTCTTCTGGTATTCGGCCTTTTCAGCGGTGAGAGTAACAACATTTTCAGCCTTAAACGTCTGGAACTTCACTGCATCGGCACCGGATTCAACTGCGGCGTCGATGAGCTTCTTTGCCAGGGCGATATCCCCGTTATGATTAACACCTGCCTCAGCGATGATAAAACAGGGGTCCTGTGGCCCGACAGTTCTTTTTCCAATTTTTATTTGATCTTGCATCATTGCCCCTCCAGAAGACTGAACAATATCAGGTGCTCTTTTTGTTAGTGTCTCCATGTATTAGCACTTCCGCGATAGTAAAATCCAATGGCGTGTCAATATCTATACTCCTGTCAGGGGACATACAATACGGGATGATCCGGTCACCATAAAATCCCTCATATTTCCGGATGGATTCGGGACTGGAGACGTATATTGCGCCATTCGGCATAACGACCTTTGGAAGGTCTTGTCGTCTTGTATTATCGAATTTCGTATCAAAAAGAGGTTGTAGATACTCACCGTTCAGGGTAAAACACCAGAAGGGGGAATGATCGGGTTCACAGACACTTATGACTGAGTCGCACTCATTGTCTAGGAATAACTTTACTGCCGCATCAATATCTTCCGTATTTCGCAGTGGCGAAGTGGGTTGCAGAAGCACAACGATATAGGGTTGAATACCTTCTCTCCCCACATATTCAATGGCATGTAGTATTGCATCTACAGTCTTTGAAGTATCTTCGGCGAGAGCAGGCGGTCGGTCTATCACCTGTGCACCGTATTTTCTTGAGATTTCAGCGATTTCGGGGTCTTCGGTGGATACAAAAATATGATCCAGATATTTCGACTTTAAGGCCTCCCCTATTGTATACGCAATCAGTGGTTCCCCCCCCAGGTTTTTGATATTTTTATGGGGGATCCCCTTACTCCCTCCGCGGGCAGGAATTATTGCAATGATAGATTTGACCATGAATAGAGTACTCTTCGGGATATGAAAAAGTATCTATTATGCTTTTGGAAGATAGCGCGCATGATACGACATCTATCGAGTTATGAACTGCGATGAACCCGCAGGTGAGATATACTGGTTCAGATCCGGAGCAAGCCCCTGAAAAAGTGGACCTCTTCCTTTTTGAACCCTCTCAAGACGAGTAAACCCGCCCCATAAATCAGTGCAGAGATACCCACCAGCAACATGATGCCCATTAGGCCGCCGGACATCTGAGAGCCTCCGACAACAATAAATCCCCCCATGATCGTCGTTGCGACGATACATTTCAGTATGAAGGAGGCATTGACATCGAATGTAAGATACTTAAATGAGTAATACATCGACAAGATAAAGGCCAGAGAAAAAGCAACCAGGGTTGTAGCGGCAGCCCCGATAATTCCAAGTCTTGGAACAAATATAATATTCAGCCCAAAATTTAGAACCGCCGCCACAATCCATATGGTCCCCGTGACACCCGTCTTCTTTTCCAGCACCAGGATTTGTGTGATAATTGCATACAACCCAAACAATAGCGCAGCAAATGCAAGGAATGGGGTTACCAGATAGCCCTGCTCTGCAATCTCCGGCGTCGAGAGGATCGTCAACAGGGGCTTAGATAACAGAGACAGACCCACGGTTGACGGGATCGCCAGCGCAAGGAAGTATTTCATGGAATGCGATAAGATATTTTTAACGTCGTTGAGCTTACCATCATCATAATACTTCGAAAGCACCGCCGGGAGCATGAACGAGAGCGGTGCGATGAACATACTGATAGTATTCCCAAGTGTGTACCCTGGGGAGTAATACCCCACATACGCATTCCCCAGAAACAGAGCGATCACGTACCGGTCGCTTGAGTTCACCACCCAGCTGGAGAGGTTTCCCGGCACCGTTGGGAGGCCGAAGGCGAGGTACTCCCGCAGGCGCCTGAATCTCGGGACGGTGACCCCGATCTTGGAGACGATGAGGGCGCCCATGACAACAAACAGGAGCAAATTAGTGATAAGCAGCCCGACCACCGCGCCAAAAATCCCGTAGCCGGCAAGGACGAGGGCCGCGACCGAGATCAGCTGCAAAGCGGTCTTGAGGAAGAGGAGCGAAGAGTATCGCTTGATCTGCTGGAACGTCCTGAAATAGTTGTACTGGAGAAGGTTCATGCACTCCAGGAAAACGACCATGGCGAGAATCCTGGTGACCGTCGTCTGGCCATCGAAGAGGGCAACAGCTATGGGCTCGGCCAGGAGGAACAAGGCAACCGATGCAAGACCGGCGCTCAGGACCGTGATGCCCGCGATCGAATAGTAGCCCTCCTGGATCTCCTCTCGTGATTTGGCCGCCGCGAGGAACCGGACCATCGTGTAAGGAAGGCCAAGCATCACTACCGCCGGGACAAGGCCGATGGTCACGGTGATCTGGACGTATGTCCCGTACTCCTCGATGGGGAGGGTCTTGGTGAGGATCGGGAGGAGGATGAGCCCGCTCAGGCCGATGAGGAGGTTGGTTATGCCAATGAGGCCTATGCGCCGGGCGAATTGGTGGTATTCCTGCAATATTGATCTAATGTGTGAACTCAATATTTATCTCTGTCTAAATAGTTAAATGGGTATAAACGTAACTTTACGAGGCCAATACAAGATAGATCTTCATTTCGTCGTTAGAATATAGTAAATTTACGCTATCATCACCAGATAATTTTATAAAGTCAAGAGGGATATATCGAGCAAGCAAAGGGTATAATTCCTGATATATTAATAAATTTACTTCCCCTCTCAACATTAAATATTTATTTGCGCTAATCGAAGACCCAAGTGTTGAAAATTTTTCATATCTGAAATGTGCAAATTCATCTTCAAATAAATTCGGCTCGATCTTAGGATATTTAGCATCAGAAGTCGTACCGAATATTACATTTGAGTATTGATAAGGGCGAGATACCGATTTACCATCCCATAAGATATTATAACTGGTATATCCGTTATGCATTATCCACTCAGCTCCAGAAACCTCTTTCACTGTGATGGCGGTATTCGGCCTATATACAGCAGGAGAAGTAAAAAATGAAAAAAATGCAACAGAAAAACAAACAGTCAGCGCTAAAATGAGACAAACAGGCTTGAATACATTCATCTGGTTCAACTTATTGGCTACGTCCGACTTCCCTCTTTTAAGATATGTCCAAGTCTTTGGTAGGAGGAGAGAAAGACCTAGCGCAGCGGGTACTGGAACGAGGGCGTAAACCGCAAAAAGGAAACGTTGACTTCCCAACCCCGTTAACGGCTTTACGAAATCTATTGCTGCAACGATACAGAATGTGAAAAAAACTGCATATACAAATATTAGTGAAAAAATGGATTTATCGTGCGAGAGCCTTTTCGTAAAATTAGACGAGAAGAATTGGTTCAATACGTGGAAAAAACCCAAAATTGAAAAGAAGCCAAAAATTGTTAAAGGACCATATAATTTAACATACAAGAAAATAACATCTATGAAGTTTAGACCTAACTTCGCAAAAGCATTGCCAGCGTCATCAATTGGTGCAATTGCTACTGGCGACGCATCAAAAATGGATTTAACAGATTCTAGGAAGCCATCTATAATTAAATTTTGCAAAGACCAATAAATGAATACTATTAACGAAATAATGACAAAATGCATGATATATCGAGCAATATTCGAATTTATGGAAGGAAATAGAGATTTTATCTGTAACCTAGACTGAAATACTGTGGTAACAATTAGAAATAAAATGACTATAGTTAATGCCATAAGAAACGACAGTGGATGCCAAAAAGGCAATATCATGATATAAATCAGAAAAGGAATGCTCCAGTTCAAAGATTGATGATGAAATATCATTATTAAAAAGAATGCAACCAATGGAAGAGTCATAAAACCAGTCCCCATAGGCATGATATGTGAATAGTAGTAGCAAAGCGGAGTCAAACTGCAGATTAATGCAATTAATGCCACCTTTTCAGAAAATATTGACCTGCACAGAAGGAAGATCGAGAATGCATAGATGATATAATAACTGGGGGGAATAAGATATGCAACAATATCCAATGGTGAACTTGTGATTGAACTCAGAATTGCACCCAAAAGATGTACTATGGGATAAACATTATTTAGAGGGATATTGCCAGCAGTCAAGATGTCCAGTATATATCCTACATGTGAAGAATTATCCGCGAGGGAAGCATAAACATATCCTCTTATATAGGGCAGTAATATCACTAACAGAGCGCAAAGACCGATGTTCAAAATACCGAGATATTTTCCATATTTACAATTTTCATATATTGATGTAACCACTACAACAACACTCAAGAAATAACTTAGAATAAGACCAAATAAGGGCACATATACTGACTCATAGATCGATAACTCGTAACCAGTTATCTGACTCCTGCTAAATATTATAGCTGCAGTCACTATTAATGCATTACCTGAGATAATTAAAACTTTAGTATAAGATTTCATCGGTTCACAGCTAATTCTTTATCATATTAATTATATGATTATAAATTCTTTCCGTGGCATTCCCATCATTTTTAAATATATTTTCTTCTAAAAACAAGTGTTGCTTGTAAATGAGATTTTCCCGAAAGAGGCGATCTGATATTATTTTGTTTATCGCCGAGGAAAGATCATCAACATTCCTTATAAAAAGTACATCACCTGAGTTATAAAAAGAAGAACCAGGAGTATCAAACGGATCAAAGATAATCAGGGGTTTATCTGCCGCTATTGTTTCGAGCCCCCCTGTAGATGAGACTGTTATTACAGCCTCCGAGATTTCAATAAGATCATATAGATTTATGTCTCCACAAATAACCGGATTTATTCCATAGAACTTGGAGATATCATTATAATCGCGACTATTCTCCCTATTTTGGCGGAATTTAATGATAAGTTGACAATCATCAATTTTTTCAACAGTCATGCCCACCTGAGATACGTATTCTCCCCTTTGGCATTGTGTCCACATACCTGACTCAACAAACGGTTGAGTGATCACTAAAATTATCTTTTTATCAGGGTGTATGCCCAACTGTTGCCGGGTTAAACATCCCTCACTGCGATTCCAAGAACATAAATAATCAAATTTGGGAGAACCGGTTACAATAATTTTTCCTGAGTCAACACCCTCTCGCTCTAATAGGTCCTTTGTTGCATAACCAAAAACAGCGATGCTTGAATATTCGCCCCTCCCAACAAATGACCTTGGTAATATCATAGATTTGATGCTACATGCTACAATATCTATTATATCTAGGGAGCTATAATGAGTGTCTAGCAATAGGCTCGGAAAGATTCTGAGCCTATCCATTAAGGTTTTTTTGTTTGCTCGGCAGAGAGTCTCATTATCTGCGTAAATACCATCTTGGACTAAGAGTGTGGGGATATTTAAATCTGTTGCGACTCGAATTATTTCTCGGTTCTGAGGGTTAGTGTCGTGACCAAGTATTACAATATTAGGGTTTACTCGTTGTAAAAAAGAGACAATAGACTTCTTTGTAAATAAACTGTAAATAGTCACATAAGGGGCGTTTAGAGAGACTAAATAGTCTTCTATTTCAAATCTCTTTGTACCCCAACATGTCAAATTAATATAAAATATTTTGAAATCTCGCATATATCTCTGAAGGGGTAGGAATAGATCTATATGTTGTCTATTATCTACCACAAAAACTGCTGTATAACGCACATTGTCAGATGGTATACATTCGGTAATTTTTATATCCCCACTATCTGAGGAATTAGCATAGATTTTTTCATACATACTGATAACACCTCCAATTCAAGCAGGCATAAGAGCTCTGCTTTATGATATCCCCCATATCAGAGCCTCAAGAAGGGTAAACATGACCTCACCGACTCCTCTGCTCGCGGAAGCACTCTGGGTCGTCCTCAACCCGGAAGATTCGTTGATATCCGTTTTTTTGTTTTGCAGGGCGTTAACGAGGTCGACCAGGTAGGTCTTGACCCCTCCGCCGCCGCTATTCTTCAAGTAATTTGCGATAGGCGCAATCTTCATCTTGTTCTCATCCTAATACCTGCTCGTATACGCCCATGATCTCCTTCGCAATATTTTCCCACGTATACCGCTCTCCATACGCGAGGATCGTTCCCCGGTCCCACTCTCTATCCAATGCCACCAAGATTTTCTCCGCCAGATCTTCAGAATTGGCGGGCTCGACCAACAGGCCATAGTCATCAGAGGAGATGACCTCTGGAACCCCGCCGACTCTCGTCCCCACAAAGGGTTTCCCGCAGCCGAGAGCCTCAAACATGACCGTTGGATTGCCCTCGTTGAGGCTTGGCAAGACAAAAAGATCGCAAGCGTTCATCCAGAGAGGAATCTCATCGTGGGGTTTTCCCCCGGCGAGCATGACATAGTCCTCCAACCCGAGTGAGCGGATCTGACGCTCAAGGGCGGGCCGGAGTTTCCCGGCACCGACGATGACGCAGAGGATGTCTTCGCGTTTCGTTACGACCTTCGAAACCGCTTCGATGAGATATTTATGTCCCTTTACCTCATCATATAAATTCCCAACATTTAGGACTATCTTCTTATCATAAGGTAAGTTCAATATCTCCCTGCATTTATATGGGTCTATAGGCAGGAACTTTTTGCTACCATAACCATTTGGAATTGGAATTATGTTTTGAAGGGGAATCTGCACACGACCAAACGCTGATACATCGCTTCTCTTAACACGAATTACTTTATCTGCCTTATCCCACGTGTTTATGAAGATTTTATCTCGCGTTTCAATCGCCTTCATAAAAGTAATTGAAGTATGCTCGGTAATGACGACAGGAACTGAATAGTATTGCTTTAATTTTATCCCAACAGTTCCAGATGGCCAGGTAAAATGAGCATGAATCAGATCAAAATGTAGACCCTCTTTTTCGATCAGGGACATGATAACCCTTGCTTCAAGATCCACCCACAATGATCTACCATAGTACCAAAAAAGAGGATTATTGACATATTTTGGGAAAAACACCTGAACGTTATCAAATGAGTAATCGAAGTGCTTGGTTTTACGTAAATGCTCCATGCCATAGGCTACAGGTGATACGACATAGACATTGTCAAAATAGTGTCTCAGGTAATTTATCTGTTCCTTGACAAAAATATCACCAACAAAGGTATTATCCTCGTTTGGATAATTGTTGCTGAGAACGAGCAGGTTTTTTTCAGGCATGTGCAACCTTATTAATGATAAACTTATATTTCCCTGCGCGACTCCGATCAATCGCATCGACAAACTGGAACTCTACATGCCACCTCTTACTTCGAGAACCGATTACCGATAGCACATAATCTAGACTCTTCTCGTCAAAGCCGTCCTCGGGTACAATATTGAAAGTAAGCCGGTTGATCTCCGTTTGAACAACCTGAAACTCTTTAACATGAGGAATCTCCCAGAAAATATGAGTTATATATTCCCCATGTATATGCTTCCCCTCAGGAGTGATGAGCATCTCCTGCTGCCGACCCAGAACCTCTTTTAACAGGGGGTAGCCCCTGCCACAGGCACAGGATTCATCAAGCAGAAAGCCTTCGTCGCCGGTAGCATATCTGATGAACGGCATAGCATAGTTATGCAGGCTGGTTGCAAGGATCTGCCCTTCACCCTGTTCGACTGCAAGACCACCACCATCAACGACCTCCATAATACTCCTCTCGGTGTCAATGTGCAGCCCGTCATGCTCAGAGCACTCATATGCACTTATCCCGCCGTCATTCAGCCCATAATTGTCATAGACATCGCAGCCAAAGACATCGCCAATGGTCTTTCGCATGTGGGGGAAGAGTTTCTCGGCTGTTGTAAAAACGCCTTCTGGAGAAGGAACCGACACCTGATTCTCCTCCAGCCATCGTGCAAAGAAATAGATGGATGAAGCATATCCTCTGATAAAACGGGGCTCAAATGAGTTGAGGATTCCAGCGTACTCTCGCATCTCGGAATCGCCCATATCAAACGACGATAGCTTCCTGATGTTCCTCGCGATCTCATGGACTTTTGTAGACAGACTGAATTTTGTCCCGAAATCGAGAGAGGAACCAGCGAGAAAGACCATTTTATCGCCTAACTCAAAACCCCCATACCCCCAACCCCGGTAGAGAAGCGCTCCGCTAAGAAACCGGTCAGGTTTGGAGAGCCTGTACTGCATAGGTGTGCCAGTCGATCCCCCCGTTGCTTGAGTATAGTATTTCATCGATGTGAGGTTCGTCGGCTTGAGATCTTCCCAATGCCCTTTTATAATATCCTTGGTGAGGATGGGGAGTTTCTCAAGATCCTCAATGGTCCGTATATCCCTAGGCATGAGCCCAAGACCCTTGAAAAGGTTGCGGTAGTACGGGACGTTCTCGTAAGAGAACAAGATTAAATGTCTTAATTGCCTTTCCTGATCACGCTTTAGCTCATCGTAAGGTTTCCACTGATTTTGAATCAGTTTTTTGTATGCAGGATAAAACGAAGTATCGCCGCACTGATGTGCTAGAATAAATAGCCCTTTATGGAACATAGTTACCTCCTACTTTTCCCAATCCCCAGGTATACATCCACTCTCCACCAACGAACAGGCCCTCCCTGCCGCGGCCGCCTGCGAGGCCATGAGCCCCTCACCTTTTCGACAGAGATCCCCGGAACTTGTCATGGTCCACAAGGAAGACTGCACACTCTGATCACTGAACACCACCTCAACACTTCTGACCAAGACAAACACCCTAGCCTTCGTCGCAAGGGAACAAACCTGCTATAAAATCCCCATACCCAGATATAGATTCAAAAACCCTTCATTTTTCAACAATACTCCCCCCTAAGGCATTTGTTCCAACGTGATCCGCCCATAATTCAGGTTTATTTGAGCGAGTTTTGGTGTCCCTGATGTCCCCCCCTAAAGTGTGAATTTCAAAGGCGTTTTCCCTGAATTTGGATTTATCAAGAATATTTTTGGTGTCAATGACTATTCTATTCCGCATTAGTTCCGCTAGATATCCAGCATCAAGAGAGCGATAATATGTATGGTCTGTCTCGATGATGATCAGATCCGAGTCCCGGGTTGCATCTTCAAGAGACAGCAACGGATATTCGAAGTGATGGACATAAGGATCGGATAATTTTACCTTCCAGCCTTCTTTCGCACAAAGTTTAATCAGTTTTAAGGCAGGAGTTTCTCTTGTATCATCGATATCTCCTTTATATGCCACACCCAGTATCGTAACAACAGGATTGGTGATATTGTGCATCTCGAATATTCGTCTCGCCTTGTGGAGGATATATGAAGGCATATTATCGTTGATCTCTCTGGCCACTTCGATTATTTTCGCGTTCGCCGTGCTCTCCGTTAAGAACCATGGATCGATCGCAATACAATGGCCACCCACACCGGGGCCTGGAGAATGAATATTTACACGGGGATGTTTGTTGGCAAGGCCGATCGCTTCCCATACATTAACACCTGCTTCTTCAGCCAGGATAGCAAGCTCATTTGCCAGAGCGATATTCACATCTCTGAACGTGTTTTCCATCAGTTTCACGAACTCAGCAGTCCTGATACTTGTTTTGTAGATATTTCCCTTCACAAAACTGCGATATAGTCGTTCGGTAAGGCTAGTCGATCTCTGATCGAACCCGCCAACAATTCTGTCATTGTTTATCATCTCATCAAATGTCTTGCCGGGGATGGCTCTTTCAGGGCAATGTGATAGGAAGATATCTTTCCCAACCCTTAACCCGGATTTTTGGAGGATAGGACAGATGACTTTTTCACAAGCGCCAGGGCTAATCGTTGACTCGATGACCACAAGGTTGCCTGTTTTCAGATAGGGTACGACTGATTCAACGGCACTTTCGACGTACCGCAAATCAGCCATCCGCACTTCTCTATCGAAAGGGGTCGGGACACAGATGAGGAAGGCGTCTGCTTCAACAGGATGTGTAAAGGCCTTAATTGAAGAGATCTTCAACCTTCCTTCGAGGCCATTCTCGCAGAACGGAATATGTTTCTGGTTAACCTTCTCAACCAGTTCTGAGTTTATGTCGCATCCGAAAACGTCATGGTGCTCAGATAATAGTAGAGCTGTAGGTAGCCCGATATACCCTAGACCAATCACGCAGACCCTCATGCTACACCTCCAAGGGCAGATATGATTTTTTCCGCGGCTTTTCCGTCACCAAAAGGATTAACCCAGTTCTTGGACTGCTTGAGCATCATATTTACTCCATTGAGAATTTTCGAAGGATCTGTCCCGACAAGGATGTTTGATTCGACATCGATTGTTTCGGGTCGTTCTGTGTTGTTGCGGAGTGTCACACAGGGGACCCGCAGGATACAGGTCTCCTCCTGAACCCCCCCTGAATCAGTTAGAACCAACTTTGCATTCTTTTCAAGTTGCAAGAACTCCAGATAACCAGGCGGTTCAATTGTTCTAATACCGTCTGATAAAGCAATGTTAAATTCAACTAGACGCTTCGCAGTCCTTGGGTGAGCTGCAAATATTATCGGAAGCCCATATTGCCGATATAATCCCTCTAACCCCTGGATAATATCATTTAAATGTCTTTCATCATCTACATTTTCCTGCCTGTGGGCGGTCACTAAAAAATACTCTTCTTTTTGGAGATCTAAATTATCCAATACAGACAGTTTGCTTTCTGATATTCCAATATTCTGGAAAAGTGCATCAACAATCGTATTTCCGCATACAAAGATCTTATCGTTAGATATTCCTTCTCGGATAAGATTCTGTTGAGCAGTTGCAGTAGGAGGGAAAAGATAATCAGAGAGGTGATCGGTAACAATCCGATTAATCTCTTCTGGCATGGATCTGTCAAGGCTTCTTAAACCTGCCTCAACATGTCCAACCTTAATTCCTAACTTAGAAGCAGCAAGAGCCCCTGCAAGAACAGTATTTGTATCCCCCTGGACAAGGACGGCGTCTGGTTTTTCCTTCAGAAGAATGTCTTCGATCCCACCGAGCATCTTTCCCGTCTGTTGTCCATGGGTACCGGAACCCACTTCTAAGTTGTAATCCGCGTCCGGTAGTTCAAGTTCCTGGAAGAATATTCTCTCCATCTCGTAGGAATAGTGCTGCCCCGTGTGCAAAATGAAGAAGTCCAGAGATTTATCTTTTAAATGCCGGATGATGGGGCTCATTTTGATAATTTCTGGCCTGGTTCCTAAAATAATTGCAATGCTCATTGTTGTACACTTCCAGTTAGACTCTCGTAGCATCTATAGAGTTCTTCTTCCATCTTCTCCCACGTATACTCAGCAAAATATCGGTGTTTTGCAGCAGCGACTTTTGTTTTCAGTAGTTCAGGGTTATCATAGCACCAAAGGATGCGGCCTGCAAGATCATCTGCATTTCCGGGCTCAAAGAAGGTAATTTCTTTGTCATTGAATGTTGACGCAATCCCTTTTAAGTTTGAGGATAACACAGGTTTCCCATGGACTATGTACTCAAACAGTTTGTTCGGGACACCTCTTCTGTTAACTTCTGTGTCTAGAAATGGAATTATGCAGGCGTCTGCGACTGAGAGGTACTCTGAAAGTGTCTTAAAGTCTACCCAGCCCTTAAATATTACATCGTTGGTTAAATTTTTTCGTTGTACAACACCCTCTAACGCGCTCAAATACGGGCCATCCCCTAAAATTATAAATACAGCGGGTATTCGGTCTTTGACTTTTTCAATTGCCTCAATTACTGTGTGGACTCCCCGCCTCTCTAATAGCCACCCTTCAAAGACAATAACAAATTTCCCTTCCAAACCATAATCTTCTTTTTCTGACTGCTCGATAGTTAAGATGTTCATATCGGGGGAATTATACATTACAAAAATTTTTTCTGGCCTTATGCTATTTCGAGACATTACTATCTCTTTATCATAATAATTTGTACAAATAACAGCATCTGAAAAACCTACTGCCATTTTTTCAATTAATTTTGTGAATTTTATAATTAGATGACCTTCATCCAACTCAAACTCACTTGCTACAATCTCCGGTAGCATATCATGGAGATCTAAAATTATTTTTGAGCCAAAAAGTATCTTGAAGGGTAGTGCAGCGAAGATTATAAAGTCTGGAGGATTATGAACGTGGATAATGGAATAGCGTTTTCTCATTTGGGCCTTCAAGAGCCCAGCCAAAGCGTAAAATGTGTACAAATTAAACTTAATTAACTGCTTAACACCCGAATCTGTTGGTTTAAAATATATAGGCACTCTTATGCAATTGATATTGTTTATATCCTCGTAACGCGGTTGCTCCCCCTCCCGGATGCAGAATACATCTACATTGGAATACTTCTTACGAATCGAATTTGCAACAACTAACCTTCTAAAAGTTTGTGGAAGAGATCTGTACATCAACATACAGATCGAACGATTACAGGCCTCTTCTGCCAGTGCATTTTTGACTCCCATTTGGTATTTCTCCGCTAACAAATGTGTGATTCGTCAAAATTACCTATTGTACAAGGGTTCATACATTTTGGGTATCGAGTGAATAACATCCAGCGCCTCTTCGAGATCAAACCCAACTGTCTTGGCATACCACTCTAGCGACTCATAGCGGGGTATGTTTTCCTCATTTACTAATTCCAAAGCCTCCTCGCGCGTCATCAAGCCCTCCCGGATCTGGTTGCTCCTGAAGGTATCAAATTCGCTGAATCCGGTAACCGTGTAATAGATATAATCGTAGAACGCAGCCGTTCCATCCCCGATACGCCACGTTGCGTTGGTATCGCTTGCAACTTCCCAGTCATACTCCTGTCTGAGAAGGGAGACAATCTCCCCCTCGTTCCAGGGGATGTACTGGAAGAAGTACACATAGGCATCAGGAAGAAGATATGAAGAGTAATAGGCATGTAACGTATCAAAAAACGATGAATTGATGTATGCCGGGTTGAGAAGGTACTGTTTTGCGTAATAGAGCGGCAGTTTGATCTTGTTGAGGCGTGATATCCCCGTCAGTATCCCCTTCCCGCTGGTATCCCCTTCCTGGATGCCACAGAATCCAAGCTTGAACTCCGTTTTTTCAAAGGCGTTGCCGCCATTGAATATGATCTTCGCACCCGTCTGCTCAAGGAGCTGATGGGCATAGTAGTAGAACTGCTTATCCCCGGCCATGAGCAGGGGCACCATTCCGAGGTCCGGCCGCTTAAGCCAGGCCTCGACATTCTCCCGGATGTATTCTCGTTTTTTCGTGATATCGGCCGAGATAATGACCTGTTCGACCCCAAGTTTCCCACAAATCCGTGCCTGATTCCTCCGGGCAACATCAGTGACCATGCCCCAGTCATAGGTAAAGGCAATCGGGTTCATTTTTAGGACTTTTTTGACGTAATGGAGCATGTAAGAGCTGTCGCGACCGCCGCTGAAACCCACAATGCAGTCGGGTTCGTCTGAACCACGCCGGTATGGTGCAACCAGTTCCTCGAGAGCATCACTGCCTTTGACACGGATTTTCGTGTAATCGCGGCAGTAATTACACACACCGTGCTCGTCAAAAGAAATGCCGGGGAAAGTCTCCGGCAGGATACATTTGGTGCAACGCCGAAGTGATGAATCAGGTCTGGGTTGTTCGGAGATTTTTCGTACGATCCGATCTTTATCCCACTGTGAGTTTTTACGTGTCTTTTGGGCAAAACCTTTCTTTCCATTTCCTGTAAGGTTTGACACCTTGGTTATGGGAACGGATTTGGTTTTCCGCTTTCCTTCGATCGAGGTTGTGGAGTTATTTTGAGATAACAGGAACGCCCCCTGCTCGAAAGTCTTCAGATCGACAAGACTACCGGAAAACGACTGAAGATGCACTATCTCACTGTCTGTCCAGTATCCGTGGATCTTTTTATCTGAAATCAATTGCTGAAGGATTATTTTCTCCGAGGCGAAAACAAGGAGATCCCTGGGTTTATTCACGCACAGATATAAAGAGCCGTTATTCGTGGCTAGCAGGAAGAGATCGCTATCGTCAAACAAAACTCCGATGGACGCCGCTCCATAGATTTCTGAAAAGGTTTTCTGCGTGGCGGATACGATCGAGTTCTCTTCGCGCCAGTGATTTTGGAGAAGCGCAAGTAAGAGCTCGGTATCTACCTCAGACTCTCTCTGAACATCAGGATAGCGATCGGCCAGTTCATTGATATTTACAACGATGCCGTTGTGCACGCCAACTGCACCCTGTTTTACTACCGGCTGATTATTTTCATTGGAATTCTGGTTCCCATTGGTTACAAGGCGGCAGTGACCGATTGCTGCTAACGGAGCTTTTTGAGATAGCGTTTTCTGTAGTAACTCAGAATAAGCAGGTGTTCTGATAAATTCAGATGCGGGCATAGACTGCTTTAATACATGGATAGCATCGCTTGTCTTTATCGCAATACCGGCAGCCTCTTTTCCGCGGGATTCTGATAGCAGGAACAGCGTGTCGATATGATGCCTGATTACGTCAGCAGAATGGTTGGATCGTTCAGGTGTCAATACGCCGAATATGCCACACATCTTTCCAAAAACTCCCTAGTATTGAATATTATCCAGAACTGGTGCTCTTCTCTGCCTGCATATCAAACAGCATCGCAAACAGCAGGAACTGCATCCCCATCATGAACATCAAAAACGACAGCGTCCCGTGCACGAAGAGCACCGGGTACCCCATCACGAGCTTCTCCCACAACGTGATCAGCCCTCCGATCACCCCGAGCGGCGCGAGCACCGCCCCAGCGACGTAGAAGAACGCGAGGGGGTGGAAGCCCATCTGGATATACTTCGTCTTCAGGCGGAAGAGGAAGTTATTGAGGAGGAGCTTTGAGACTCTCGGGATGTAGGTCGAGTAGCGGATCTTTGACTTCTCGCGACCATAACGGGCCGGGATCGCGACGTCCCGGACGGTCATGTTGTGGATGTTCAGCCAGAC
>LSQX01056891.1_pt5 | contig 23119 bp, 24 predicted proteins | sample 654561 | NCBI WGS metagenome assembly LSQX01 (sample SAMN04489861, study PRJNA283612) | anaerobic digester metagenome | isolation source: 4 biogas reactors fed with cattle manure at either 37C or 55C with and... | place: Denmark: Kongens Lyngby | collected 2014
CCGACAGCCGCACCAACAGAGGCTCCGACGGCGGCTCCGACGGCCGATACTGGTGGCTGAGGCCGTTATCACACGTGGTGTCGGCGGTCATTACACGCTGCACCGTCACGATCCTCCCTTTGAGGGATTAGCCTATCTGCGCGGGATTCTGCGTCAGGACGACCTGCGCCCGCTGGCCGGTGACCGCGTACGCTTCGAATCGAGCCACGATCCGGACATTCCCTATGTGGTCGAAGCAGTCCTGCCGCGAAAAAATGTTTCGCAGCGTCCGGCCGTGGCCAATCTCGATATGCTGGTGCTGACCGTGTCGATCGTTCAGCCGAAGCCGGATCTCTTCCTGATCGATCGCCTGATTGTTTATGCTGCTGAAAACGACATTATTCCCGTGCTGCTGGTGACCAAAACCGATTTGGCCACAACAAAAAACAGACAAGTCATACTGGCGGATATCACGGCGAATTATGCCAGATCGGGTCTGGCCATGTTTGCCGACGGCTTCGATGGCGACGATAGTGAGCTTGACCGCTTTATGGAACACATACGCGGGAAAACCGTTGCGTTTGCCGGACAGAGCGGCGTCGGCAAGTCAACGAAGCTGAATCGTCTGCTGGGTGATGTTATCAATGAAACGGGAGCTGTCTCTGACAAAATCGGCCTCGGACGTCACACGACCCGGGAAACACGCCTGTTTCCCGTCGCAGGCGGGGGATACATTGCGGACACACCGGGGTTTTCCGTTTTGAATCTGGGTGATCTGGCAATTACACCTGAAGGGCTGCGTCGCGGCTATGCCGAGTTTCGCGAAGTCGAGGGTGTCTGCAGATTTCTTGACTGCCGCCACGACGGTGACATGGGATGTGCCGTCAGTGATGCCATTATCCATCCGGAGCGGCTTGACCGCTATCGTAAACTATTGCAGGAAACGGTTTCAGGCATGAAGCCGGGAGAGAGGTGAATATGCGTTCTTTTACATACCGCCGCGGTGAGACGGTGATCTGCCCGTCGCTGCTTTCAGCCGACTTTTCGAAACTGGATCAGTCAATCGGCCTGATCAAGGCCGATACACCGATACTGCACCTGGATATCATGGACGGCCATTTTGTGCCCAATATCAGCTTCGGCCCCGGGATTGTCTCGATCGTGCGCACGCTGACCGATCAGCTGCTCGATGTGCACCTGATGGTCTCGGATCCGGCACGCTGGATCGAACCGTTTTATAAGGCCGGTGCCGACTTTCTCGTTATTCACCTCGAGGCGACACCGCATGCAGAGCGCCTTCTGACGGAGATCCGCGAGCGAGGGATGCGCGCGGGCATTGCGCTGACTCCGCAGACGCCGGTCAGCATGCTGGATTACCTGATGGACAAACTTGATCTCATTTTGCTGATGACCGTGAATCCCGGCTTTGGCGGACAGTCGTACCTGCCGGCCATGACGGAGAAGATTCGGGTTCTGCGGGATCGGATCGATGATTCCGGCCGGTCGATTCTCCTGCAGGTGGACGGAGGCATTGATGTCAGGACGGCGCCGATTGCCGCGCAGGCCGGTGCCGATCTGCTCGTCGCCGGATCGGCCGTGTTCGGCGAAGACGATCCGGCTGCCGCCCTGGAACAGCTGAAAATGGCGGCACGCCTCGGTCAGGATGTGACACCTTGACGATAGCGGTACTGCTTGCTTCGGTCGTGAAGGATGACCGTGCTGCGGCCGAACTGGTGCGAGCGGCCGATTTTGTCGTGGCGGCCGACGGCGGCGCCAGCCATGCAGCCCGCCTGGGGCTTCGCGTGGATGTGCTGGCCGGCGATTTTGATTCGGCGGATCCCGCCGTGCTCGATGCCATGGAAAAAGACGGTGCCCGTGTCGTGCGCGTGCCAACCGCCAAGGATGAAACGGACGGTGAGCTGGCCTGCCGCCTGGCGCTTGAAGAAGCGTCCCGGCGACACGCTGAGTCAGTCACACTGCTCGTCATCGGGGCTCTGGGCGGGAGAACGGATCATGAGGCGGCGACTATTTTGCATCTTGCCGGACTGGCGGAATGCGGTCACCGTATCATGGCCACGGACGGAGAAACGGCGATTTACCTGCTCGTCGGACCGACCTCGCTTGACATCGTCTGGCCGCCGGCCGGGCATGCGGCTGAGGCATGGTATGTGTCAAGTATTGCCTTGAAAGGCGATGTCACCGGTCTTGCGTACACCGGTCTTTGCTATCCGCTGCAGGATTTCACGCTGCCGTTCGGCAGTACGCGCGGCGTTTCGAATGAGCCAGCCGATCCCGCCGATGCCCGTTTCAGCGTGTCGCTGAAAAGCGGGCTTTTGGCGGTCATCGTCACGCCGCGCCGTGATTTACGGCCAGAGGAGCTTTAAGTAGTTCTTCTTTCCTTTTTTCACGATGGCTTCACCATCAGCAAAACAATCCTCTGTCAGGGCAAATGAGGTATCGCTGATTTTCTCTCCGTTCAAGGTGACGCCGCCCTGCCTGATCAGGCGGCGGCCTTCGCTTTTTGAAGGGAAAAGCCCGGCGGCCGTCAGAACATCGATCAGGGCTGCCCCCTGATCCGCATCCGTCAGCCGGTATGTCTCCATGTTCTCGGCAGATCCCGCGCCGGCAAACAGGGCAGCGGCCGTCTGGTCCGCCTGTTGTGCGGCGGCTTCTCCGTGTACCATTTCAGTCAGTTCCAGCGCCAGCCGGCGCTTGGCTTCGTTGATAGCCGAGCCGGATACCGATGTCAGATCCTCAATTTCATCGAGAGGCAGGAACGTGAGCCGTTTCAGCAGTGAGTCGACAGATTCGTCATCGACATTCCGCCAGTACTGATAAAATTCGTACGGCGGTGTTTTTTCACCGTCAAGCCAGAGGGCGCCTTTTGCTGTCTTGCCCATTTTCTGACCGGTCGATGTGACGAGCAGATTGGTGGTCAGGGCATATACCTCTGCCTGTTCTTTCCGCCGAACGAGATCGACGCCGGCCAGAATATTGGACCACTGGTCATTGCCTCCGATCTGCAGGCGGCAGTTGTGGCGGCGATACAATTCGAGAAAATCGTAAGCCTGCATCAGCATGTAATTAAACTCAAGAAACGTCAGTCCCTTTTCAAGACGCTGTCTGTAAGCCTCGGCGGTCAGCATTTTATTCACCGAAAAGACGGCGCCGATTTCGCGCAGAAACTGGACGTAGTTCAGCGGCAAAAGCCAGCTCGCATTGTTTTCCACGATGGCACGGCCTGCGGAAAAATCGAGCAGAAGGGACATCTGGTCACGGAAGCGGCTGACATTATGTTCGATCACATCAGGTGAGAGGACGGCCCGCATGTCCGTGCGGTCACTCGGATCGCCGACCATGCCGGTGCCGCCGCCAAGAAGGGCGATCGGGCGGTGCCCGGCACGCTGCATGTGCGCCATCAGGATCATCTGAAACAGATGGCCCGCGTGGAGGCTGTCCGCCGTCGGATCAAACCCGATGTAGAAGACGCCGGGTGTCTCCAAATATTCGTAAAGAGCCTCTTCATGGCTAATTTGGGCGACAAAGCCGCGCGCTTTCAGTTCATCCACGATGTTCATCGATGTGCCTCCGAAAATAGTTGCTGTCAGTTTATAGGATGCCGACCGTCCGGTCAAAATCGGCCCGCGTTCTGCCTTTGACCAGCAGCTGATACAAATCGGCCGCGCGCAGGCTTTGCTCCAGTTCCAAACGCGGCCCTCCGGTCATTTCAAAAACATCCGAGCTCCGCGTGACGACGGGCAAGGCCGCGTGATGCTTCAGCAGACGCAGGAGGTAGCGCCCGCGCCGGGAGAAGGCGAGGACGTGGATAACCTGGGGCGCATCGGGAGCATCGGTCAGCAGGTCGCCCAGATAAAGATCGGTCAGGGCGCGGCGAACGCGGGCGGCCGGATAGGCCCTGGTTGCTGCCCGATCGACAAAGCCTGCCGCATCGGCGGGATCAGAGCGATCCCCGGCCTGATTCTTCAGCCGCATGGCCAGATCCGGCTGAAGCGAGGGGAATGCGAGCAGTGATGGCTCGTCATGTGCGATCAGGGCGGCGAGCGCGTGCGGGAACAGGCGTTCAAACGAACCAAGACGCGCTTGAAACGCGGCTTCAAACAATCCGGCCAGCACACCGGCCGGCAGACAGGCGAGCAAAGGAAGAGCCCGGTGCGGCTCGCGCGCGGCGAAAGCATCCAGCAAAACGCTGCGAATATGGCTTGCCGGGGCGAACGTTCCTTCAGCCTGTCCGTGTTCGCCCGGTCCTTTTCTTTCGATCAGGAGCGGTTTGAAGCCGGCACGGATGCGTTTCATCGCGACGAGATAAGAGACGGCCAGGATGGCGTTGCTTTCCCTCAGCAGGGCCGCTGTCTTCGCCCCGAGCATGGCTCCGACCGCCTGCTGTCTGGCGGCGGCGAAACCAGAGCCGTCGGAAAGCTTTTCGGCGAGATGCTTTTTGAACTGAACCGGTTCGTCGGCCAGCAGGCCGGCGATCGAGGTCAGAGCATCCAGGTCTGACGTTTCGGCACCGAAGGCGATGTGCCGGACGATGCCTGCAGCCTGAAGAAGCCGGACGCCGCCATCTCCGAAACGTTCGGCACTCGCGGTGGCATGGCGGACCGGCAGTTCCAGCACAAGATCAATGCCGCCTTCCACCGCCCACAGTGCGCGCGTCCACTTGTCACAGACGGCCGGTCCGCCGCGCTGCACAAAATCGCCGGACATCACGGCAATGATGCCCGTGTTCGGGCCGAGGCGCGCGCGCACGCGTGCCGCCTGATAGGCGTGCCCATTATGAAAGGGATTGTATTCGGCGATGATGCCGCATGTTTCCATATTGTCCGTCATTCTTTCCAAAAGGCTTTTGTGTGCTCATGGTAAGTATTCGCGCACAATCGCGCAAGCATTCACCTATCGCCCGATTCGCGTTATCATGGCGTATGCAGCTGCGTTTTTTGTCCGATCATCGTACCCGCTTGTGGATTGTGCTTGCACTTCTCGTTCTGCTCGTCGCAGGTCTGATTTTGTCTTACTTTTTTGTGCCCGGCTTCGGACGCCGCGGCAGCAGCACCGTCATCCCGCGGGCACTTCCGGGGCTGGCAAGTGACGGCCGCTACGATACGGAAACGCGAGTGCCTGGCATCTGGCTTAGCATACGCGACCGTCTCACCGGGCCTGTACCGGCGGGACAGCAAACGGTTCATTTGCCGTTTTCCGCGTTTACTGTGACAAAAACGAGAACGATGGATGATGCCTATCGCTCAACCGAACTGGTCGCCGAGGATATTCTCCTTTATGCACAGGCTATGGCCGAGCAGGGCAGGCGCGCCGATTTTCTGTCCTTCATGGACGACTTCGAGCGGCTGTTTTTGCAGGGGACCAATCCCGTTGAGCGGGTGATCGTGACGGCGGGTGACGTCGAGGTCGGACGCGAAGATTATGCACTCTGGTTTGATTATGAAAAGGCGCTTCTGCTCGCGTGGCAGCGCTGGCCGGAAGCAAAAATTGAGCAATCGATCCGACGCGGCATCGCCTCGCTGAAACCGCTTTTTTTGTCCGGCGGTCTCGGCAAGGCAGCCGATATTCCGGACGATGTGACGTATCCCTGGGTCTCGAGCGATATTACGCCGACACCGGCGCCGCCGCCTGAAGATGAACGAATTATTATTCTGGCCGAACTCGATTTGTACGTACTTGATGCTCTGGCCGCGTTTGACGCTGATTTTGCCCGCTATTACGAATCATGGCTCGCGACGGCCAGTTCATCGATTGCGGCAGTCGGTGCCCCGTTTCCGGCGTATGCCGTGTGGGCAGCCGATGACGCATACATTTACGTTCAGGGCGATAGCTTCAGTGTCTCTGCCGAAACGGTATTGACGACGCTGCTTTCGCTTGCCGAGTGCGGTGTGAAGCCGGAAGCATCGCTTGACTTTTTTCGCCAGGCACTTCTGGATGGGAGGGGACTCAATCAGCACTACCGCATTTCCGACGGTGCACCGGTCGGCGAGCCGGCTTTTGCAGATCTCTATGCACTGGCGGCACGACTGGGCAGGGCAGCAGGAGACGATCTTCTGGCGGAGCTCGCCATTTCGGCTCTGAATCGCTTTTATGCATCGAGTCAGACCAGCCTCATTTTCGGTGCGATGTTTCGCGATGCACCGGATAACGGATTTGACATGATGCTGAATGACAATGCCAGGGCGATTCTTGCGCTTCACTAGCTTGCCCCGGAGTACGTCGTTCTTTATAATACTGGAGGGCAAATTGCCGTAATCGATTGAGGAGGAGCGAGATGACGTTTATTGAGGGAATAATTGCCAGGGCGAAAGCTGACAGAAAAAGGATTGTCCTGCCGGAAAGCTACGATCCGCGTGTCATCGAGGCTGCATCCAAGTTGCTGAAAATGGAAGCGGTCGATATTACCTTAATCGGCAACCGTGAGAAGATCCTCAGCATTGCACCGGAATGGCCGCTTGACGGTGTCCAGATTATCGATCCGGAGACGTTTGAGGGCTTCGACGATTTTGTGGCAACACTTGTTCTGCTGCGCCAGCACAAGGGAATGACCGAAGCGAAGGCGAGAGACATGCTCTCCGGCCAGACGCCGTTCGGCACGATGATGCTGAAGAAGGGCATGGCCGACGGTCTGGTTGCCGGCTCGATCGGCAGCACGGCCGATACGCTTCGCCCCGCCCTGCAGATTCTGAAGACGAAACCCGGCACGAAACTCGTGTCGGCCTTTTTTATTATGGTAATCCCGGATGCGTCGTTCGGTGAGAATGGTGCACTGCTCTTTGCCGACTGCGGGTTAAACGAGAATCCGGATGCATCCCAGCTGGCCGAGATTGCGGTCAGTTCGGCGGAATCGTTCCGCGTCCTGACCGGTGCAGAGCCGAAAGTGGCGATGCTGTCCTATTCAACAAAAGGCAGTGCCTCCTCTGAACTCACTGCCAAGGTTGTCGAAGCCACGGCCAAAGCCAGAGCCTTGCTGCCGGACGTCATTCTGGACGGTGAGCTGCAGGCGGATACGGCACTGGTTCCATCGGTGGCACGGAGCAAGGCACCGGACAGCCTGATTCAGGGCGACGCCAACTGCCTGATTTTCCCTGATCTCGACGCAGGCAACATCGGGTACAAGCTGGTGCAGCGGCTGGCGAAAGCCGCGGCTTACGGTCCGCTGCTGCAGGGGATCGCCAAACCGGTCAATGATTTGTCGCGGGGCTGCTCCGCGGACGATATCGTCGGTGTGGCCGCCATCACGGCGGTTCAGGCCGGCACGAAGGAGAATTCATGAAAGTACTGATTATCAACAGCGGCAGTTCATCACTCAAATTCCAGCTTCTCGATTTCGATAAGCGGGTGGTGATGGCTCAGGGGATTTGCGAACGGATCGGCATTGACAATTCACGCATTCAGTTCCGGCGCTATGACGAGGAAAAGATCAAGCACAACCGGGATTTTGAAACGCACGAAGATGCGGTGCGCGCGATGGTGGAGATTCTGACGTCGCCGCAATACGGCGTGATTTCCGATTTGGCGGAAATTGAGGCGATCGGACACCGTGTCGTGCACGGCGCCGAGTCGTTTGCCGAGCCGGCGGTGGTGACGGAAGAAGTGAAAGACTGCATCCGTGAAGCATTCCTGTGGGGCCCCTTGCATAATCCGGCAAACCTGCTCGGTATCGAAGTGTGCGAACGGCTGATGGAAGGCATCCCGCAGGTCGCCGTATTCGATACGGCGTTCCACCAGACGATGCCCCCGGAAGCGTATCTCTATGCGCTGCCGTATGAACTCTATGAAGAACACGGCGTGCGCCGCTACGGCTTTCACGGCACGAGTCACCAGTACGTCTCGGAGCGGGCCGCCGCCATGTGCGAGTCCGATCCGGAGAACTGCAAAATCATCGTCTGCCATCTGGGCAACGGATCGAGCCTTTGTGCTGTCAAGAACGGAAAGAGCATCGATACCTCGATGGGGCTGACACCGCTCGCCGGACTGCCGATGGGCACGCGCTGCGGCGACATTGACCCGGCTATTCCGGGCTTCATCGCGGATGTGGAGCATCTCACGCTGCAGGAAATCGATAATCTCATGAACAAGCGGTCGGGCGTGCTCGGTCTGTCGGGTATCTCGTCGGACTTCAGAGATCTGGTGGCCGCCAGAGATCGCGGCCATGCGCGCGCCAAACTGGCCATCGACATTTTTACCTACCAGCTGAAGAAATATATCGGGGCATATGCCGCCGCCCTCGGCGGTCTCGACATTCTCTGCTTCACGGCCGGTGTCGGCGAAAATGATGACGATCTGCGCTACGAAGTCTGCAAGGATCTCGGATTCCTCGGCATTGAGATCGATCAGGAGAAGAACCGCGGTCTGCGCAGCAAAGAGGCGAGAATTTCCACAAAGGATTCGAAAGTATCCGTTCTGGTGATTCCGACGAATGAGGAGCTGTCGATTGCGCGTCAAACCGTACGACTGCTCGGATTGGCCGATGCGTGATGGTTCTCCGGCCGATATCAGGTTATAGTGATAACATCAAATAAATTGGGAACGGGCGCCGGACGGCGCCCTTCCGGATAAAGGGCTGATTCGATGACAAAAAAAGAAAAACGTGTTGAACAGATTACGTCACGTGATGTTGATTTCTCGCAATGGTATACCGACATCGTCGTCAAAGCCGAGCTGATATCGTATTCGCCCGTGCGCGGCTGCATGATTCTGCGACCCTATGGTTTCGCCATCTGGGAACGGCTTCAGGCTGAATTTGACCGGATGCTGAAAGCGACGGGACATGAGAATGTGGCGATGCCGCTCTTTATCCCGGAATCGCTTCTGCAAAAGGAAAAAGATCATGTCGAAGGCTTTGCGCCTGAGGTGGCGTGGGTGACACAGGGCGGAGACGAAGTCCTGAGCGAGCGCCTCGTGATCCGGCCGACGTCCGAAACGCTGTTTTGCGCGCACTATGCCGAGACGATCGAGTCCTGGCGCGACTTGCCCAAACTTTATAACCAGTGGTGTTCTGTCGTTCGCTGGGAAAAATCGACGCGCCCGTTTTTGCGCACGACGGAGTTTTTCTGGCAGGAAGGCCACACGGCACATGCCGATGAGGCGGAAGCGCGCGAGGAGACACTCAGGATTCTCAATATGTACGAGGATCTCTACCGCGACGTGATGGCCATCCCCGTGATCAAGGGACGAAAGTCCGACAAGGAAAAATTTGCCGGAGCCAGGGAAACGTACACGGTCGAAGCGATGATGCATGACGGCAAAGCGCTGCAGGCGGCGACCAGCCATTATTTCGGCGACGGATTTGCCAAGGCCTTCGACATTACTTTTACCGACAGGAACAATGAGCTGAAATATGTTCATCAGACGTCGTGGGGGATTTCCACGCGATCGATCGGCGGCCTGATCATGGTGCACGGCGACGACGACGGACTTCGTCTGCCGCCTCGCATTGCCCCCGTTCAGATCGTGATCGTGCCGGTTGCGATGCACAAGCCTGGCGTACTGGACGCGGCCCATGCCCTGAAAGAAAGTCTCTCGGACTATCGGGTGAAGATCGACGACACAGACAAGATGCCCGGCTGGAAATTTGCCGAGCACGAAATGAAAGGGGTGCCGCTGCGCCTGGAAATCGGTCCGCGCGACATCGAGAACAACGCGTGCCTTGCCGTGCGGCGTGATACCGGCGAGAAACAGGTGCTGCCGCTCGACAACATTGCCGAGGCAGCCGGCCGGCTGCTCGAGGCGATACACAGCAGCATGCTGAGTGAAGCCACAGAACTATTGAATAAGAGTCAGTATGAGGCAGCCGATTGGGTCACCTTCACCGATCTCATTGCCGGCAAACCGGGATTCGTTCACGCATACTGGTGCGGTTCCGAAGACTGTGAAGCGAAGGTGAAAGATGAAACGCAGGCGACCTCCCGCTGTCTCGTCGAAACGGACAAGCTGGATGGCCGGACATGTGTGGTCTGCGGTGAGCCGGCGAAGCACCTGGTCATCTGGGGTAAAGCGTATTGAGCGATGCACGCCCGATCGGCCTGTTTGACTCCGGTATCGGCGGACTGACCGTTCTGAAAGCGCTGTCCGCCGAACTGCCGAATGAGAATTACATCTATTTCGGAGACACGGCGCGCGCACCGTACGGCAACAAATCGTCGGGCTCTGTGACGCAATACGCCGAACAGACAACCAGATTTCTGCTCCGCCAGAACGTCAAGGCTCTGATTGTGGCCTGCAACACCGTCAGCGCGGTCGCCATGGCCCGTATCGAGGAGCTGGCCGGCGATATTCCCGTCTTCGAGGTGATATCGCCCCTCGTCGAAGATGTGTCTGCCTTTCTGAAGGGGCGTGAGCATGCCAGAATCGGCGTGCTGGCCACGCGCCGGACGGTAGCGAGCCGTCAGTATCCGGAGGCCATTGCGAGGCGTGCCGGCGAAACGATTCAGGTGGAACAGATTGCCTGTCCGCTTTTTGTTAATCTGGTGGAGGAGGGCATCTGGCATGATCAGCTGGCCGAAGCCGCAGTCGATCACTACCTCAGCGTATGGAGACAGAATACGCCGGATGCCGTTTTGCTCGGCTGTACGCATTATCCGCTTCTGAAGCCGCTGATTGAAGCGTATCTGCCGCAGGCCACCGTGCTTGAAAGCGGCCCGGCTCTCAGCAGAGTTGTTGCAGAGGCACTGGCGCGAAGTGACATGCGACACGAAGATACCGGGGGCAGCCGCATATTTTACTGCACCGATGCACTGGACACATTCGTCGATGCCGCTGTGAGTTTTCTCGGAGAAGCAGCGACCAATACGACGCAAATACACTTGAAAGATATTGAATGCATATGATTTACGGCGTGGACAAACCCGTCATTATTCAGCTGACCAGTACGCAATGGACGAACGGCGAGCGCATGCCATCCATTCACCTGACCACGGAAGGCCAGCTGTCGGAACAAAACGGAACCTGGGCGATTCGCTATGATGAGAGCGAGGCGACCGGCATGGCCGGCACGAAGACGAAGATCTCGCTCGCGCCATCCGGTGCCGTGCGGCTTGAGCGTCGCGGTGAGATTGAGATGGACATCGTGTTTCGCGAAGGTCAAAATCATCTGAGTCAGATCGCGATGCCTTACGGCACGCTCAATTTTCAGCTCACAACGAGTGAAGCGCGCGGTCGGCTCAATGCCGAGGGCGGCAATGTGTCGCTCGCCTATTCACTGGCATTCGACAAGAGCCAGGTTATTTCGACAAACCTGTCGCTCGTCGTGCGTGCGAGTGAATGGCATATGCCCGGCTAGCGCGTTGTTAGCTGCGGCTGACACATGACTGCATGTGACGATAAAAGACAAACGATTTTGTCCATGCTGAGCAAGAGCGAAAAATCGCGTGCCCGCCTGAAAGAAGACACCGCTTTGTACCGGCGTTTGTCAGCCGAAACCTCTGCCTTTCGCATAGCGCTCGCTCTGCTTGAAAAGAGCTCTGATCATGCTGCTGAGTACGGCGCCGGCTCTCTGGAGTCAGCGCGTGCCGTACTGGACGCGGTAATGCGGCGGATTGACGCAATTTTGCCGAAACTTCGTCCCGGCACACCTCAGAAGACGCTGGCCGTCAGGCGAATCCAGGCCATTTCGTTTGTTTTGGACCGGATGCGGCCAGACGGGGAAGAGCGATGACTGTCTATTTGAATCCCAGAGCGAGAAAGGTGCGGGGGAGCCACCTGCTGCTGATCAGCTGCGCCCGCTGCTCGCACCCGATTGCCACGTACCGGAAGGTTGGGGAGAGCAATCTGGTAAAAATGTTCAGTGACCGCATCGTGGATGGCACCGTCGACTTCTCGCTCGATCCGGGTGCGGTGTTCTGTCCCGGCTGCCAGATGAAGGTCGCCACGCGCTATACGACCAGAGCGGAGGGGAAGACTGCATATCGGCTCGTACCTTCGGCATTTCACAGGCGAAAGGTAAACGCGCCGCTTTCAGATTGAGGCATTCGTCCGAATATGCGGGTGACATTGACATTGCGCCATAAATGAACGATAATACTCTTCGCGTCTTTTAACTGGCCGCTCAGGCGGCCGTTTTGATGAAATGATCGTAACGAGGAGGAAACCGATATGGCCGTACCGAAACGGAAATGGTCCAAGGCAAGAAGTCGCCGTGGCCGTTCTCACTATAAGGTTCAGACTCCGGGCCTGACAACATGCCCGCAGTGCAAGACACTGAAGCTTGCGCATCACGTCTGCAAACAGTGTGGTTATTACAAAGGGCGTGAAGTTGTTGCGACTGAAGGCGCGTGATAAATATCCGAATTTGGTTTGAAAGGCAACGCGTCAGACACGTTGCTTTTTATTTGCCTGAATCAGGACACGCGGAAATGGGTTGACTGAATGGAACACAGGGCAGATCAGCATCAGGGACTGAAAGTGACCGGCGTCGATCCTGACGGGATCGCTGCCGGCTTTGACCTGCCCGCAGGATCGCGGCTGGTCATGGTGAACGGCAAGGCCATGCCGGATCTGTTCACTTTTCGCATGTGTGAGGGGGCAGCCGACCTGACGCTGCTGTTCTGGCACGAAACGGAAGGCCTGTTCGAAATTGACGTGGAGAAGGATGAGGATGAGCCGCTCGGTCTTGATCTTGAGATCGTGCCGGGCGAGTGCTTCACGCATTGTCACAACCGCTGTGTATTCTGCTTCATCGATCAGCTGCCGTCCGGCATGCGGGAGAGTCTTTACTTCAAAGACGATGATATGCGGCTGTCCTTTCTGCACGGCAACTATATCACCATGACGAATCTCTCTGATGCGGAGCTGGACCGTCTGATCGAACTTCGTTTTTCGCCTGTGAACGTATCGGTGCACGCCACCGAGCCGGCCCTCCGCCGAAAGATGATGAGAAACCGCGCGGCCGGCGACATCATGCCGTCTCTGAGACGCCTGACAGAGGCTGGAATCGACGTCAATGTGCAGATTGTGCTTTGCCCCGGCCTGAATGACGGTGCGCATCTTGAACGCACCTTCGACGATCTGGCCGGACTGAACGAATTCGTGCGCTCGATTGCCTGTGTTCCGGTTGGGCTGACGCGCTATCGCGATGAGAATCGTCTGTTCGCACTGCGGTCGCATACACCGGATGAGTGCCGTACCCTGATTGACTCCGTGCACAGACGGCAGGCGGCCATGCTGGCGGCGCGGGGCGAACGTCTGTTTTATCTGGCCGATGAGTTCTATCTCAAAGGCAATGTTTCACTGCCCCCGGCCGAAGCATATGAATCCATGAGTCAGCTGGAAAACGGCGTCGGCATGGCTGCGCTTTTCCGGGATGAGTTCGAAACCGATTTCCCAAAGGCGATGCCTGCAGCGAATCCGTTCGACGATACCGTTCTCGTCACCGGCACGCTTGCCGGGCCAGTGCTGAAGGCATATGAAACGCGTCTGTCCCGGCGTTTCAATACGCGTGTAACAGTCGCTGCCATCGAAAACCATTTTTTCGGTGAAACGATTACCGTTGCCGGCCTCTTGACGGGACAGGACATTTCGGATCAGCTTGCCGCTTTGTTTGCCGCATGGAAAACGGCAGGTCAAAAGCATATTCTTATACCGGACAATATGCTCAAGCGCGGCACAGAACTGTTTCTGGACGATCTCACGGTGACGGATCTCAGGCGAGCGCTGTCCGCAGAGGTAACGGTTGTTTCCGAGACAGCGTCGGGGCTGTTCGAAGGGCTTTCAAAAAGCAAGGTGATGATATGAGTCTTCCCATTGTGGCCGTAATCGGCCGGCCGAACGTCGGCAAATCGTCTTTTTTCAATGTCATTGCCGGCGAACGGATTTCGATTGTCGATCCGACGCCGGGTGCGACGCGCGACCGGCTGATGCAGCAGGTTGAGTGGATCGGACGCACATTCTGGCTGATCGATACGGGCGGTATCGAGCCGGAAAGTGCTGATGAAATCACAAAGCACATGCGTCTCCAGGCCGAGATCGCGATCGAAATGGCGGACGTCGTCATCTTCATGACCGATCTGAAGGAAGGCTTGAATCCGGCTGACGAGGATATCGCACAGATGCTGCGCGAAGCCGGCAAGCACGTCGTGCTGACGGTTAACAAGAGTGATCAGGTGGGTGCTGATCCGCCCGGTATATACGAATTTTATGCGCTTGGCCTCGGCCAGGTCTATGCCATGTCGGCTTCGCACCGCTTGGGGCTCTCTGAGGTGATGGACGCTGTGCTTTCACACCTGCCGCCGGTCGAAACGGAAGCAGATGATGAGGAGATCACGAAGATCGCCGTCATCGGCAAGCCAAATGCGGGAAAATCATCACTCGTGAATCGCCTGCTCGGTGAAAACCGGACGATCGTGTCGGCCGTTGCCGGCACCACGCGGGACGCCATCGATGAGGCGATGGAGCATGATGGGCAGCCCTTTTTGCTGATTGATACCGCCGGCCTGAAGAAGCGCGGCCAAATTGAACGCGGCATCGAAAAATATGCCATGATTCGAGCGCTCGGCGCGATCGAGCGGGCCGATGTGTGTCTCCTCATCATAGACGGCGTCGAAGGCGTGACCGCTCAGGATACAAAGGTGGCGGGCCTGGCGCATGAAGCCGGCAAGGCGACGATTCTGGTGATCAATAAGTGGGATGCGGTGGACAAGGATGAGACGAGCATCAACGCCATGCGCGAGACGATCCGCCGCCGATTCCCCTTTATGTCATACGCACCGAGCGTCTTCGTGTCGGCAAAGACAGGTGCCGGCGTTCAGAAGCTGCTGCCGCTGGCTGCCGCCTGCAAAGCGGCGGCGCACAAGAAAATCGGAACGGGCGTTTTAAATACCTGGATATCCGATGCGGTCACGATGCAGCCGACGCCTCAGGACAAGGGGCGGCACCTGAAAATATACTATCTGACACAGGTGGCCACAGCGCCGCCGACATTTATTCTGTTTGTGAACGACACAAAACTGACGCATTTTTCCTACACGCGCTATTTGGAAAACCGCCTGCGCGAAAGCTTCGGTTTTGAAGGCACACCAGTCCGCTTCATCTATCGCGGACGCGGTGAAGAAGATGATACGCTGCGCCGGGACATGAGCCGGCGCCGGAAACGGAACACGTGAACATTCGAAATATTGCGATCATTGCGCATGTAGACCATGGCAAGACAACGGTAGTTGACGCATTGCTGCGCCATGCGGGACTGTACCGGAACAATCAGAATCCGGTTGATCAGGTGATGGACAGCAATCAGCTGGAGCGCGAGCGCGGCATCACGATCATGTCCAAGAATACATCCATTGTTGACGGCGACACGATTATCAACATTGTGGATACGCCGGGACATCACGATTTCGGCGGCGAAGTCGAGCGTGTGCTGCGCATGGTTGACGGCGTTCTTCTCGTCGTGGACGCTGCCGAAGGCCCGATGCCGCAAACGGCGTTCGTGCTGAAAAAAGCGCTCGAGCATAAACTGACGCCGCTCGTTCTGGTCAACAAGATTGACCGTCCCGATGCCAGACCGCTTGTGGTTCAGGATCTTGTGCTGGACCTCTTTATCCGCCTCGGCGCCGATGAAGATCAGATTGATTTCCCCGTCATCTACGGTTCGGCCCGCCATCAGGCCATGTTCGCCGAGCTGCCCGCTCTGCCGGTAGCGACCGAACGACTCCTGGAAGGGACTGTCAGGCCCTTGCTTGACGCAATTCGGCAAGTGATTCCGGCACCGGACGGTGATCCTTCGGGAGCGCTGCAAATGCTGGTGTCGAACATTGATTACGATTCGTATCTTGGCCGGCTGGCTGTGGGACGCATTGAACGCGGCGTCATGCAAAAGAATCAGACGGTCGCCTTTGCCAAGCCGGGCGGCGCCTATGAATACGGAAAAATTACCACACTGCTGCGTTTTGCGGGCCTGGCCCGCGAACCGGTTGACAAGGCGGAAGCCGGCCAGATTGTGGCCGTCGCGGGCCTGTCCGATGTGCTCATCGGAGATACGGTGTCAGCGGCAGACTCACCTTCCGTTTTGCCGTTTACTTCGATCGACGAACCGACGATTGCCATGACATTTCAGGTGAACGATTCCGTTTATGCCGGCGACGAGAGCACGTATGTCACCTCGCGGCAGCTGCGCGATCGCCTGTTTCGCGAAATGGAAACCAACGTGTCTCTGGTGGTTGAAGAAACGGACAGCAGTGACCGCTTTGTCGTCAAGGGGCGCGGAGAACTGCACCTGTCGGTCCTGATCGAAACACTGCGCCGCGAAGGGTATGCCTTCATGGTCTCGCGAGCCAGAGTCATCTTCAAGGAAGAGAACGGCGTGCTGATGGAACCCGAGGAATCCCTTGTGATTGACGTGCCGACTGAACACATGGGACTTGTCATTGAACGGCTGGGAAAGCGCCGCGGTGAGCTTTTGAATATGCTGCCGCCCGAGCATGATCTCGTGCGGCTGGAATTTTCGATTCCGTCCCGCGGACTGATCGGCTACGGCTCGGAATTCATGTCCGATACCAAGGGTACCGGCGTTCTGAATGCCGTTCTGGGCGGTTACATACCGTTCAAAGGCACGATTGAAACGCGCTCAAGCGGCGCGCTGGTGGCGAGCGAAACGGGCGAGGCGACGCGCTACGGCCTCTTCCAGAGTCAGGCCAGGGGAGAGCTGTTCATCGATCCCGGCACACTCGTCTACGAGGGCATGATCGTCGGTCAAAGTGCACGAACCGACGATATTTCGCTCAATGTCTGCCGCAAAAAGCACGTCACGAATATCCGCGCGGCCGGTGCGGACGACGCTCTCCGGCTGGCCCCGCCGCGCCATCTTTCACTGGAGCAGGCGATGGATTTCATTGCGGACGACGAATTGATCGAGATCACGCCTGTGACGTATCGTCTGCGCAAGCGTATACTTGACACAGGCGCCAGACAGCGGGCAATATCGAGGCAAAAGAGCGACGACGACACATGAGATCAAGACTCGGAAAAACTCTCACGGTCCTGCTGATCATCATTTTGCTGATCGGTGCGACCGTTTTTGGCTATTTCAGCGGGTTTTCATTTGTTGAAAATCAGAAGGTGCGGCTCGGCAATCTGACCGAGCTGATTGCCCGCGGCGGCAAGTCACCGATCACAGCCGAGACGGAGGATGCGGTCGAGATCTTCATACCGCGACAGTCTGAAGTCAAGGATATCGCCGCCATTTTGAAGGAGCAGAAGCTGATCGGCAATGAGTTCGCCTTCCTGCTCCTGTCCAAATTCAATGGTTACGACGGCCGGTACCAGAGCGGAACCCACTATCTCCTGCCGGACATGAGCTACGACGAGATGATGCTCGTTCTGACGTATCAGCCGGAACCGGTGCGGATCACATTCCCGGAAGGCATGACCTACCTGCAGGTGAAGGAACGGCTGCGCGAGAACGGGATGCGGTTCAATGAAGCCATCCTCGATGAGCTGATGCGTCGCCCCGGTCTGTTTGCCGAGTACTCATTCATCACGCAGATTGAAGTGACACCGGAACGCGAGTGGCCGCTGCAAGGCTATCTCTGGCCGGATACATACCAGTTCGACGTCAATGCGACTGAAGAGCAGATCATCCGCACGTTTTTACGCAATACAGATGCAAAACTGAAGTCAGGCGGCTATATGGAGCGTGCTGCAGCGCGCGGCCTCACGCTTGATGATGCGATCACTTTGGCGTCGGTGGTGCAGATGGAAGGCCCGGTGCCGGAGATGGATGAGATTGCACGTGTGTTCCTGAACCGCATTAACCAGGGCATGATGCTCCAGTCGTGCGCGACCATCAACTATCTGCGCCTGGAGCTGAATGAGGAACCGGTGCTATGGGTGCGCAATGACGATCTGGTGCGTTTCTCGGACAATCCTTACAACACGTATGCTCAGGGCTCAAGCCTTCCGCCCGGACCGATCAATTCGCCCGGTACTTCGGCCATCGAAGGCGTGCTTTGGCCGGCCACCGAATCCACTTGGCCAGGGGCAAACTCATATCTCTATTTTGTGGCCAAAGGCGACGGCACGAACGACTTTTCCATGACTGCCGCAGAGCACGAGCAGAAATCTGCCATGTACTACGAACAGTCCCTGAATCCCTGAGTCAGCGCACTGTCGGCGGAATCGCAATATCGACGACGACGTCTTCCGGCGTATCGTCTTCCGGCGGTTCATTCGTTTTCAGCAATTCTCCCAGTCCGCGGCGCAGTGTCGACTCCAGATCGAACTGGATGTAAATTTCCCTGACGATCACCAGCACGACCGGTGCGATCAGAAGACCTGCAATGCCCATGACTGCAATGCCGACAATCATCGCGAGGATGGTGACGATCGGGTGGAGGCGCATGGCGTTGCCGATGATCGGGGGCTCAATCAGATTGCGCACAACGGTCATCACAACGAACAGGATGATGAGGGAAACACCCTGCAGTGTTGCGCCGGACAGAAAATAGTAGGCAGACATCGGCAAAATTACGGCCGCACTGCCCAGGACAGGCATCAGGTCGACGATGGCTACCACGAGTGCCCAGGCTGCGGCATTCGGCACGCCGATGAGCATGAATCCGATCACCGCCTGAATGAATTCAGCGATCATCAGCACGATGTAGCCGCCGAAAAGGCGAAATACGGATTGCGTGACGTTGGAGGCCGTTTTGAACGAGGTGCGGACGATCTTGCGATCGGGTACGATGCGCAGGAAGAATCCGTACAAATTGCCCGAGCGCTTAATGAAGTAGAATCCTGACATGATCGTGACCAGAATCACGAGAAGGGTCAGCGGCAGGCGTCCGAAAACACCGGTGATAAAACCGAGCACTTTTCCGAGCAGGTCCGGCAGCTGTTCCATCGCCTGTGACTGCAGACGGTTCAAGGTGCGCGACAACGACACAACCGACGTTTCGCTGATCAGGCCGCCGCTGCGAGATGCAATCCCTTTTACCCAGGATGTGATCGTTTCGATCAGATTGGCATCGCCGACGATATCAGGAAGCTCGTCGGCTATGCGGCTCAAAAATACAACAAAGGTGCTGACCAGCAGATACAGCAAAAACATTACGATGAGGAACAGCAGCACATAGAGGAACACAGCCACTCGTTTCTTTGCCTTGCCGCCCGACATCGGTGTCGCCTCAGCCACAGTTTTTCGTTTCAGCCAGCCAACACCCTGGAGGACCAGCTCCGAACCCGTGATTGCTGTTCGTGCCAGCACAAGCCCGATAAAAATCGGCAACAGAAAAAGAAATGCCCGCAGGCCGCCGTAGACCAATGCCACCGTCACCGCCACGATCAGAATATATTTTACAATCGCGGCGATCGTAGCCAAATCCCGCTCCTTGCGTCGTTTTATCTGCACCATGCTGTTTCTCCGTTCACACACAGGATTGGACAGGCTGAAAGGCACTGTCCGATTAAGGGCATTGTCATGTTGCAGAGCCACAATTGGCCGCATCGCAGGGTACGCAGGGCGCAGCCGTTACTGAAGCCGGCATGCCCGAACGATTCGGCGCATTAAAAATGGTACTTGACATGTGATGGCGGAACCGGCTGCGCCGGCTGCTTGCACGGTTATATCAGGGCGATGTTTTTCGTTCCCGCTTGGTCTCGTACAAACGTTCATCCGCTTCTCTGACAGCGGCCTGATAAGCGTTTGCCGTACCGTCAAAGCGGGCATGCCCGGTTGAAACCGTCGGCATGACACCATGCTGGCTGTTTTGCTGTCTGAGTGTATCGATTCCCTGGTGAAACAGCTGGAGCGCACCCATGATGTGGCGCTCATCTGCATTGTGGCAGACAACGCAGAATTCGTCTCCGCCGACGCGGTAGCAAACGCCCAGTTTTTGAAAGCAATCCCGGATCAGCCTTCCTGTATTTTGCAGGCATGCATCACCCCAATGGTGACCGTAGAGATCATTCGTCATTTTGAATCCGTCGAGATCAAACATAATGACGATGCCGCTGCCGTGATGCCGATGCTTGTTCCAGCGGTCGTAGACGTTGCGGTTCAGCAATCCTGTCAGACCATCCTGTGTCTGCGTCAGCATGCAGAAGTGAGCATAAAACAATAGTAGACTCAATGTTATGCACAGCATCGAAGCATGCAGGTTCGGCCAGATCAACTGTACTGTTGTGCCGGCTATGCTGAAGAAAACCAACAGGATGAACGTGCTTTTGGTCACGCACTGGTAGTATTCCATGGCCTTGAACGAGCTGATTATGAGGACGATGTAGGCACTCAGATATGCAGCCACATAGACGCCGAACAGCGGTCCGCGTTCATAGACATCGCTGTTTATGCTGAAGATGAGTCCGGTCCAGGGTGAGCTTGCTGCCAGAATCGCATTAATCCAGGCCGGGATCGTCAGAAGTGATCCGATCCTGCCTCTGCCAACTGAGAACGCTTTCGCCAAAATAATTGCAATAAAGGGTGAGAGCGAAAAGCCGATCACATTCGCGGCAAGCGCGGGGCCTCGGTGTGCAGTCCAGATGTTTTCAAAGATGATGCTGCCCAGCTCTGCCGCCATGACGAGTATCCCAATCAAAGCGGCCAGGGCAAATTGTTTTTTCATGTTGACACTGAACAATACATTGCGCATGGACTCCAGCGCCAGCAGTACCAGCGCGAACGTGCAGATCACGTCTACAGCAATGTAGTTGAGCAACAAATCGTTCAAGTCTATCCGCGCTTTCCTTGTCTGCAGGAAGTTTGCCTGAACTCCTGCATCTTTTTTATGGTATTTCGCACGTTAAATCATGGTTTGTTCTCGTTCTTTTTAACGTGCAGCGCCATGAATGGCATGGCAAGACGTGAATGCCGATAACTTTTCCAAACCGTGGCATGTTCGGTATTCGTGCGGCAGCCGTTGCTGCGCGCATTATTTACTATCCGCAGGCAGAATGCGGAAGTGATTGCGATACAGTTGTATCGCCGCCGCACCGATGAGAATGGCCATACCGGCCAGGGCGGCTGCCTTTGCCGTGCTGTACTGTCCCTCGAAACCTTCCGGTGCATTCAGGAACTGATAGATGCCGAAGTAGGCCCAGGCCACCGGCAGGGGGAAGGCAGCGTTCTTGAGCCGGAGGAGTACGAGAATCACGAGAACCAAAGCGACCGCCAGAATTATGACAGCCCACAGTTCTTCACTCAGCCCAAAACGGTTCCATTCAACTTTGACGAGGGCGGCGGCGATATTGACCACCGTCGCGATGAAAAGCCAGCCGTTGTATATGCCGAAGGCAGCCGGCAGAAGCCATCGTTTGTTCTCGTGAATCTTGAGAAGCTTGCGATTCAGCATCGCCAGCGTGACAACGAATGCCACAATAAACAGCACCGAGATTTCCACCAGGACATACGAAAAGGTGACGATCCACAAGATGTTGAAAATGCTGGAGAGGCGAAATAGGAAACTGATCTCATCGACGGCCTTCTGGTAATAGACGTCGGTCTTCTTGACGATCATGACGATGACCGCAGCAAGCAGCAGCGTATATATCACGCTCCAGATACTGAAAGTCGCGGGGCTTGGCGTGATCAGGGTGACGTAGCGGTCCGATATTTCTTTTTGCGACAGACCATTGATGACGCCGAGTGCACCCAGTGTGTTGACGACAAGGGTGATGGCGAAAATGACGGCGTTGATCCAGGCTTTCTTCGTGCGATCCATGAGCTCCTCCAAACAGGTACTGATCGTGATTAAATACCAAAAACTATTTGCCCGCAAGCTGGGAGCATTCTGCGGATCATCGCGTTGTTTGCACTTCAGATGAGGAGTGCTCCGGCCAACAGGGCAAGTGACAGCAGAAAGGGCAGGTCGAGCGGCCGGTCCGGTTCCTGCGGCAGCGGCTTGTCGCCGACAGCGGAGAGGGCTTCGCGCAGGCGCTCCTTATGCTGATCGTTCCACATGCCGCTCAGGAACACGAATGAGGGCACGCACAGCGCAGCGCCGGAAAGAAGAATAATGAGCGCCAGCTGATAAGTGTTTTCGGCATCGAGCCGGATCTGCCCGAAAAAGATGAAGGACAGCTGCTGCAAAATTGTTGAGCGGAAGAAGCCGGCGAGCAGATAAGCTGACAGGGCGGCGATGGCAGCATAGAGTGAATCCGTGTTCAGGCGGATCAGTGCAAGACAAAAGCCAACCGCGAGCATCGCAGGCAAGAGGTCCGTCGAAGCGAACAGAAGCGCAAAGAAACAGGCGCTGCCGAGCACGGCACGCAGACGGTGCCAGCCGATATCGAGGCACGGCGCGACATAACCGAACGTGAGCAGCGTCAACGTGGCCGATGAAAGCACGACGCCCAAAACGATGACGAGAAGATGTGCGGGCAGGGTGGATTTCAGGGGGACGATGGCATCCGTTAACAGAGGCGGTACGACGGCGAAGGTCAGATCGGGAAACACGCGTGACATGAGGAGGGAGGCACCGCTTGCCATCAGTGCCAGCGCGACGCCGGTCAGAATCGACAGCGGAATGTAAGCGGATTTATGACCGGAGCCAAGCACAAAACGTGCGGATGGTTTTTTTGCAAACTGCATCAGGCCGGAAGCCAGCAGCGGGATGAGGCAAATGATAATGAGGTGTTTCAGGGCTGTGGACCAGAGGGCATCCGAGGCGAATGTCGTGCTCGGCCAGACGGACATGGCAAAACGGAAAAGGACCAGCGCCGCAGCTGCGAACAGCGCGGCGATGCCGGTGCTGCCCGTCAGCCGCCGCCGTTCGGACATGTCGAACATGCGCAGGCGCCGGCCGGGCGCATAGAGGCGGAATTTCGTTTTGCCTGACGCTGCCATGGCAGTGATTATAGCAGACCTGTGCGCATGGCTAGGCGGTAAAAACAAACAGCCAGAAAGAGAAACGGCACCAGGCAGATGTGTGTTCTGGCCGGTTCAATGAATGCATTTCGAATCAGCGCAAACATGGCCGCCGCTATGCTGGCGAAAGCCAGAACCGGAAGCAGCGCAACATCGATCCAGAGGTACATGACGGCGATAAGCTTCACGTCACCCATGCCGATCAGGATATGGCCGCGGCGATACCCGGCAGCCGAGACGGCATAAAGTAAAACGATCATGAACAGGATCGGCCACGCGTGAAGGAAGGGGACACCGGCAAGCAGCCTGCGCGGCAGGGCAATCAGA
>LSQX01210109.1_pt1 | contig 23117 bp, 24 predicted proteins | sample 654561 | NCBI WGS metagenome assembly LSQX01 (sample SAMN04489861, study PRJNA283612) | anaerobic digester metagenome | isolation source: 4 biogas reactors fed with cattle manure at either 37C or 55C with and... | place: Denmark: Kongens Lyngby | collected 2014
GGGAGAGATCTGATTTTACTGGGCCTCGCCAATTCCCTCTTCGAACAGGCTGCCGCAGAGGTGGGCGTTATGTACGCCGCCGAGGCCTTTGCTGACCGGGGGTACATGGACGACGGCTCCCTCGTCCCGAGAAGCAAACCCGGCGCCTTCGTCCACGACCTGAAGGAAGCGGGGGAGCGGATGGTGCGCCTCGTAAAGGAAGGAGTCATCCGTTCTGCGGAAGGAAAGGACATCCACCTCACGGCCCACTCCATCTGCCTCCATGGCGACAACCCCGCAGCGGTGCAGATGGCCCGTCATATCAGGAAAACCCTTGAGGAGAACGGGGTGGAAGTGAGAAAAATACGGGAGGTGCTGAAGGGATGAAAGCCTTCGACTACGCCGGCGTTTCCCCCAGGGAAGTCCGGCAGATGATCAGGGAGGGAAAGTGGACCCTCCCCACACCGGGCATGTGCAAGGGGCACGTCCAGGGAAACCTGGTGNNTCCGCAAAGCCCTTGAGGACAACGGGGTGCAGATAAAAAAGATCAGGGAGGTGCTTATGGGATGAAGGCAGCTGATTTCGCCCATACATCGCCGAAAGAAGTCCGGCAGATGATCCGTGAGGGAAAATGGGACAAACCTACCCCCGGCATGTGCTCGGGGCACGTCCAGGGAAACCTGGTGATCCTTCCCAGGGACCTGGCCTACGATTTCCTCGTTTTTGCCCAGAGAAACCCCAAACCCTGTCCCATCCTCGACGTCACCGAGCCGGGAAATCCCGAGCCGAAGATCGTTGCTCCGGGAGCCGATCTCTCCACAGATCTGCCCAGGTATCGGGTATGGGTGAATGGCGAGTGCACGGAAGAGCCCACGGACGTGAAGAAGTACTGGAGGGACGACCTGGTGGGATTTCTCCTGGGGTGCTCCTTCTCCTTTGAAGGAGCACTGCTCGAGGCCGGCATTCCGGTGCGCCACATCGAGCAGAACCGGAACGTCCCCATGTACATCACCAACATCCAGTGCGCCCCCGCCGGAGCCCTGAAGGGCCCCATGGTGGTGAGCATGCGCCCCATTCCCGCCGCCCAGGTCCCCAAGGCGGTCCTGTGCACGGGACGCTTCCCGGCGGTCCACGGTGCTCCCGTCCACATAGGCGACCCGTCTCTCATCGGAATACAGGACGTGAATAAACCCGACATGGGTGACCCGGTGGACATCAACCCGGGAGAGGTGCCCGTCTTCTGGGCATGCGGCTGCACGCCCCAGGCCGCCATCATGGCGGTGAAGCCCCCCTTCTGCATCACCCACGCGCCGGGGCACATGTTTATCGCTGACCCGAAGGACGCCGACTACGCGGTGTTCTGATCCGCATTTCCGGAACTAAGGAACCGGAGGGAGCGAAAGCCCCTCCGGTTTTTTTATCCTGCCATTATGAGGGGAAGGGCTTCGTCGAGGATCGCCAGGGAGGCATGAAAATCGGCGAGGGAGATGCGCTCCTCCGACGTGTGGTCCAGCCTGCTGTCGCCTGGGCCGTAGGCTGCCATGGGGCAGTTCCACGCCGACGCGAGGTTGAAGTCCGCCGTGCCCCCCTTGGCAAGGATCCGGGGGATATTTCCGTTTTTCCTGATGGCCAGGCGGAGGGCCCGGGCCACGGGGTTGTTCTTGTCCTCCACGTGGGGCGGCGTCACGCCGCGGAACGATATGGACACGCCCCGCCTTCCAGCGGCCTCCCGGAGGAACTCCATCCACTTCCCGGGGCTGCTGCCCTCGGGAAGGCGGATGTCGAGCTCCGCTGTTCCTGACCGTTCTCCCTGTTCCTTTCCCTCCATGGAGACCACGGCGCCGGAGGGGCGCCGGATGACCGGCAGCGCCGGGTCGTCCAGGCTGTCAACCAGGTCCAGGATGTCGGCGGCGCACCGGAGGACTCCCGTAATGGGTCCTGCGTCACCGCTCCTGTGGGCTCCTCCGTCGGATGCGGCGAGCACCGCCCGGAGGCTGCCCCGGTAGCCGATGGTCACTCCGTCCGTTCCGGAGGGTTCTCCGATGATGCAGGCGGCGGGATGGTGCCTGGGAATCCGGTGGAGGGCTCCCCGGGAGTCGGTCTCTTCCCCGGTGGCGGCCACGAGGGTGACGGCCCAGTCAGGGGGGAGGGATACCCGCCCTCCGGCGGCGGCGAAGGCGCACAGGGGCCCCTTGGCGTCCACCGTTCCCCTTCCCCAGAGAATGTCCCCTTCAAGGCGGTGTTCCGGGCCTCCGGGCACGGTGTCGATGTGCCCCAGGAGCACAAGTTCCCTCGATCCCAGGCCCCGCCGGGCCACCACGCTCCCCGAGCCGTCCGTCTCGACCCGCTCCCACCCGAGGGAGGGCAGTACGTCCGCGAGATAGGAGCAGGCGGCCTCCTCCCGGCCGCTCGTGCTCGGAATGGACACCAGCCGGGAAAGAACGGACACCGGGGCGGTCATTCCGCTCCCTCCTCCAGGGTTTCGGCAAAGAGGGCCGCCGCCCGGTCGAAATCTTCCCTTTCAGCGGTGAAGGGGGCAAGGAACCGGACCACCGACGGTCCTGCGGGAAGAGCCAGGAGCCCTTTTTCCTGGAGGCGCTTCACCACGGGAACGGCCTTTCCACGGAGCTCCACTCCGTTGAGGAGCCCCCGTCCCCGGACCTCCGCGACGAGGGGGGAGCCGATTGCCGAAAGGAGGTTCCGGAAGTAGCTTCCCAGAGCGTCTGCCTTCGCAGGGTATCCTTCGTCCTTCAGCAGCTTCAGCGAAGCGTCCGCCAGCGCAGAGGCGAGGGGGGCCCCTCCGTAGGTGGAGCCGTGTCCCGATGGGGGAAAATCACCCAGCTCCCGTTTCCACAGGGTCAGTCCCGCAGGCAGGCCCCCCGCGACACCCTTGGCGAAGCAGATAATGTCGGGATCGAGCCCCGCGCCGGGAGAGGCGGTGAAATTGCCGCATCGTCCCCACCCGCTCTGGATTTCATCGCAGACGAGGAGGGCCCCGGCTTCCCGGCAGGCTTCCGTTATCCGGGCGCCCAGTTCCGGTGCAAGAGGATAGACTCCGCCCTCTCCCTGGACTGGCTCCACGAAGACCGCCGCCGTTTCACTGTCCACCGCACAGGGGAGCTCCTCAGGCTTGACGTGGGTCACCGGAGCGAGAATACGGGTCCAGTCTTTCCGGTACTGGGGGTTGAAGGTGAGGGAAAGGGCCCCCAGGGTCCGCCCGTGAACGGCCCGCCGCAGGGCAAGCACCTTCTTTCTGTCCGGACGGAGGGAAAGGGCCAGCTTGAGGGCCGCCTCCACCGATTCGGTGCCGCTGTTGCAGAAAAAGACGGCATGCCCCGGCAGTTCCTCCGTAATGCGCCTGCGGAAGGCATTCCGGGCCGGGGAGCCCATTCCAAGTCCCACTGTCCAGGGGGACCCGGCCGCTTTTCGCAGGGCCTCCACGAGCACAGGATGGCAGTGGCCGAAGAGTGCCGCTCCGCTCCCGCAGTAGAAGTCCAGGTATTCTTTTCCCCGGTCGTCCCGGACGGTGGCTCCCGTCCCGGAAACGACCGTCAGCCCGCGGCTGCCATAGATCCCCGACACAGCAGGGTTCCTCCTCCGGACAGGCCCGATTCCACCGGCGACGACGCCCGGCTGTCGGCTATCACCACGGCCCCGGCGCCCCCTTCAAGGGCTTCCCTGGCGGCCAGGAGCTTCCGCTTCATGTTCCCCCTGGCGCAGTGATCCAGGTCGTCCCATCCGTCCAGGTTCCCCTCGTCTATTTTTGACGCCGGATCCCCCGGATCCCGGAGCAGCCCCGGCACGTTGCTCAGGATTGCCAGGACATCCGCTCCAACGGCGGCGGCGGCGGCGGCGGCGAGGCGGTCGCCGTCCACGTTGAGAATCCGCCCGCTTTCCGAGTCGTCCGCCGCGAGGGGAGGAAGGAGGGGCAGGCCGCCCATTTCCCATACGGCATGGATGTCCCCGGGGTCAAAGGACACGATGGAGCCGCTGTAGTTTCCCCGCAGGATGCGGACCTTGCCGTCCTCCACGGAGCGGAGGGCGTCCTTCCGCTTCGCCGCCGCACCCTTCGAAGCGGGGGGGTAGAGAGGAACGGCATGGATTCCCATTTTCCCCAGGGTTTCCGCAAGCCGGACGGAAAACCGGCAGCAGGCTGCTTCGAAGAGGGCCAGCTCGCCCTCGCTCACGAAACGGCTTCTGAAACCTCCGGGGCTTGTGACGTAGAGGGGTTCCGTCCCGGCGGCCCGGGAAAGATCCTCCATCATGGAACTGGCCCCGTGGGCAAGGACCCACTGTTCGCCCCGCTCCATTCGTTCCTTTATCTCCTCGAGGAGGGAGAGGAAAACATTACCCCTTGCTCCCCCTATTTTGACGACGCCCCGCTGTATCCGGCGATTCATGGTCATTCCTCCCGCTGTCGTTATGCCGGGTAGACCGGCAGCATTCCGAGCCCGGCAGTCTCGTCCAGTCCAAGCAGAAGGTTCGCGGACTGGACCGCGCTTCCCGCGGCCCCTTTCATAAGGTTGTCGATGGCAGTCACCACCACGAGCCTCGTGCCGTCCTCGTGAAGGGTGAAGCCGGTGAGGGCCTGGTTGCTGCCCGTGACGAGCTTCGGTTCGGGCAGACGGAGATGGGACGGCCTGGCGGGGCAGAGGGAGACAAAGGGCTCTCCCGAATAGGCGCTCCTGTAGGCCTTCCACAGTTCCGCTTCCTTTACCCTGCGGGAGAGGTTCACGTAGGCGATCATCTGGACGCCCCGGATCATCTCCACCGCCGTCATGGTCAGGGTCACTCCTTCCTCGGAGAGGTTCAGCTCCTGGAGGATCTCGGCAAGGTGCCTGTGGCGGAAGGGTTCGTACACCCTCAGGGCCCGGCTCCGGAAAGGATGGTGGCTTCCTGTGGTGGGCGTCGCCCCTGCTTCGGAGGATCCCACACGGACCTCAATCCTCACGTCGCCGATCAGCCCGGCCCGGGCCAGGGGGTACAGGCCGAGGATGGAGCAGGATGCGTTGCACCCCACACCGCTGGCCAGGTCCGCTCCCTTCAGCTTGTCCCGGTACAGTTCCGGAAGACCGTAGACCGCCCTCTCCAGCAGTTCGGGAAAGAGGGGAGCCGAACCGTACCATTTTTCGAAATCCGCCGGATTCCTGAGGCGAACGTCCCCGGAAAGGTCGGCCACTTTCATCCCCCTGTCGAGGCATTCCCGGATCAGGGGGGCGGAGGCCCCGTGGGGGAGAGCCAGGAAGGCGATGTCCGCAGCTATTGTCTTTCCTTCTTCGGGACTGCAGAAAGCCAGTTCCGGAAAACTTCCCCGGAGATGGGGGTGGGTATGCCAGACCGGCTGTCCGGAACGGCTCCGGGAAACTGCCGCTTCCACTTGTATGGAGGGGTGTCCCGCGAGAATCCTCAGGACCTCTCCTCCCGCCATGCCGTTGGCTCCCCAGATGATTGCCCGGACCGCGGAACTCATTCTTTTGCCCCGCCCGTGCCGGACGCGAGGGACCAGACGTGTTCCACGAGCCGCCCCGCGATATCGACGCCAGTGAGCTCGCCGTCGGAGCTGCGGAACTCGGGCTGTCCGTTCACTTCATTCACCATCCAGCCGCCTTCCGGTTTCTCGAAGAGGTCGACCGCGAGGACCTCGCCGCCGATGGCATTCTGTACCCTGCCCAGAAGCGCCCTGATCTCCGGGGACAGAGGGTATTTCCCGGGGGTCGCGCCCCGCGCGGTGTTCGTGATCCAGTGGTCGCTGCATCGCTTGATGACAGTGAGAACCTCTCCTCCGAGAAGGGTCGCCCGGAGGTCAAACCCCTTCTTCTCGACGTACTGCTGCAGAAAGAGGACAGAGTGGGCGGCGCCCATGTGAGCCTTGTGTTCGGCGACTGCCTCAAGGGCATCCCGGTCATTGATCTTCGCCAGGAGTCTCCCCCAGCTGCCTGTGGCGGGCTTGATCACAAGCGGGAAGCCGAGGCGCTTCGCCCCTTCGGCCGCACCCTCGGGAGAGAAGGCCACCGCGTACTCCGGCTGTGGTATTCCTGCGGCCGAGAGCTTCGCAGCGGTGACGATCTTGTCAGCGCAGAGAGCCATTACGCCGGAAGAGTTCACCGTGAGAACGCCGCGCGACTCCAGCAGAACCGCGAGAGCTGAGTTTTGCGTCTGGCTCACGCACCTGCAGAGCGCGACGTCGCCCCTGTCCCCGGGGAGATCCGGCCACATTCCGTCGCTGACGTTCACCGCGGAGAAGGGAATGCCCCGTTCCCCGGCGGCTTTGAACAGCAGTTTCTCTTCGGTGCGGAGACGGGTGTAGAAGATGAAGAAGTGTGCCATCTACTCTCCCCAGTCCTCCTGGACTTCGGGGGCCTCGGCGACGGTGACCGGGTTCAGGGAAATGATCTCCAGCTCCGTGCCGCAGTCCGGGCATGTCAGAAGCTCGCCCTCCAGAACTTCGGCGGGAAGAATGACGTCCCCTTCGCAGACAACGCATTGAACTTTAGTTGACATAAATGATCCCTCCAAAATAAAAATTTACAATGGGGGGATTGTAAACCTGTGTTCTTTTTCCGTCAAGTAGGGAAATAATGTTTCTTTTTTCTGTATGTTTCATACGGAAGGACGGCAGGAATTCCTGTCGCTGGTTGATTTTGGTGTGCTAGTGGAAGAAGAGGCGAATTAATGCCGCCCGTGACTTCGGATGGAAGTAATCAAAAAAAAGCCGGAGGTACCGCGCGACAGGTGCGGTACCTCCGGTGTGGTCTTTATTATTCCGGAAAAATCCTCCCCGAAATCACCCTGTGCACAGGATCCGCGGGAGGAACGTCATCCGGAGGCGGGAAGCGGTTATACTTTAAACTGACCGAGCTGGCGCTCCATCTCCTCCATGCCTTCAAGGAGTGTCCTCGATTGTTCCGTGACCGATTCGAACGCTTCACGTGCAGACTGGGTTGAATTCCTGATCCCCTCGAGCCGTTCAACGATATTGGATGTTCCCTGCGCGATGTTGTCCACGGCCCCTGCAATTTCAATATTCGACTGTGACTGGTCGCGGGCCAGTTCAGAGACCTTGTTCAGCTCTGCGTCCATCGAGGAGAGTTCATCCATGCTTGCCTTCAGCGTCTGCTGGAGAACACCCGCCTTTTCGACCACGGTGCGCAGAGTTTCCTCTTCCTCCTCGGTGGCCTTGATGGATTCTCCCGCGTATCCGGAAAGTGAGTTCATGAGGTTGGAAATTTCGCTCGCGGCCCGGTTGGATTCTTCGGCGAGCTTCCGAACCTCGTCTGCAACAACCGCGAAGCCGCGTCCTGCCTCCCCGGCTCTTGCCGCCTCGATGGCGGCGTTCAGTGCAAGCAGGTTCGTCTGGTCCGCAAATCCCGTTATGGCGCCCACAAAACCAGCGATCGAATCGACCGCCTCCGCCAGGGCGGACATCTTCGCCCTGTTTTCCTGGGAACGCGTGCTGACCGCCTCGATATCAGAGACAACCTCCTCCAGCTTGCGGGCCACGTCTTTCGTAAATCCGGTCGTCTTCGCCGAGGATTCCACGCACTGTCCTGCCGCCTTTGCAACGGAGACTGATGTTGCAGACATCTCCGCAACTCCGGCGTTTGTCTGTTCGACTGCGGCTGCATTGGATTCAGAGAGTGAAACTATTTCCTCAACCCCGCCGTTGACCAGCTCGATGGATTCCATGGATTTCCCGGAGAGAGCGGAAAGCCTGCGCGATTCGTCGCCGAGACGCCTTGATATGCCGATCACGTCGACAACAAGGCAGGAGAGCTTTTCGATGAACTGGTTCATGGAAGAACCCAGCCGTCCCACTTCATCCTCCGTCCTGACCGCGATGGAGACCGTGAGATCTCCCTCCCCCTCGCCGAGGTCACGGACCACGTCGGTCATGCGGCGCAGCGGAGCGACAACCCGAAGAAGGCCGATAACGTTGAGGAGCAATACCAGCGTCACAATCCCAAGGGCGAAGAGGAGAATTTTACGTACAACAGCTGCCTCCGCTTCGGCTGCCTGGACCGAGAATGAGGCGATGAGCTGATCCCTGGTCTTTTCGCTGGCCCGTGTGAGTTCCGTGAGATATGCCGTATCGAGTCCTATCTCAACCGATCCTATCTTCTTTCCTTCCCGCAGGATTTCGGCTGTGAAGGGCCGGGCAGCCGCTCCCTCCTTCTTTTCACCTGCCATTTTCGAACCGTCCTGAGCGTAGATGACGGCGTATGCCACATTCGGCACATTGAGCATGTCCTTCGCGTAGTCCTTCAGCGATTCCTCGTTGTAATCCCACAAGGGAGTGGCGGAAATGGTCGCGAGGTAACCGGACATGGCTTCGCCGTACGCCTGGGCGCTCCGTTCGTCGTTGGCGTTCTTGTTCTGGATGTCCTCGTTGAGCATCTGTTCAGCGACGCGCTCGACAGAGGAAGACATCTGGTCCACTCCTCTCTGGGCCATAAATGCCAGCGAACCCGCAAGGAGAATCATGCTGAAAGCCACAAGTAATCCGAGTTTTGCAACGATGCTTTTCGACACGTGCAATACCCCCTCATTGATATGATGCCGCGGATGATGTCCCCAAATACTGAGTTAATTTTACAGAGGAGCGCAATTGTACGAAAAATGTTTCCTGGTAAGAAAGCGGGTTTGGCTGATCCGGTAATTATTTTGGAAAATCTGATGAAATAATGAACTATTCCTTAATGAAGGATAGCCCGAAAAAAGGTTTATTGCAAGATACTTTACGGACAATGATTTACGGACAGTGACAGGATCATTAAAATGCAGCAGTGAACGTAAACTTCGGATCTTCGGAAACCGGTCCGGAAGAATCTTCTTGACTTCCTTCGAAGGTTTGATATATTGCTAAACGACATAGAGTATAATTTATAGAAAAAGATGTTTTTTTACTCAAAATAGTGTTCCATTTATTTGTGTGCAATATAGGGAGAACAGTCTGGCGACAAACAAAGGAGGACGAGATGATGAAGTGTTTGAAAGCAGTTCTTGTGCTGATGTTCTGCCTGGTTTCGGCAGGCGCCTGGGCTTTGACGGCCGATGATATTGTGTATATGACAGAGGAGTACCCCCCCTTCAACATGGCGGGGCCCGACGGGGTGGCAACAGGAGCCTCGGTTGAAGTAATGGCGGCTATTTTCGAGAGAGTGGGTGCCTCGAAAACGGCGAAGGATATCCAGGTTCTTCCGTGGGCGCGGGGATATAAGGAAGTCCAGGATACGCCCAACACCTGCCTCTTCCTCATGACCATGACGGACGAGCGCAAGCCGATGTTCAAGTGGGTCGGCCCGGTGGCCCCGACCAACGTCGGCGTAATGGCGCTCAAGAGCAAGGGATTGAAAATAGCATCCGTCAGCGACCTGGTGAACCTGAAAGCAGGCGTTATCCGTGAAGATATCGGAGACACGCTTGCCCAGCAGGCGGGAATAAAGCACATCGAGCGGGTTCCCACCAACGAGCAGAACATCAAGAAGATCAGTGAAGGGCGCATCGATATCTGGGTCTTTGAAGAGAGCGTCGCCAACTGGCAGATAAAGGGATTCGGGTTCAACCCTGACGATTTTGAAAGCATCTGGCGCCTGAGCGAAAGCGACCTCCACTTCGCCTTCCACAAGGATACGGACGATGCGCTGATAGCAGCGATGCAGAAAGCTCTCGACGATATGAAGGCCGATGGCGCCTACGATGCCATCATGAAAAAGTACGCCATCAACTGACCGTCCACAGCTTATCCATAACGGCTTGTGCCGAGGCCGCCCCTTCAGGGGCGGCCTTTTCTCGTGCCCACGGTGGCGGAACCTCGTGGCGCGTGATGGTGCTGTCCGTCGCGGTTTATCGGGAAGTACGGTTTTACCGGCCATTTATTCGTGCCGCTTGACAGCGAGGGGCGAGACGCTTAAGATAGTAATCGATTACTATCTTTAGAAAAAGAAGAAGGTGCAGCCCAATGGCAGTAAACGGAAAATACCTTCCGGCGGAAGAGCGGCGGGCCGTTATCGTGGAAACCGTCCTCACCCTTGCCGCGGAAGGAAATCCCTCGGAGATAACCACCGCAGCCATCGCGGAGCGCATGGGCCTGACCCAGGGAGCCCTCTTCCGTCATTTCGCGAACAAGGATGCCATCTGGGAAGCTGTCATGGCATGGGCGGCCCGGGAACTGGCGTCGAGGCTGGATGCGGCGGCGACGGCTGCCCCGACGCCGCTTGATGCCCTGGAGGCTGTCTTTTTCGCCCATATCGGCTTCATCGCCGAATACCCCGGCGTGCCGGGAATCTTCTTCGGTGAGCTGCAGCGCCCCGGGGGCAGCCCGGCCCGGGAGCGGGCAAGAGAACTGTTGGAAGGGTACGGAACACGCCTCCGGTCCCTCCTCCGGGAGGGCCAGGCCGCAGGGCAGCTTTCACCGGCTTTCGACTCCGATGCTGCGGCGAGTCTTTTCGTTGGTATCATCCAGGGGCTGGTGCTCCAGTCGTTCCTCTCCGGATCCCGGGAGACCATTTCGAGAAATGCCCCGGCGGCTTTCGCGTTCCTGCGGCGGGGCATTGAAGAGGGGGATGCTCCATGAAAAGAGTCTGGCGGACGGTTCTCCTTCTTGCGGCTATTCTGTCCCTTGCCGTTATCTTTCTGTACGTGATGATGCGTTCGGGTCCCCTGGCCCCGGTGCCGGTGACGGAGACGGTCGTGGAAAACCGGTCCATAGCCCCGGCACTCTATGGTATAGGGGTTGTGGAATCGGGAGCGGTGTTCCGTGTTGGTCCCACCTCCCCCGGAAGAGTCCGGGAGGTTTTTGTCCATGTGGGCGACATGGTTCAACCGGGCCAGAAAGTTGCTGTCATAGACCCGGTGGACCTTGACCAGCGGATGGCCGCCCAGAAAGCGTCCATAGCACGGCTCGAGGCATTCATGCGGGCCGCCGCCGCCAGGACGTCGGAGACCGGGGCAAAGAAGGACTACGCAGAAGCCCAGTCGAAGCGGTACGACAACCTTCTGAAGCCGGGGGCGGTGAGCGTGGACGCGGCGGAGGCAAAGCGCCAGGAGCGCCTGGTGTCTGCAGCCGCCTGGGCATCGTCGAAGGCGGACCTTCAGGCAGCCCGGGCGGAACTGGAGCGGGCGAAGGCTGACCTGAACGCCATTGTGTCCCAGAAGAGCAATCTCGAGCTGACGGCTCCGGCTGCGGGGCTTGTCTCTTTCAGGGGGGCCGAACCGGGGACGACGGTGGTGGCTGGCCAGACAGTGGTGGAAATTATCGACATAGAGAGTATCAGGGTCTCGGTCAGATTTGACCAGGCAATGGCCTCGGGGCTCCGGGCCGGTCTTTCGGCTGATATAGTTCTCCGGTCCCGGAACGGCCGGGTGCTGCCCGGGAGTATCCTTCGGGTGGAGCCTCTTGCAGACCAGGTGACCGAGGAGATGCTTGCCAAGGCTGTCTTCGACGTGCTCCCCGAAGTCATTCCTCCCCTGGGGGAGCTGGCGGAGGTGACCGTGGATCTTCCGCCCCTGCCCGAGACACCGGCAGTTCCCGATGGAGCGCTGCAGCGATATGGCGGCAGGCTTGGCGTATGGGTCATCGAAAACGGATCCATAGCTTTCAGGCCTGTTACGACCGGAAGAAGGGACCTTGAAGGAAGAGTTCAGATCCTGGAAGGACTTGAAGCCGGAGAGCGGGTTGTTGTCTACAGCGTCAAGGCTCTGACGCAGAGGAGCAGGGTGAAGGTCTTTGAATCACTCGAGGGGATAAATCCATGATCAACCTCGCGGGCCGGGATATTCTCCACGGATGGGGAAAGTTTGCTCTCACCGGCCTCGGACTGGGTCTCCTCATCGGAGTGACGCTCACCATGGGGGGGGTCTACCGTGGCATGGTGGATGACGCCATGGTGCTCCTCGACAACAGCGGAGCCGATCTCTGGGTTGTCCAGCAGGAGACCCTGGGTCCCTATGCCGAATCCTCGAGCATTTATGACGACACCTGGAGGAGTGTGGCCGGAATGCCGGGCGTGGAGGCGGCCTCCAGCGTCACCTACCTCACGACCCAGGTCCGCAGGGGTGACGAAGATGTGAGGGCAATGGTGGTGGGAGTGGATCCAGGAATGCCCGGATCGCCGGGGCAGCCCGGCTACCTTGCCGCCGGAAGGCACATTGCCCGCAGCCATTACGAGGCAGTGGCGGATGCCGCTGCGGGATTCCGCCTTGGTGACGAGATTCGTATCAGGAGGAATACCTATACCGTGGTGGGCGTTACCCGCCGCATGGTCTCCTCGGGAGGGGATCCCATGATCTTCATCCCGCTGAAGGACGCCCAGGAGGCCCAGTTCCTGAAGGACAACGACTCCATCCTGCAGCAGCGGCGCCGTACGGCATCGAACCCGTCGCTGAACCGCCCCGGAGTCCCCGGGCTCCTGGAGAGTGTCATTGCCTCCCAGAGTTCCAACCTCTTCGTGAACGCCGTCCTTGTGCGTCTCCTTCCGGGAGTGGACCCGGAGAAAACGGCGGAGCACATCCGGCGCTGGATGCGCCTCGAAGTGTACACCAGGGAGCAGATGGAGCAGATCCTCCTCGGCAAGCTCATTGCCACGTCATCGAGACAGATCGGCATGTTCCTCGTCATCCTCATCATAGTGAGTGCCGCCATCGTAGCGTTCATCATCTATACCCTCACCCTGGGAAAGATCCGGGAGATCGCCGTGCTGAAGCTCATCGGGACAAAAAACCGGACCATCGTGTCCATGATCCTCCAGCAGGCAGTGGGACTCGGTGTCCTCGGCTTCATGATCGGGAAAATTTCCGCCACGTTCTGGGCCCCCTTTTTCCCCAAGTTCGTCCTGCTCGAGGCCCGGGATGCGGTGACCGGATTCGCGGCCGTGATCGTCATGTGCGTCCTTGCAAGTATCCTGGCAATCCGGGCGGCGCTCAAGGTGGACCCTGCGGAGGCCATAGGAGGCTGACATGGCTGACCAGAAGAAACGGGGAATAACCATAGAAGCCCTTCGCAAGCGATACGGTTCGGGAGAAACGGCAGTGGATGCCCTGAAGGGAGTGGACATGGCAGTGTCTCCCGGAGAGGTGGTCGGCCTCATCGGCCCATCGGGATCAGGAAAATCCACCCTGCTCAAGTGTCTCGGAGCTGTGATTGAACCCACAAACGGCCGAATGATCCTTGGAGATGAGGTGATTTACGACGGGAAGTGGAAAATAAAGGATCTCAGGGCTCTCCGAAGAGACAGGATCGGATTTATCTTCCAGGCCCCCTATCTCATTCCGTTTCTTGACGTGACGGATAACGTGGCCCTCCTCCCCATGCTGGCGGGCCATCCCGACGGGGAATCCAGGAAGCGGGCCAGAGAACTGCTGGAAGCCCTGGATGTGGTTCACAGGGCCTCGGCCATGCCCTCCCAGCTTTCAGGCGGAGAGCAGCAGCGGGTGGCCATTGCCCGCGCTCTTGCGAACCGTCCGCCGGTGATCCTGGCCGACGAGCCCACAGCACCCCTGGACAGCGAGCGCGCCCTGTCGGTGATTACCATACTGAACGCCATGGCAAAACAGTACGAGACGGCGATCATTGTGGTCACCCACGATGAGAAGATCATCCCCACGTTCCGGAGAATTTACCATATCCGGGACGGAAAAACTGAGGAAATGGCAGGCGAAGGCCGTTCCCTTGAAATAAAAAAGAACATCCAGACAGAGGAGGAGACAGCATGATTACAAGAAACCTTGCAGATTTTGGACCAATGGGAAACGCCCACGGAGTGGACGCAAGGAACATCTACGACACCGACGACGCCGTCCTCACGGTGATCACCCTGAAGCCGGGCCAGTCAATGAAGCGGCACATCACTCCGGTGGACGTGGCCTTCTATGTCCTCGAAGGAAAAGGGACAGTGGAAATAGGGGAGGAAAAACAGGAAGTGAGCAAAGACACGCTCATCGAAAGCCCGAAGGATATAATGCACTGCTGGTACAACACCAGCGACGCCGATCTCCGGTTTCTGGTGGTGAAGGCCCCCAAACCGACCCGGAAGACCACCTTCCTCAATTCCTGACAGGCAGGCACGCTCCAGGCAGCGGGGAGTGTCTCCGGTGTTTGCTGCACAAACAATGATTATCGAAAAAACCTTTGGCCGCTTTCCGGATTCCGGAGGGCGGCCTCTTCCCATCCGAAGGCCATCGCGACGGAGAGGAAACCCTCCTTGTTCTATGGTAGTATACATTCGAAAGGGGATGATCGACTGTGTCAGAATCCCGGGAAAGAGAACGGGACCTCGTCGCTTCAATCATGAGGCGGCTGTACCGGCAGGGGCTGACCACCTGCTCCGGGGGAAACGTGAGCCTCCGGTGCGGCGATGTGATCCTCATAACCCCTTCGGGGACGGACAAGGGAGAAATCACCGCCGACGAAATCGGGGCCGTGACCCCGGAAGGAGAAAACCTTGTCCCGGGTCTGAAGCTCAGCATAGAGACAGGGATGCACCTGGAAGTCTACCGGAACCGCCCCGAAGTGAACGGCATCGTCCATGCCCACCCCGTAACGGCTTCTACGTTCGCGGCCCTCGACAGGCAAATTGATACCCGGCTCACCGCCGAGACCTGGCATGTCCTGGGCACGCCGGTCAGGGCGCCCTACGCCCTTATGGGGACGTCGGCTCTTGCCCGGATCGTCGGGGAGGCTGCGGGAAAGGGCAATGCCGTAATAATGGAAAACCATGGTGTCCTGACAGTAGGGGAAACCCTCCTTCAGGCCTTCGACAGGCTGGAACTCCTCGAGGCAGCGGCGAAAATGACATGGATTGCAGAAACCATGGGTTCCACCCGGCCGCTGACAGAGGAACGAATGAGGGAAATTGAAGAGGTGTACGGCAGGCGGAAATGACCGCCGTGCACAATCATTAAAGAAGGTGTCTTCATGTTCATCGCGTCAGCCCTCGGCATTCTGGCGGCATTTTTCTTTTTCGGCATTTTGTCCTCCGGAAAGGTAAGCTCTTCCTCGGAGTATTCCGTGGCCAGCAGAAAAGCGACTGCCGGCGGCGTTTCGGGCATCATCCTCGGCAGTCTCGTCGGAGGTTCGTCCACCGTCGGGACGGTGCAGATGGCCTATCATTACGGCCTGTCGGCCTGGTGGTTTACCCTGGGTGGCGGCATCGGCTGCCTCATCATGGGACTGTGGTTTGTCAGGCCCCTGAGAGCGACGGAGCTTATCACCCTTCCCCAGTTCCTCGGCCGCCATTTCGGGCAGGGATCGGCGGTTCTCTCCGCCGTGGCCACAGCCCTGGGCTCCTTCATCGCCCTCATCGCCCAGTTCCTTGCCGGTACTGCCCTGCTGGGCTCGGTCTTCCCTTTTCCCGCATGGGTGTCTGCCCTTTTCATGGCGGTGCTCATCCTGGCCTTTGCCTACGGGGGAGGCATCAAGAGCTTCAGCAGGCTGGGAAAGGTGAAGATCATCTTTCTTTATGGTGTCATGATCCTCTGCGTCGGAGACGCGTTCCTCTCGGGGCAGACCCCCTCGGTGCTCCTCCGGTCCCTCCCCGCCGATCCCTTTTTCAACATCTTCGCCCGGGGTGTGGCCAGGGATCTCGGTGCCTTCACATCGCTGCTCTGCGGCGTCCTGTGCGGCCAGATCTACATCCAGGCGGTCTACGCGGCCTCCTCCGACGCCACCGCCCGGAAGGGGTGTCTCTGGACCTCCATGATCACACCGCCCCTTGGCCTCCTGGGCGTCTGGATCGGCCTGGCCCTCCGGAACTCAGGCGTGGCCGTGGAAGCATCCCAGGCCCTTCCCTTCTTCATACGGACGTCCTTTCATCCCCTCGTTGCCGGGCTGCTGTGGTCGGGGATCATGATTACCGTCCTGGGGACCTCGGTGGGGATCACCTTCGGCGTGGCCACCAACCTTACCCGGGACATGTACCTGAAGACGAAGCGGGCTGCCGGCTACGATGACGCGAAAATTCTTTTCGCCAGCAGGATCACCGTTCTCGGAACGGTGATCGTCGCCGGTCTGATCGCCCTCGCGGCGGGGAAAAGCATGATCCTCCAGTGGGCATACCTGGGTATGGGCATCAAGGGGGCTGGCATCATCATTCCTCTCATCGCCGCAGTCTTCCTGCCCGGAAGGCTTCCTTCGGGGTGGAGTTTCCTTTCGGGAGCCGGCGGCCTCGGCGGTGTCTTCCTGGGAGCAGTGTTCTTCAAGGGCATGGATCCACTGCTGCCGGGGCTTGCCCTCTCGGGACTCATCGCCCTGACCGGCATCTTCCTCGCCGGGAGAAAAAGTAACCTGCCGGGAGAAGAGACTGATTGATCCGTCCTCCTGCCGATACGGTAATACAGGCAATGCTGGTATAATATTTCTCTGGATCAGCACCGGATTTTCAGGGAGGAATGGAGAATGAGCCGGAGTTTTGCCGTGTTTTTTTCGCTCTACATGCTCATATACGGCGGCATCCATATCGTTGTCTATTTCCGGCTCAGAAACGCCATCGGGCCGGGATGGAAATGGACCGCCCTTTTTATCCTCACATCAGCCGCCATGATCATCGGCGCCCGGGCCCTGTGGCTCTTTGACTTCGGGAATGCCCATACCCTGAGGAAGGTTCTCTCCTATTCGGGATATGTATGGATGGCTTTTATCTTTCTGACCTTTTCATGGTTCATCCTGCTTGACCTTGCCAGGGTGTTTCTGTGGGTCCTGGACGGGATTCTTTCATCCCGCTTCGGCGATCTTCTCGCTTCACCGAAGCTCCGGGCGTTCATCGCAGTGTCTGCCGCTCTTTTCATCTGTTTTTATGGCTGGTTCGAGGCATTGAACATCAGGACGGTCCACGTCACCATTCCCACAGCGAAACTGCCTCGAGGAGTGGACAGGGTCCGCATCGCCCAGCTTTCCGATGTGCATCTCGGGTGGATCATCCAGGAAGATCGCCTGGCCGCCATGCTTGACACGGTGAAGGCGGCGGAGCCTGACATGCTCGTGATCACCGGCGACCTGGTTGACGGCGACATGGAGGAGCGGGAGGCGGAAGTCGCCCTGTTCAGGGGGCTGAACCTGCCCCATGGAATCTATGCGGTGACGGGAAACCATGAATACTATGCAGGCCTCGGGCAGGCGCTGGCCTTCAAGGAACATGCAGGCCTGAACGTCCTGCGGAACGAAGCCGTACGCGCAGGAGGGATCATCCTCGCCGGAGTGGACGACCGGGCTGCCGGGAGATTCGGTTTTGAGACTGTTCCGGATGCTTCAGTTCTTTCGGGGATGCCCGCAAACCGATTCGTGGTCCTTCTCAAACACCAGCCGGTCATCGACTCCGAGGCTGTTGGGATGTTCGATCTCCAGCTCTCGGGGCACACCCACGGCGGGCAGATCTGGCCGTTCTACTGGGCCACCCGCGTCGTCTATGATTACCGTCCCGGCCTGCGGGCCATCGTTCCCCGTGAAAAAAGCGGCCAGGCCCACGCCGCGTCGTCCCGGAGGCAAAGCCGGGTCTACGTGAACAGAGGCACGGGTACCTGGGGACCCCCCATACGGTTCCTCACACCTCCCGAAGTCACGGTCATCGACATCGTGAGGGAATGAATACAGAAAGAGCGTATCTCTGGTTGGAAGGGATGTTCGTAATAGAGTAAAACAGCGGGACTGAAGCGGACGATGTTTTTGTGCGACGATCTATCTCTGTGATAGGGGAAATTTTCCAAAGCCCTATCCGGAGAAAACATGTGTACAGGCCGCAAAGATTCCTCCGGGCACACAGAATGAGGTTTTCCGGACCCCATGAAATAAAGGAAAGGTGGAATGACAATGCGAAAATATTACGTTGCTGACGCCTTCGCCGATGCAGTGTTTGAAGGGAACCCGGCCGGCGTGTGCATTCTTGACGAGTGGATTTCCGAAGACCTGATGAAGAAAATCGCCATGGAAAACAACCTGTCCGAAACCGCATTCGCGGTCAAAGAGGGAGATTGTACATACGGTCTGCGATGGTTTACGCCGGTGGGGGAAATTGACCTTTGCGGACATGCTACCTTCGGAACCGCCTTTGTTTTGTTCCGCTTCGGGGAACAGGAGGCTGACACGCTGCATTTTCATGCAAAAAAATGCGGTCATCACCTGATCGTCAGAAAGAACGGCGATATGTTGTCCATGCAGTTTCCGATAATCGTTCCTGAGCGGTATGTGTATGCCGAATATATGGGCGAAGGGCTTGGCGCCGTTCCCTCGGAGGTCTACAGAACAGAGCGCGACCTGCTGCTGGTGTATGACTCTGATGAAACGATCCGAAACATGAAGCCTGACTTTTCAAAACTCAAGGAATTTCCGGTCGGCCTTTCGGTCTATGTGACTTCGAAGAGCAGCAGCAGAGAGTACGATATCGTGGCACGTGCTTTCTGGCCAAAAATCAACGTAAATGAGGACCCCGTTTGTGGAACCATGTACTGTGCGCTGATGCCATTCTGGCGTGAGCGGCTTGGAAAGGATACGCTGGTGGCACGACAGCTTTCCCAACGAGGCGGAACCGTCTATTGTTCTTACAATGGCGACAGCGTGAGCATCAGCGGCAGAGGTGCGTTGTATTTAACCGGAAACATTTTGGTGGATGAATAAGGTGAAACGATATGATATCTGAAATCAGCAGAACAGGTGCAGCGGGGTTGTATGAGATTTCCGCAGGAAACGTCCGCGCAGAGGGTATCTCCGTTGATATCCCCGGTACCGGACTCCAGATTTTACAGATTCGTTGCCAAAAGGGAATGCTGTTCTGTGGAATTTTCGACAAGTCGGTTGTCGAAAAGCTTCAGTTTCCAGCCGCTATTTTTTCCGCTCCGAAGTTTGAAGACATGATGAAAAACAAACCTGTCTATCTCAGTGAGGCTGCCGCAGCGCTGGGTGCAACTCCTGATATGACAGGACGGGATCTGGTCGGACTGTTTGGCTGATTTTACCCGCTGCAGACGGAAAAAAGCTCCTGGGGACTCGTAATGTCGGTTTGCGGATGAAGAAACGGCGGAACCGGTCGGGTGTTTCTTTTCCCTCATGAGGGGACGTGACCGGATGCAGGCCGTAAAGCAGCTTCAGGCGGAAAAGATGGAAGAAAAACCTGCGCCCGGGACAAGATCAGCAACAAACAGCGGCAGAGCATCCGCATCTGCCATGACACTGCGGGAATAAATCCTGAGGGATGAACTGATGAAAACAGGAAACGGCGTGAGCGAAGCCATGCCGTTTCCTGTACAAAGTTGTCTCTTTTGCCCCTTCCCGGCAATCCCGGTGAGGCCGTTCCTCTCCTCCGCAATCAGGTATAGAGCACCCGGAGGCAGGCCGCGCAGAGGGCTCCCAGACTGGACACGGTTTTCTCCCGGGGAAGGCCCGACGCGTCGTAGGCCAGGGGAAGCTCAGTGCAGGCCGCGCATACGGGGAGATCCCGTTCTTCCCACAGCTTCAGCACCACCCCTTTCAGCAGTTCCCCTCCCTCTGCCTTCCTGTTCGACTTCACCAGTTCGATGCTTTCCTGCACCTTCTGCTGGACGTCCAGTGACGGGACGAAGAAGGGGTAGTTTCTCTTCTCGCCGTAGCGCTGGTAGAGTCCGCTGTCCATGGTCCCCCTGGTGGCCAGGAGCCACGCTCCTTCGGGGCTCATCCTTCCGGCGGCCCCCACCGTCTCGTCGATGATGTGGATGAGGGGTACCGGCAGCTCGTCCCGGAAGCGGTCGATGAAAAAATGGGCCGTGTTGCAGGGGACGGCGAGAAAATCGGCTCCCCACCCCGCGAGGGTGAGGAGGTTCTTCTTCAGGCGCTCCGTGGGATCCTCCCCCGTGCCGAGAATGGCGCTGCTCCGGTCGGGCACCTGGGGGTCGGAGAGCAGGTAGGTCACGGCGTGCTCCTGGTCCCGGGAGACGGGGGCCCGCTCCGCCAGCAGGCGGAGAAACTCCGCCGCCGCCGCCGGTCCCATGCCGCCGAGCACACCGAGAATTTTATCGGGCTGTCTGTTGTTCACCATGAAAACACCTCCGGAGAGTTTTGTCCCTACATTATATATCATGCACAGGAGCGAGGCCCGAAGATGTTTCACAACCGTTACATTCCCGTGCGGCATCCGTTACCTATCCTCCCTATACTTTCATCATCGGCCGGGGATGGTCTCCGGCGAACGGACAAAAAACAAGGAGGTTCTTTCGCAATGAGAAAAACGGCAGCGGTTCTCGCGGGAATAGCGATCCTCTCCCTTTCGGGCATGGCCTTCGGGGCTGAAATGGTCATGAACGGATCCACCACGGTCCTTCCCATAGCCCAGGCGGCTGCGGAGAAGTACATGGCGGCAAACGAAGGCGTGAAGATCAGCGTCTCCGGCGGCGGCAGCGGCAACGGAATCAAGGCTATCATCGACGGAACCACGGATATCGCCAACTCTTCACGGTTCATCAAGCAGGACGAAGTCAAGGCCGCGGTGGAGAAGGGCACGTACCCCGTTCCTTTCGCGGTGGCCATGGATGCCCTGCTCCCCATCGTCCACCCCGACAATCCTGTCCAGGATCTCTCCATCGACCAGCTTCGGGCGATTTACTCCGGCAAGATCACCAGCTGGAAGGACGTGGGCGGAGAGGACAAGCCCATCGCCGTAGTGGGCAGGGACACCAGCTCCGGTACCTACGAGACATGGCAGGAGATCATCCTGAAGAAGGAAAGGGTGTCCCCCAGGGCCCTGATCGTGGCCTCCTCGGGTGCCATGCTCACCACCGTGGCCAAGAACAAGTACGCCATCGGCTACGACGGCATCGGCTACATCAACGACACGGTGAAGCCCCTCATGGTGAACGGAAAGAAGGGGTCCGCCGAGACCGCCCTTGACGGATCCTACCCCATCGCCCGCTTCCTGTACATGTTCACCAAAGGATGGCCCACCGGCGAGATCATGAAGTTCATGAACTACATGCTCGGCGACGAAGGACAGAAAGTGGTTGTCTCCACGGGGTTCGTGCCCCTGAGGATTCTGAAGTAGCGGATGAATGAATCGGACAGCGGATCCGGTGCTCCCTCCCCCGTCCCGGGGAGGGAGCACCAATTCAATGATGAAAGAGGGATTGTCATGAAAGACAGGCTGCCGGGAGCCATCGTGAAGGGAATTTCAAGCGCGGGGATACTGGTCATGCTCTTCATCCTGTACTTCCTTTTCCGCGAGGGGCTTCCCGTGCTCAGGAGCGTCACTCTGAAAGAACTGCTTCTCGGCGACCTGTGGTACCCCGCCGAAAACCCGCCTCTTCTCGGCATGTTCCCCCTCATCGCGGGCACCCTGGCTGTGACGGGGCTTTCTTCCCTGCTGGCGGTTCCTTTCAGCCTTCTCATCGCTGTTTTCGTTTCGGAGATGGCCCCCCGCCCGATCCGGGAACTCCTGAAGCCGATCCTCGAGCTTCTGGGCTTCTTCCCTTCCATCGTCCTCGGCTTTATCGGCATGGTGGTCCTCGCCCCCTGGCTGCAGGAGACCTTCGATATGCTTTCGGGGCTGAACCTCTTCAACGCCTCCCTCCTGCTGGGCATTCTCACCGTTCCCGTGGTGAGTTCCCTTGCCGAGGAAGCCCTCGGCGCCGTTCCCCAGGACCTCCGGGACGCTTCCTACGCCCTGGGGGCCACCCGCTGGGAAACCACCCGGAAAGTGGTCATCCCCTCGGCCCTTCCGGGAATACTGAGCGCTTCTCTCCTGGGGATCATGCGGGCCATGGGAGAGACCATGGTGGTCCTCATGGCCGCGGGCGGAGCGGCTATCATCCCCCTGTCCGTCTTCGACCCCGTCCGGCCCCTCACCTCCACCATCGCCGCCGAAATGGGGGAGACCCCGGTGGGTTCTCCCCACTACGCTGCTCTCTTCTTCGGGGGCGTGATCCTCCTGGTCATGACTCTGACGGTGAACCTTCTCTCGGCCTGGATCGAGAAAAAGGGAAAGATGGTGAAGTAGCATGGATCGCCGACGAATAGCGGACAAAATCATGACCCTTCTCTGCTGGGCCGCCGGAATAACCCTGACCGCCCTGGTCTTTTCCGTCCTGGCCTTCGTCTTCGTGCGGGGGTATTCGGTTCTCTCCCTGGACTTCCTCCTGGAGCCTCCCCGGGACAGCATGACCAGGGGAGGCATCTTCACCCCCCTCATGGGAACCCTGCAGCTCGTTGCTGTGGCCATGGCGTTCGCCATTCCCGTCGGGGTGGCCACGGGGCTCTACTTTGCCGAGTATGCCCGGGACGACCTGTTCACCCGCATCCTCAGGCTGGCCATCCGCTCCCTCGCCGGGGTGCCTTCGGTAGTCTTCGGCCTCTTCGGGCTCTCTCTCTTCGTGATCCTGTTCCGGTTCGGACCGAGCCTTCTTTCCGCCGCGCTGACCCTGGCGTGCCTGACTCTGCCCCTCATGGTCACCGCATCGGAACAGGCCTTTCTCGCCGTGCCCCAGGACTACCGGGACGGGTCCTACGCCCTCGGAGCCTCGAAATGGCAGACCATCCGGCGGGTGGTGCTTCCTTCGGCGGCCCCCACGGTCATCACCGGGATCATCCTCAGCATCGGCCGTGTGGCGGGGGAGACGGCGCCCATCATGTTCACCGGTGCGGCCTTTTTCGCCCCCCATATCGCGAAAAGCCTCTTTTCCGAGGTGATGGCCCTGCCGTACCACATCTACGTCCTCGCCACGGCGGGAACGTTCATAGAAGAAACCCGCCCCATACAGTACGGAACGGTTCTCGTTCTTCTTCTTCTCGTCCTGGGAATCTGTTCCGTGGGGATATACATACGGTCCCGGCTTCGCCGGAGGATGCGCCGATAAGAGGGGGAGAACAATGGAAAACGTACAGATCTGCGCGAAAAACGTGAATCTCTATTACGGGGCTGCCCGGGTGCTGAAGGACGTCTCCGCGGACATCCTTGAAAACAACGTGACGGCCCTCATCGGTCCTTCCGGCTGCGGGAAAAGCACGTTCCTGAGGTGCATCAACAGGATGAACGACTTTATCCCCTCCGCCCGGTTCGAGGGAGAAATCCGCATCGACGGCACCGACATCTACGGAAGGGGAACGGACGTGATCGCCCTCCGGCGGAAGGTGGGCATGGTGTTCCAGAAACCCAACCCGTTCCCCATGTCCATCTATGACAACATCGCCTACG
>LSQX01215674.1_pt1 | contig 23112 bp, 21 predicted proteins | sample 654561 | NCBI WGS metagenome assembly LSQX01 (sample SAMN04489861, study PRJNA283612) | anaerobic digester metagenome | isolation source: 4 biogas reactors fed with cattle manure at either 37C or 55C with and... | place: Denmark: Kongens Lyngby | collected 2014
CGTCCTAGTGCAGCAGAAAAAGCAGCTGAAGAACAAAGAATTCAAGATTCAATAGCTCAAGCCCAAGCTGATTCAATAGCAGCCGCTGAAGCAGAAGCTGCAGCAGCCGAAGCTCAAAGAATTCAAGATTCGATAGCTCAAGCCGAAGCCCAAGCATTGGCAGCCGCTGAAGCAGAAGCCGCTCAAAAAACATCAAAACCTGCTGTAAAGAAAAAAGCTGAACCTGCTCCTGCTCCGGTAGAAGAAAAAGCATCTAAACTAAAAGGTGTTAAAAAGGTTAGTTAATTATACATGCACTGAAGTATTAAACGAGATTACGTTGGGTAATCTCGTTTTTTATTTGTAGCATTTCAGAAATTGTAATAAATTGCATCGAATGTTATTTAAATATGAAAGCAGTCATTCAACGTGTTCGTAAAGCAGAGGTATGTATTGACGCTTGTTGTCATGCGTGTATTGATAATGGTTTATTGATTTTACTGGGAATTGAAGTTGGCGATGATCAACAAGATATTGAGTGGTTGACTACTAAAATAGCAAATTTGCGCATTTTTAATGACGACAAAGGGATTATGAACTTAAACGTGCAAGAGGTGAAAGGACAGTGTTTGGTCGTCAGTCAATTTACCTTACATGCATCGACAAAAAAAGGGAATAGACCTTCGTATATCAAAGCGGCTTCTCCACAAATAGCTATACCTTTCTATAATCAATTTGTGGAAGTATTGGAAAATAAAATCAAAACGAAAGTATATACCGGAATATTCGGAGCCGATATGCAAGTGAACTTGATAAATGATGGACCGGTAACCATAATCATAGATAGCAAAAATAAAATATAATAAAAGATGAATATAACAGAAAAAATATTAGCTAAACATGCCGGGAAAGAGCATCTTAAACCGGGGGATATCGTCAATGTGTTTATTGATTGCAGAGTTGCACGAGATTTTGGAGGTGCAAATGTAATTGAACATTTGCAAAATAATAATTTAAAGATAGAAGATACCGAACGTACTTTTTTTACTTTCGACTGTAATCCGGGGGGATCGGATCAGAAATATGCTGCCAATCAACACATGTGTCGATCTTTTGCCCGTAAACATGGCATTAAAGTGTTTGATGTTAATTGTGGCATTGGGACTCATATCGCCATAGATACCGGATTGGCATATCCCGGCAGCACCTTTCTTTCGACCGATTCGCATGCCAATATCATGGGAGCTATTGGCGCTTTCGGACAAGGAATGGGCGACAGAGACATTGCTGCCGCCTGGGCCAACGGCAAAGTGTGGTTTAAAGTTCCCGAAAGTGTTAAACTGAATTTTATCGGTAAATTGCCGGAGCATATCAGTGCAAAGGATTTCGTATTAAATTTATTACATCTTTTTGGCGCCAATCAATTATTAGCAAAGTCGGTCGAATTGTATGGCGATTGCATCGATACTTTTTCACTCGATCAACGCATTACCATTGCTTCTATGGCTACGGAAATGGGAGCCATCCTTTTGATGTTTCCACCATCGCAAGCCGTATTGGATGAATTGAAAGCTAAAACCGGAAATGCTTATTCTCCGGTATATGCCGACCCAGACACTACCTATGCCGAAGAACATACCATAGATGTAAGTAATTTTGAAGTAAGGATATCGCTGCCGGGGCATCCACATCATACCGTCGCTTTGAAAGATTTACCGTCGACCTTTATAGATTCAGCTTTTATCGGTAGCTGTACCAACGGACGTTTGGAAGATTTACGTCTCGTGGCCGAGGTTCTGAAAGGAAAGAAAATAGCCGATAATGTAGTATTGAAAATTGTCCCTTCGACCGATACCATTTGGAAACAAGCTTTGAACGAAGGATTAATACGTATCTTTAAAGATGCGGGAGCATTGGTTTCCAATGCTGGATGTGCCGGATGTGCTGCCGGTCAAATCGGTCAGAACGGACCGGATGAAATCACCGTCTCGACGGGGAACCGAAATTTTTCGGGTAAACAAGGCAAAGGAATGGTCTATTTGGCTTCGCCGCTTGTAGTAGCCGCTTCAGCAATAGCCGGATATATTACGGCTCCTCATATCAAACTACATACACCTAAAAAATTGAGTTGTGTGACTCCAAGTTCGGAATCCTCTCATCCCGTGCAACAAACATTATCGCATAAACCTACCCAAGTGCAAGGTCGTGTATGGATTATTAATCAAGATGATATCGACACAGATATGATTTTCCATAATCGTTACCTGACCATTACTAAATTGGAAGAAATGGCTCCCTGTACGTTTGATAATCTAAAAGGCTATGAAAATTTTGCCAAAGAAGCTCAAGCAGGGGATATTGTCATGACGGGAAAGAATTTCGGAGCCGGTAGTTCCCGCCAACAAGCGGTTGATTGTTTTACGGCTTTGGGGATTTCTTGTATATTAGCTCAATCGTATGGAGCTATCTATGAACGAAATGCTATCAATGCAGCAATGCCTATTTTAGTATATACTCCCGAACAAATTGCTCCTTTGCTTTTGAGTAATAAAGATATTATTTCCGTTGACTTCCTAACAGGGGGAATTAAAAATATCACTAAAAACACCTCTTCTTATATTCGACCTTTTTTTGATGTGCAAAACGATATCTATCAAAAAGGCGGATTGTTGGGATAAATGCCGAAAAAGAAGGGTAAAAGGCCCGACGTTTCGTCAGCCTAACGGATTATGGTCTCAGTTTTTTGCTTTGTAATAAATGGTAGAGCTATTTGTTTTTCGAAATAGTTTACGACTGACTTCTTTTATATTGTCTTTATCCACGTTTTGATATAATTGCTCTTCTTTTTGTATACGTTCCGCTTTGTCCATGGCTTCGAAAACGCCTAACAAACGGGCTTTGGTTTGTATGTTTATTTCTGAAAAATACCATAGTGTCAAGGTCTTGTTTTTTATTTTCTCCAATTGTTTGCTTTTAATCCTTTTGTTTTTCAATTGTTCTAATTCTGTCCATACTGCTTCTTCAGCCGTTTGGAGGGAGATGCCGTTGGCCGGTATACCATTTATAATAAATAATCCACGGTCGAATGTTTCGGTTAAACTCGTTTCCATGTGGGTGAAAATCTTTTTCTTCTGCGTAAGATTTTCTTGTAATATCGAAGAATCGCCGTTACTGAGCAGATGTGAAATAAGCTGTGTGGGGTAATAGTCCTTCTCGCTGCGTTTGCTGCCATGAAAGGCGATTATGAGCATATCGCAAGGAACGTCTCTTTCCACTTCGAGCCAGCGGCTTTCTTTTTGAAGAGGTTCTTTGGGTAGGACGCTTGGACGAATGTTTCCTTTGGGTATATTGCCAAAATATTTTTCAATAAGAGCTTTGCTTTGTTCTATATCGAGATTTCCGGCTAAAGATAAAATGGCATTATCCGGACAATAATAGGTAGTATAAAAAACCTTTGCTTCGTCCAAAGATGTTTCGGCAATATGGCGGATATCCATGCCAATGGTATTCCAGCGATAGGGATGTTTTTTATAGCATAAAGGTTTAAGTAATAGAGAAATGTCGTTGAAGGGATGGGTTAAATAACGCTGTTTAAATTCTTCAATCACCACATCGCGTTGTATGTTGAATTTTTCAGGAATAAAAGCCAAATTTGTCATGCGATCCGCCTCGAGCATAAGAGCCGTTTCCAAGTGTTGAGCCGGTACGCTTAGGTAATAATTGGTGATGTCGGTATTGGTATAGGCATTGTTTTCGCCACCTACCCCTTGCAATGCTTCGTTGTAATGTGGAATTTTGTTGGTTCCTTCAAACATAACATGTTCTAAGAGATGAGCCAAGCCGGTCCGCTCAGGATGCTCGTTGCGGGAACCGACTTTGTAAATAAGATTTAAAGCAAGTAGGGGACTGGTATTGTCTGTATGCAAAATGACGGTTAATCCGTTGGATAAAGTGTATTTTTCAAAAGAAATCATTCCTAACTCCCTGTTTGATTCATGTGTTTTGTTTCGATGGATTGTTGGATGCGCTCTACTAACAAATCAAGGAATTTCTGTACAGATGATTTTATCATTTGAGCGACAAAAAAGGGAATTTCGATGCTTGAGTGAGCGATAAGTTGACTGTGTTCGTTTTGATTCTTGATATCAAAATGAATGATGATAGAGCTGATTTGTTGATTCTTAAGCTCGAAAATGACCGTTGAAAAAGCTTTTTTTTCAGCTATAAACATTTCTACGTCACCCACTCCCTGTATCGTAAAACGGCAAGTATTTTCAGTCGATTGCCAATTTTGTATTTCAGGAATGTATTGTTTAAAGTTATTGCAGTTGGAAAGTAGTTCGTAAACAGTTTCGTCTTTAGCTTGAATGAGTATTTCCTTACTTGTTAAATTCATATATTATTATTAGTCAAAATTTTTAGCCCATGCGGCAGGGTCTTTGCGCCATTCAATTAATGTTTCTTCCTCTTTGGCTTCGATGTATCCTTTCGCAATAGCTTCTTGCACCAAAGTATTGTAGTTGGTTAAGGTGAATAACTCAATCATAGCTTCTTCGAATCGTTGTCGGGCAATGGGTAATACATAGGTAAAGATGGCAGCCATGCCCAATACCTCACAACCGATATCTTGAAGTGCATGCACTGCTTTTAAGCTGCTCTGTCCGGTCGATACTAAATCTTCAATCACAACTACCTTTTGATTGGGTTTAACGACACCTTCTACAATGTTAGTCAGTCCGTGTTTTTTCTCTTCACTGCGAACATATATAAAAGGGAGATTCATGTCTTGTGCTACCAATACTCCTTGTGCAATGGCTCCCGTAGCCACACCGGCTATTACTTCGACCGAAGGAAAATTTGTACGTACAAGATGTACTAAACCTTCTTTTATAAACGTTCTTATCTCCGGATAAGAAAGGGTTTTACGGTTGTCGCAATAAATGGGTGATTGTAAACCGGAAGCCCATGTGAAAGGTTTTGAGGGACTTAATTTAACCGCCTTAATCTCTAACAAGCGATGGGCGCATTCTTTTGATAACTCCATATATTATATTTATTTGCATGCAAAAGTACAATCTTTTTTTTAACGAAGCTAAACTATCTGTGATAAACTATGATAAAAATCAATTAAATATTTTACGTTCAAACGGAAAAATTATTTTTGAAGAACAAAAAGACATAAAGGCATGCATCCATGATTTTATCCGTTATCAAACGGATATAGAATACTATGTTTTACCTGAAAATGAATTACTCCTATTTAATGCTTTCACCTCTTTTTTCCATTTTAAAAGAGCTGCCGGAGGGGTGGTCTATAACAAAGCCGGTGATGTATTGGTAATGTTACGCTTTAATCATTATGACTTTCCCAAGGGACATATGGAAACGGGTGAAAGCCCCCAACAAACAGCTATACGGGAAGTGAATGAGGAAACTCATATTTGCGAATTAGAGATTCAAGAAAATATTGCTACTACTTATCACATCTTTTATGCCAAAGAATCTTATTATCTGAAAGAAACCCAGTGGTTTAAAATGACAACTCAACAAATCGACAACCTTATTCCTCAGAAGGAAGAGCATATAGAAGCCCTTTGGTGGTTTACTACCGAAGACATTAAAAATAACCTTTCTAAGTTTTATCCTTCATTACAAGAAATGATTCAACTTATTTTCATGAAAGAGTAAACCTAAAAATAAAGCTAATTATTTTTTTGTATCAAATAACGTTTCCCTTTTTTTGCTTGAAATCCTTCCATTTTAATCCTTATTATTAATCTTTATTTTTTGTATGTATAGTAGAAATTATTGTTAGGCTATGAATATCAGTAAGAAAATAAATTAAAAAAAATGATAAAAAAAGTGTTGAAATGAACATATGTTTATTATCTTTGCAATGAACAAAAGTTCAATAAATATGTCGCCAAGAATAAAGAGAATACGGAAAGTTGTGAATCCCCCTACCATAAAGGGATTTAAGCCATATGGTCTTCAACAAAGAAATGGAAATACGGAGTCGGTAAATTTATTGACCGAAGAATACGAAGCTTTGCGCTTATGTGATTATGAAAGATATAATCAATTCGATGCATCGATAATGATGGGAGTGTCCCGTCCTACTTTTACCCGTATTTATGCTTCTGCCTTGCAAAAAATTGCAACCGCCTTTGTTGAAGGTCGGCAAATGGAAATTGAAGGAGGCAAAGTGTATTTCGATAGCGATTGGTTTCAATGTAATGATTGTTTGTGCTTTTTTAATAATCCTGAGAAAAATATAAATATCACACATTGTCCATTATGCGGAAGTAAGAAATTTAAAAGAAACGAAGAAGTGGATTTATACGAGAATGCAACATCAGTTCATAATGAGGATGTATGTGTTTGCATGAAATGCCATTATGAGCACAGGCACCGTCATGGAAATCCTTGTAAAAAAGAAGTATGTCCTCAATGCGGAGGCAAAATGCAAAGAAAATAATTATAATAGATATGAAAGTAGCCATTACATCAACAGGAAATACATTAGCGTCCATGCTTGATCAACGATTTGGAAGATGTGCCTATTTTGTGATTTATGATAAGGAAAGTAAATCGGTAGAGTATATACCCAATCCCAACAAACAAGTCAGTGAGGGTGCAGGACCTGCATCCGTTCAATTACTGGCTGAGCGAGGTGTTCATAAGATTATATCAGGAGATTTTGGAATGAAAGTAAAACCCATATTGGATAGTTTGCAAATTCAAATGATAGTTATTAAAGATACACCAAAAACGGTTTCGGAAATTATGGATACATTAGATCATTAAGTTAAAGTTATTTATTTAGTTTAAAAAGGAGGTTATTATGCCTGGCTTAAATCAAACAGGGCCAATGGGTCAAGGACCAATGACGGGACGAGGTCTCGGACGATGCAATGATGCTTCTTGGCAGGCTAATGCCAATGATTCAAATCAACAAGATGCTAACACATCAACTAATTCAAGAGCCTACGGGTACGGAGCTTTTGGTTTTGGTAGAGAATTTGGACGAGGCAGAGGATGTCGGGGAATGGGTCGTCAAGCTCGTTTCGGCGGTTTTCGCTAATGTTTGCAAGCAAGTAGGATGCTTTGATGTGTCTTACTTGCTTTTTTTAATGAAGTATTATTAAAAAGAAATACCAATTCGAATATGAAAGATAAAATAATAGCTATACCATTGGAAAATGGTATGTTGTGTGCACATTTCGGCCATTGTCAGGCCTTTTCGATAGTGAAAGTAAAAGATGGAAAAATCACGGAGAGTAATGAAGTAATACCTCCCGAACATGTCCCCGGCTTGTATCCGCGTTGGGTAGCTCAATTTGGTGTTAGCGATGTAATTGCTGGCGGAATGGGTCAACATGCCATTGACCTTTTTAAGCAACAAGGAATTGATGTTTATGTTGGAGCACCGGCAAAATCACCTGAAAATCTGGTTCAAGATTTTTTAAACGACAGTTTACAGTTAACTGCGAATTACTGTAATCATTAAAGATGTTTCGATGAATAAAACTTTGAAAATTGCGGTGGCAGGAGGGAAAGGTGGTACGGGTAAAACTTTGGTCGCTACGAATTTATTTTATGTTATAAAAGAAGAAGGTGGAAAAGTTGAATTGATTGATTGCGATGCGGAAGAACCTAACGCCGGCTTGTTTTTTAGCGGAAATCTAATTCATCATAGTGATGTGATGTTGAAGGTTCCTGAAATTAACACTTCTTTATGTGTTTACTGTGGAAAATGTAAGGAATATTGTAATTATAATGCCATATTGATGATAGGTTTTTCTACATATATCAAAGTAATAGAAGAATTATGTCACGGTTGTGGAGCTTGTAGCGTAGCTTGTGATTATTTGGCTATTACAGAGAAAGATAGGAAGATAGGAGAGGTGAATCAATATCAAGTTCAGGACAATGCTTTGTTAACGGAAGCCCGTATGCAGGTGGGTGTTTATTCGTCCGTTAATACCGTGAAGGTGGCCTTAAAGCAAAGTCTTCATCCGGGAGTGCAAATTATCGATGCACCGCCGGGAACCTCTTGTCCCTTTATTCATAGTGTGGTACATGCCGACTATGTGGTGCTGGTTACCGAACCCACTCCTTTTGGACTGAGCGATTTAAAACAAAGTATTGAAACTTTGAAAGGTATGAAGAAGTCTTATGGTGTGGTGATTAATCGTGTGGACGATCCAAATCAAGAAATGATGCAATACCTGCAAAAGGAAAAGATAAAAGTGTTGGCGCAAATACCTTTTGATCGCGATATAGCAACTGTTTACGCACAAGGCGGTTTGATTGCTCAACATCTGACCGCTTATAAAAAAGTGTTCACGGAATTATTGGATATTATAAATCAAGAAATATGCAAATAGCTGTAATCAGCGGCAAAGGTGGAACCGGTAAAAGCAGTATAACAGCAGCATTGGCAAGTTTGAGTAAAAACATTGTTTTAGTCGATTGCGATGTGGATGCTTCCAATTTATATTTGTTGTTTAATCCCAGCCATGAAGAAGAATATGCCTTTGTGGGAGGGGAAAAGGCTGTGATTGATTATAGTAAATGCACTCATTGTGGAGAGTGTATGAATTATTGTCGTTTCGATGCTATTGTGAATGAGAAGGGAAAAATAAAAATCATAGAAGTGTTTTGCGATGGCTGTTACCTCTGTTCCCGCATATGTCCCGAAAAGGCGATTGCTATGGTCGAAGAAAAGAATAGTAAGTATTATGCCGGAAGTTTCCGTAACGGTAAAATGGTGTATGGACGTTTGGCACCGGGAGAAGAAAATACAGGATTACTTGTGAATAAAGTAAGAGAAAAAGCAAAGCAAATAGCCAAAGTTCAACAGATTGAAACTATTCTACTCGATGGCCCTCCGGGTATAGGTTGTCCGGTAATGTCAACAATAACAGGGGTTGACAAGTTATTGTTAGTAACGGAACCATCGCTTTCAGGTATACATGATATGGAAAGAATGTTGGCTGTGGCTAAACATTTTAATATCGAAACCAAGATTATTATTAATAAATATGATTTACATATCGAATTAAGTGAACAAATCGAACAAAAGGCGAAATCATGGGATGCTACGGTTATAGCTAAGATTCCTTATGAGCCTCTTTTTGTGAAGGCTATGATACAACAACAAAGCATCGTTGAGTATGCTCCCGATTCACCTTCAGCACGCATTATTGCGTCGATCTATGATACTGTTTTGTTACATTAATATATTAATAGCAATGAAGTTAACAGTTTTATGTGATAATATGGCAGGTGGAAAGTTTCAGGCCGAGCATGGGATTTCTTATCTTATCGAATATGAAAATGAAAGTGTTTTATTTGACACAGGACACTCTGATGTATATCTTAAAAATGCAGCCGCTATTGGCATCAATCTGCAAGAACAAGTGAATGCGATAGTGTTGAGTCACGGTCATTGGGATCATGGAAACGGATTACAGTATATTTATAATAAAACCTTAATCACCCATCCCTCCGCTTGCATCAAACGATATCGCAAAACCGACAACTCCTATATAGGTTTATCTTTATCTAAAACAAACATACGTCAACACTTTCAATGTATTGAAACTAAAACCCCGTATTATTTACATAAACAAATAATTTATTTAGGAGAAATACCTCGTGTATTTGCTTTTGAATCGAAATTAACATCTTTTATGGATGAAAAGGGAGCCGACGATTTTGTTCCCGACGATTCGGCTTTGGCAATTATAAAAGATGATGCCCTGATTATTGTGGTAGGTTGTGCCCATGCCGGCATTTGTAATATTGTTGATTATGCAATGAAAATTACTGGAATAGATGCCATAGAAATGATAATTGGCGGATTTCATTTAAAGAAAAAAGATAAACAAACACTTCAAACCATAGAATATTTAAAGCATATAAACGTTAAAAAACTTTATCCTTCACATTGCACCGAATTACCAGCCTTGTCGTTATTCTATGATAAGTTTAACATAAAGCAAGTGAAAACAGGACAAATAATGGAGATATAGCATCATATATTTGAAATTAAAATCAATAAAATCATAAATTTAAATAAAAGAGAATGAAGACAAATGACAAAGGTTTTAACACCAAACTCATTCATGCAGGAGCTTATGAAGATGAATTCGGAAGTGCTACCGTGCCCATTTACCAAACATCGACCTTTAAGTTTAAAAATGCCCAACACGGAGCCGATTGCTTCTCGGGTAAAACAAAGGGTTATATATACACACGTATAGGGAATCCCACCATTCGTGCATTTGAACAAAACATTGCCGAATTGGAAAACGGTTTCGACGGCATAGCCACAGCATCGGGTATGGGCGCTGTTAGCAGTGTGTATATGGCATTATTGGGTGCCGGCAGTCATATCGTTAGTTCAGATGCCGTTTACGGTCCGGCCAGAGGTATCTTGGAACAAGATTTCTCCCGCTTTAATGTAGAAGCAAGTTTTGTAAATACATCTAATACAGATAATATTATCAAAGCAATCAAACCCAATACTAAAGTATTATACATCGAAACCCCGGCCAATCCTACTATGGAAATTACCGACATAGCTGCTTGTGCCGCTATTGCTAAAAAACATGGATTGATTTTGGTAGTCGATAATACCTTTTGCTCTCCCTATTTACAAAAACCTTTGGATTTGGGTGCCGATGTAGTATTGCATTCCATTACCAAATTCATCAACGGGCATGCCGATATCGTGGGAGGTGTGATAGTGGCAAAAGACGAGAAAATATATAAACAAATACGTCATTCCATGGTTTATATGGGTTGCAATATGGACCCCACACAAGCATACATGGTTTTACGTGGCGTTAAAACCTTGGCCATACGTATTGAAAGAGCCCAGGAAAATGCCATGAAAGTAGCCGAGTTTTTGGCTTCACATCCTAAAATCTCATGGATTAAATATCCCGGATTGAAAACACATCCTCAATACGAACTTGCCAAAAGGCAAATGAAAGGATTTGGTTCCATGATGAGTTTCGGATTAAAAGGAGGCTTCGAAGCAGGCGAAAAACTGATGAACAACGTACATCTTGCCTTGTTGGCCGTATCCCTTGGAGGAGTGGAAACTTTGATTCAACATCCGGCATCCATGACACATGCCGCCATCAGCAAAGAAAATAAGCTCGCTGCCGGCATTACCGATGACTTGGTACGTTTTTCCGTAGGCATTGAAGATGTAGAAGATATTATCGAAGATTTAAAGAATGGGTTGGATAAAATTTAAAAAGCGGACAATATGTTTGATATAGATAAAATAAAACTACCGGCAAAACATATCATTGCCGTGGCATCCGGTAAGGGAGGCGTAGGAAAATCAACCATTTCGGTGAATATGGCCATTGCTTTGGCACGTCAAGGATTTAAAGTGGGTTTGGTCGATGCCGACATCTACGGACCCTCTGTTCCCAGAATGATGGGTTTGGAAGCTTTAACACCGGAAGTTGAAATGATAGGAGAGAAAGAAAGCATGAAACCGCTTGTAAAATACGGTGTACAAGTTATTTCTTTAGGGTTTTTTATGGAAAAAGGTCAAAGTGTGATTTGGCGTGGACCCTTGGCCGCCAATGCTATACTTCAACTATTTGAAAACACCAGCTGGGATGCCCTCGATTATATGATTGTAGATTTTCCTCCCGGAACCGGCGACATACAGTTAACCATACTGCAACGCTTATCGTTAACAGGAGCTATTATCGTAACCACACCCCAGGAAATTGCCCTCAACGATGCACGCCGTGCCGTTTCCATGTTTATGAAAGAAGGCATTCAAATTCCAGTCTTGGGAGTCGTAGAAAACATGGCTTGGTTCACACCCAAAGCCCATCCCGACGAAAAGTATTTTATCTTCGGACAAGGAGGAGGTGCTTTGCTGGCTAAGGAATTTAATACTAAATTATTATGTCAAATACCCTTGGTTGCCGGCGTAGGCGAAGCCGCCGAAAAAGGAATGAGCATTTTCAATATCGAAGACCAAATCATGGTGAAAGACTTCCTTACAATGATTGATGACTTAATAGAACAGCTGGATTAACATCATAGCCATTTTAATGACTCAAATGCAAATACCTGATTATGTTTTCATATTCTATGAATAACGTACATCAAAAAAAATTAACTTGGGTTCGTATACAAAGCAAGGCACGTTGATTGAAGACCTTGCTTTGTTTACTTTGATTTAATGAGCATTACTTATGAATAAAATGGGCATTATTCTAAAATAAAATGCGCATTTCTTTAAAGTAAAAATGGGCATTTTACCAATGACAATATGCGCATTATTTCTCGATAATATGCGCATTATTTTTTAATTTCATGCGCATTTTGTTATTTGAACTATATTTGTTTTATAAGACAAACTGCTTTTCAATTTAAACAGCCTTTATTAGTGAAATAAACAACATGATTTAGGTATAAATGATAGATGGTTTTGGTTAATGTAGGAGGAGTATATTCTCTTTTTATAATTATTCCATTGCCTTGGCTTTGAGTGGCGTGAATCCTTCGCCGAGGGTGTCGGTGGCATCTAAGACGGAAAGGAAGGCTTTGGCATCGATTTCGTGTACGAAATGAATAAGCTGTGGCAGTTGCTTGCGTGAAATGGTAGTGTAAATGATTCTTTTTTCGGTACGGTTATACATACCTTCGCCGTGTAGAAAGGTGCCTCCTCGATTTAAATTTTTCAAAATACAAGTTTTAATTTCTTCGTATTTATCGGAAATGATGATAACCGTTTTACTGGATGTAAATCCGGCAATGACTTTATCGACCACTAATCCGGTTACGTAAATGATAAGCCAGGAATATAAAGGAATTGTCCAATCGTCGAAAGCGATGAGCGCTCCCAACACAATGATGGAATCAACTACAATGAGAATTGTACCTAAGGGGATGTGTTTTAGATATTTTCCTACAATAGTTGCAATGATGTCGGTGCCGCCCGATGTGGCCCTTGTTTTGAAAATAAGTCCTAATCCTAAACCGATAAAAACACCTCCGCATAGAGCGATGATGAAATTTGCAGCCGGGTCGGGAATGGTGGGATTGTTCGCCAATGCAATCAAAGGATTGTAACCATAAATTTTTTCGAGCAAGGTAATAAAGCCTGATAAGGATACGATGCCTACTACGGTTTTCATGCCGAATTTAGGTCCCAACCATACTGTGCCTATGATTAGTAAGGGAATATCGAGTGCGATGCCCGATAAACCGATAGGAAAACCAAACACATGGTGCAGTATGATAGCAATACCATATACGCCTCCGGGAGCAAGTTTTAAAGGAGAAACAAAGACTACAAAGCCAACAGCCATGATAAACGTGCCAAGCAAAATCATGCTGTAATCCTTTGCCATTTGCTTTGGACTAAGCTTTTCGCCGGAGAAAAACTTGAATTTCATATTAGTTAATTTTAATTGCTACTATATCTATGATAGAAAAAAAAGAGATACTTAGAAGCATCTCTTTTTATGGTTGATCAAACATATGTTTATGCTTCGCCCTGACTTTTTCCTAATTGAATGGGAATGCCTTTCATGGGATCGAAGTCGTTAATTTTACCATGAAATGATTCGAATCGTTTGATATTGTCTTCTAAAGCGAGCAACAAACGTTTGGCGTGTTGCGGTGTAAGGATAATCCGTGATTTAACCTTACCTTTGGGAACACCCGGCATAAGCGATACGAAGTCGACGATAAATTCAGAATTAGAATGAGTAATGATGGCTAAATTTGAATATATACCTTCTGCAACCTCGTCACTTAGTGCGATATCGATTTTTTGTTCTTTATTCTGTTCCATATTAGTTAGTTGATTTTGATGCCATTAAACTTTGATATTCTTCCATTGATCCAACAATGATGTTTTCATATTCTTTCAAACCGGTGCCGCTGGGGATAAGATGGCCTACTATGACATTTTCTTTCAGCCCTTCCAATTCATCGGATTTGGCATGTATGGAAGCTTCGGTTAAGATTTTAGTGGTTTCTTGGAAAGAAGCTGCCGAAATCCAACTGAATGTTTGCAGGGATGCTCGTGTAATACCTTGTAGTATCTGACGGCTGGTTGCCGGTTGAGCATCTCTGACTTCCATTTGACGTTTATCTTGACGTTTTAAATATGAATTTTCATCGCGTAGTTCACGAACGGAAACAATCTGACCGTTTTGATATTTCGTTGATTCACCGTTATCAGTGATGATTTTTTTATCCCAAATATTGTCGTTTTCTTCGTGGAATTCTTGTTTATTTACTAATTCTCCTTCAAGGAAACGCGTATCGCCCGGATCGATGATTTCAACTTTACGCATCATTTGACGTACAATCACTTCAAAATGCTTATCATTGATTTTAACTCCTTGTAAACGATACACTTCTTGTATTTCATTGACAAGATATTCTTGTACTTGCATAGGGCCTCGTATGGCTAAGATATCGGAAGGAGTAAGTGCACCTTCGGATAAGGGGTTGCCTGCATGTACGAAGTCGTTTTCTTGCGCTAATATTTGCTTGGAAGTAGGGATAAGGTATTTCTTTTCTTCTCCGGTTTTAGATGTGATGATTACTTCTCTTTGACCGCGTTTTAGTTTCTTACTAAATGATACAATGCCATCAATTTCAGATACAACAGCAGGGTCGGAGGGGTTTCTTGCTTCGAATAATTCCGTAACACGAGGTAATCCTCCGGTGATATCGCCCGATTTACCGAATGTACGCGGTATTTTAACAAGCACATTACCGGCTTTAATCATATCTTTATCATTTACTTCTATACGAGCTCCAACCGGTAAGTCGTATTCTTTGATTACTTCATCAAATTCATTGAGGATTTTAATGGAAGGATTTTTAGTTTTCTGACGACTTTCGATGATGATTTTAGAAGTCATACCGGTTTGATCGTCGGTTTCGGTACGGTAGGTTAAGGATTCGATAATATTATCGAAGGAGATCTTACCTGAAACTTCGGAAATGATGAGTGCATTGAAAGCTTCCCAATCAGCAATACGTTCTCCTTTAGCAACTTCATCGCCTGAATTTTTGTAAAGGAAAGCCCCGTAAGGAATGTGATTTGTTGTAAGTATGATACGCGTCGATTTATCCAAAATACGCATTTCTGCCGACCGGCCAACAACTCTTTTGCATGCTATACCGTCTTTTTCAATGTTAATAGAACGTAATTCGTCGATTTCAATGATACCGTTGTATTTTGCTTGTATGCTGTTTTGGATACTTAAGTTTCCGGCCGCACCACCCACGTGGAAGGTACGTAATGTCAACTGCGTACCCGGTTCGCCAATGGATTGAGCCGCAATAACACCGACGGCTTCCCCGCGTTGCACCATTTTAGAGGTAGCTAAGTTACGTCCGTAGCATTTAGCACATACTCCGTGTTTGGATTCGCAGGTTAGTACCGAACGAATTTCCATTTCTTCAATCCCTGAGTCTTCAATTTGATGACTGATTTCTTCTGTCAATTCATCTCCGGCTTTCACAATGAGTTCTCCGGTTTTAGGATGATAAATATCGTGGAGGGTAGTACGTCCTAATATTCTATCGTATAAAGATTCAACCACATTGTCATTCTTTTTAAGAGAGCCTACCAACAGCCCTCTGAGGGTGCCGCAATCTTCTTCTGAGATAATTACATCGTGAGCCACATCCACCAAACGTCGTGTCAGGTAGCCGGCATCGGCCGTTTTAAGAGCCGTATCGGCAAGCCCTTTACGTGCACCGTGTGTAGAGATAAAGTATTCCAATACCGACAAGCCTTCTTTAAAGTTGGATAGAATGGGATTTTCAATGATTTCGCCACCAACAGCACCTGCTTTGGTGGGTTTTGCCATTAAACCACGCATGCCCGATAACTGGCGAATTTGTTCTTGTGAACCACGAGCCCCTGAGTCGAGCATCATGTAGACGGGATTAAAGCCGTTTCGATTATTTGCCAATTTTTCAAGTAAAACTCGACTTAATCGTGCATTGGTATGTGTCCAAATATCGATGATTTGATTATAGCGTTCATTGCCGGTGATGAGTCCGCCGTGATAGTTCATCATAACTTCATCTACTTGTTTATTGGCTTCGTCTATCAATTTTGCTTTTTCTTCCGGGATGATTACATCGCCTAAGTTGAAGGACAAGCCGCCTTTAAATGCCATTTGGAAACCCATATCTTTGATATCGTCTAAGAATTTGGCAGTTTTGGCTGTACCGGTTCTTTTAAGGATGTTTCCGATAATATCGCGCAATGATTTCTTAGTCAATAGTTCATTTATATAAGGAAATCCTTTGGGTACTACTTGATTAAATAATATTCGACCTACTGTAGTTTCAATCATTTCGAATTTACCATCACCATTGAGGTCGACTTTACATTTAATGCAAGCATTGAGATGAACTTTATTTTCATTATATGCCATGATAACCTCTTCGGGGGCATAAAATATTTTATTTTCACCTTTAACACTTTGGATTTCGTTTGAACGTAATTCTTTAGTAATATAATATAATCCCAACACCATATCTTGCGAAGGTACGGTAATAGGTGCACCATTGGCTGAATTCAAGATGTTATGAGAAGCAAGCATAAGTAATTGTGCTTCCAATATAGCTGCATTGCCTAGAGGTACGTGTACTGCCATTTGGTCGCCGTCGAAGTCAGCATTAAAAGCGGTACAAGCTAAAGGATGTAAACGAATGGCTTTTCCTTCCACTAATTTTGGTTGAAAAGCCTGAATACCTAATCGATGCAGGGTAGGAGCACGGTTCAACAGCACGGGATGTCCTTTTAGAATGTTTTCTAAAATATCCCATACGACGGCATCTTTTCTATCGACAATTTTCTTAGCTGATTTGACGGTTTTAACGATACCTCTTTCAAGCATTTTGCGAATAATGAAAGGCTTAAATAGTTCCGAAGCCATGTCTTTTGGTAATCCGCATTCGTTTAATCGAAGTTCAGGACCTACTACAATTACGGAACGACCCGAATAGTCGACACGTTTTCCTAATAAGTTTTGACGGAAACGACCTTGTTTTCCTTTTAAACTATCGGATAATGATTTCAAGGCTCTAGTATCGGATTTATAGGAATTCGTTTTACGTGAGTTGTCGAAGAGTGAGTCGACAGCTTCTTGGAGCATACGTTTTTCGTTACGCATAATCACATCCGGAGCTTTGATATCCATGAGTCGTTTCAGACGATTGTTACGGATAATGACTCTACGATATAGTTCATTTAAATCCGAAGTAGCAAAACGTCCACCATCCAAAGGTACTAAAGGACGAAGTTCGGGTGGCATCACGGGAATGACTTTTAATATCATCCATTCGGGACGATTTTCAATACGTTTACGACTATCTCTGAAGGCTTCGAAAACGTGTAGACGTTTTAAGATGTCTTGTTTTCTTTGTTGGGATGTTTCGTTATTGGCACGGTGGCGTAGTTCATAAGATTCTTTATCGATATCAATTTGAAGAATGATATCTTGAATGGCTTCGGCTCCCATTTTAGCGATAAACTTATTGGGGTCAGAGTCTTCCAAAAGGTTGTTTTCTTTGGGAAGTTTTTCAAGCACTTCGAAATATTCTTCTTCGGATAATAAATCTAATTTCTTTATTCCTAGCTCTTCGGCTAACCCACTTTGAATGACCACAAATTTTTCAAAATAAATAACCGCTTCCAGTGCTTTGGAGGGCATACCTACAAACGCCCCTAATTTATTGGGCAGTGATTTAAAAAACCAAATATGTGCAATGGGTATCACGAGTTGAATATGACCCATACGTTCTCTTCTGACTTTACGTTCGGTTACTTCAACACCGCAATGGTCGCAAACGATACCTTTATAACGAATACGTTTATATTTACCGCAATGGCATTCCCAATCTTTCACGGGGCCGAATATGCGTTCACAAAACAAACCGTCGCGCTCAGCTTTATATGTACGATAGTTAATGGTTTCAGGCTTTGTTACTTCTCCTTTCGATTGTTCGAAAATCGATTCGGGAGAGGCTAAGCTAATGGTGATTTTTGCGAAATCTTTTCTTAAATTATTGTCTTTTCTGAAAGCCATGAGTTATATTTTTGTATATAAATTCAATATTAAATTAAACATAAAATCGGTGTATTATTCAAAGCTTACGTTTAAGCATAAACTTCTTAGTTCATTCACCAATACATTAAATGATTCGGGCAGGTTAGGAACCGGCATATTTTCGCCTTTTACGATGGCTTCGTATGCTTTGGCTCTACCTACTACGTCGTCGGATTTCACCGTTAAGATTTCCTGGAGTATGTTGGCTGCACCGAAAGCTTCGAGTGCCCATACTTCCATTTCACCAAAACGTTGTCCGCCAAATTGCGCTTTACCGCCCAAAGGTTGTTGGGTGATTAAAGAATAAGGTCCGATGGAACGTGCGTGCATTTTATCATCTACTAAATGATGCAACTTAAACATATAAATATATCCAACAGTAACGGGTTGTTCAAAACGTTCGCCGGTTCCGCCGTCGTATAAGTAAACACTGCCATTTTCGGGAAGATTGGCTTTTTTAAGGTATTGGTTTACCTCTTCGGTTGTAGCACCATCGAAGATAGGAGAACTAAATGTTACATCCAATTTTTTACCGGCCCATCCTAAAATGGTTTCGTAAATCTGACCTATATTCATACGGGAAGGAACTCCTAATGGGTTAAGAACAATGTCGACCGGTGTTCCGTCTTCCATAAAGGGCATGTCTTCTTCGCGTACGATGCGTGCAACGATACCTTTATTACCGTGTCGTCCGGCCATTTTATCCCCAATTTTGAGTTTACGTTTGTTGGCAATATATACTTTCGCCATTTGTATGATACCGGCAGGAAGTTCATCGCCTATGGTTATGGCAAACTTTTTACGCGTGTATTGAGAAGTCAATACCCTGAGTTTCTCATTGTAGTTATGTACTACTTGAGCTACTTGTGCATTGACTTTATTATTGGAAGTCCAATTGGAAAGTATAACCGTATTAAAATCAACGGTAGATAATGCTTTTTGTGAAAATTTGGGTCCTTTGGGAATGAAGATATTTTTAGCGTTGTCCATCACCCCATGGGATAATTTTCCGTCTAATATTTTATAAAGTTTAGTAATTAATTTTTCTTTAAGGGCGTCACTTTCCTTTTGGAATTGGGCTTCAATATCTTTAATAGAATCTTTTTCTTTGATTTTTCCTTTTCGGGTTTTAACCATACGAGAAAAAAGACGATTGTCTAACACTATACCTTCCATGCTGGGAGGTGCTTTTAAGGAAGCATCTTTCACATCACCGGCTTTATCACCGAAGATAGCACGTAATAATTTTTCTTCCGGTGTGGGATAAGATTCTCCTTTTGGAGTGATTTTCCCGATTAATATATCTCCTTCTTTCACATGAGCTCCAATACGTATAATACCTTTTTCATCAAGGTCTTTGGTTACTTCGGTACTTACGTTAGGGATATCGTTGGTTAATTCTTCAATACCACGTTTGGTATCACGTACTTCGAGGGTAAATTCTTCGATGTGAATGGATGTAAAGATATCTTGTTTAACTACTTTTTCGGAAATTACAATAGCATCTTCAAAGTTGTAGCCTTTCCAGGGCATAAAGGCAACCATTAGGTTTTTGCCCAAAGCCAATTCGCCGTTTTTAGTACCATATCCTTCTGTTAGTACTTGACCTTTAACAACTTTTTGTCCTTTCTTTACAATAGGTTGAAGGTTGATGGTTGTACTTTGATTGGTTCGTTGGAACTTAGTTAGCCAATAAATTTTTACATTCGAATCGAAGCTTACCAATTCTTCTTTTGTCGATTGATTGTATTTGATGCGAATTTGTGATGCATCTACGTATTCTATTTCACCATCTGCTTCAGCATATACTTGAGAACGAGAGCATCGAGCAACAGTTTCTTCTATACCTGTGCCAACGATAGGAGTTTCTGATTTCAACAAGGGAACGGCTTGGCGCATCATGTTTGATCCCATCAAAGCACGGTTAGCATCGTCATGTTCCAAGAATGGAATTAAGGAGGCTGCTATAGAGGCTATTTGGTTAGGAGCAATATCAATGGCGTTTAATTCGGTTGGATCAACGATAGGATAATCGGCCGTTTTTCGAGCTTTGATTTTCTGATTGGTAAATTCACCCGTTGTTTTGTCGAAAGGTTCAGTAGCTTGTGCTATGGTTAATTCTTCTTCTTCTTCAGCGGTAAGATATTCCATAGGTTGGTTTAGTAATATTTTCCCGTTTTCAACCTTACGATAGGGAGTTTCAATAAAACCTAAACGGTTTATTTTGGCATAAACACAGAGTGAAGAAATAAGTCCGATGTTTGGACCTTCCGGTGTTTCGATAGTACATAAACGACCATAGTGTGTAAAGTGGACGTCGCGAACTTCAAACCCTGCTCTTTCCCTGGATAAACCACCTTGTCCTAAGGCCGAAATTCTACGTTTATGTGTAATTTCCGCTAAAGCATTGGTTTGATCCATGAATTGTGAAAGGGCATTTGTGCCAAAGAAGGAATTGATGACTGATGATAATGTCTTTGCATTTATCAAGTCAGCAGGAGTAAAGAGTTCGTTATCGCGAACATTCATACGATCGCGTATGGTTCTAGCCATACGATTTAGCCCTACACTGAATTGATTTGACAATTGTTCGCCAACAGTTCTTACCCGACGATTGCTCAAGTGGTCAATATCATCAACTTCTTCTTTTGCATTGATCAATTCAATTAAATTCTTGATAATGCATATGATATCTTCTTTTGTTAAGATGCGAATATCGGGGGAGGTGTTTAGGTTTAATTTTTTATTAATACGATACCTACCCATTTCTCCCAAATCATATCTTTTTTCAGAAAAGAATAACTTATCTAAGGTTGAGCGAGCTGTTTCTTCGTCGGGAGGGGCTGCACTCCTCAATTGAAAATAAATATACTCAATAGCTTGTTTTTCTGAATTGGCAGGGTCTTTTTGTAAGGTGTTAAATATGATGGAATAATCGGAAGAGGATTCTTCTTCTTTATGCAATAAAACAGATTTAATACCATTGTTTACGATAATATGTATATGTTTTTCTTCCAGTATAGTTTCTCTTTCGATCAGGATTTCTGTACGTGGTATAGTAACCACTTCGCCTGTCTCTTCATCGACAAAATCCTCATTCCAGGACCTAACAACTCTGGCGGCTAATTTTTGACCGATTAATTTTTTTAAGTTTGTTTTGGTAGCTTTTTCTTCTTTAGCCATATTAAAAATGGTTAGGATATCTTTATCGGTTTCATATCCTATGGCACGAAGTAAAGTAGTTACTGGCAGTTTTTTCTTACGGTCGATGTAAGCATACATCACGTTCGAAATATCGGTAGTAAATTCTATCCAGGACCCTCTAAAAGGAATGATACGAGCTGAATACAATTTAGTCCCATTTGTATGGTATGATTTTCCGAAAAATACTCCCGGTGAACGATGCAATTGCGAAACAACTACTCTTTCAGCTCCGTTAATGATAAAGGTTCCTTTTTCAGTCATATAGGGGACTAAGCCCAAATATACTTCTTGTATGATAGTTTCGAAATCTTCATGATCCACATCCGTGCAATAAAGCTTTAATTTAGCTTTAAGTGGAACACTGTAGGTTAAGCCTCTTTCAATACATTCAGTAACCGAATAACGGGGAGCATCGATAAAATAATCTAAAAATTCAAGGACAAAACTATTTTGTGTATCGGTAATAGGAAAGTTTTCTTCGAAAACTTTATACAATCCTTCTTTACATCTTAATTCAGGGTTTGTATTAACTTGAAAAAAATCTTTGAAAGATTGCAATTGAATATCCAAAAAGTCAGGATATTCAGTGTGAGCCGTGGAGGCAAAGCTTATTCGTTTAGTATTATTAACCAATGTTTTAGTTTTTTAATGTTTACGATAAGAAAATTTAAAGAACGTTTTAATTTTAAAATACATATAAGATTCCGATAGGTATAGGAATCTTATATGTATGAAACAGTATGATGTATTATTTGATTTCTACTTCAGCACCAGCTTCTTCTAAGGATTTTTTCAATCCTTCAGCTTCGTCTTTAGAGATCCCTTCTTTTAAAGGTTTTGGAGCAGCATCTACTAATTCTTTAGCTTCTTTAAGTCCAAGACTTGTTAATTCTTTCACCAATTTAACTACGGCTAATTTTTGCGCACCGGCGGCTTTTAAGATTACATCGAAAGATGTTTTTTCTTCTACTTGTTCGGCGGCAACTGCCGGACCAGCTACTGTTACAGCTGCTGCTGCTGCGGGTTCAATGCCGTATTCGTCTTTTAATATTTGTGCTAGTTCATTAACTTCTTTAACTGTTAAGTTAACCAGGTCTTCAGCAAATTTTTTTAAGTCTGCCATTTTTGTATTTGTTTTTGTTTAAATTTGATTACTAATTCTGTTTGATATCTGAAAATTAATTCTGAGATGGTTCTTTTTCCGACAGTGTTTCAAGTACACCATGAAGTATATTGCCCCCGGATTGAAGTGCGGAGATAACGTTGTTGGCCGGTGACTGTAGCAATGCGATAACATCTCCGATAAGCTCTGGTTTGCTCTTGATATTTACAAGTTCTTGCAGGTATTCGGCACCAACAAAGAAACTCTCTTGGACATATGCTCCTTTTAAAGCCGGTATTTTTTTAGCTTTATTATTTTCAATCAGTTTTGCAGGAGCATTTGCCACGTTAGAAAACATGATAGCTGTATTTCCTTTTAAAATAGGATACAACTCCTCGTAATTTCCATCGAGCGACTCAAATGCTTTTTTTAGCAAAGTGTTTTTAACCACCATCAGCTTAATATCCCTCTTGTGGCACTCTCTTCTTAGCTCACTTGTTCTTGCTGCATTAAGCGAAGCAATGTCTGCAAGATAGAAGTTTTCATACTCCTGAAGGCCTTCTGCTATTTGCTCTATTATTTGTTGTTTATCTTCCTTTTTCATTGACAGTCCTATTTATTAACTTCCTCTAACGATCTCGTATCCAGTTTTATACCCTGGCTCATCGTGCTAGAAAGATAAAT
>LSQX01353526.1_pt2 | contig 23112 bp, 22 predicted proteins | sample 654561 | NCBI WGS metagenome assembly LSQX01 (sample SAMN04489861, study PRJNA283612) | anaerobic digester metagenome | isolation source: 4 biogas reactors fed with cattle manure at either 37C or 55C with and... | place: Denmark: Kongens Lyngby | collected 2014
GCCTTATCGGGGATGCCCCCTTGCTGGGAAGAAGACCCGGCGGCATTCACAAGCAACCATAACGCCTGGTGCGTTGTTCTAGATTACGATCCTCATCGATTACCAGATGCCCCTTTCATGTTTTCAAGAAATCTGGACATTCAGCGTCTTTCCGAAGCACACCCCGATCGACTGCGTAATGTCGTGCCCTATGGGCGGAAAGGCGTACTGATAGTCATGGCCGATGGAACGGCAAAGTTTATTCGGCCCAGCGACATTATTGACGTGTTCATCCAACCGGGCCTTGCAAATACGGTGCTGCGGCCCTGATCGAAACCTAAAATGAAAGAATCCCAACCATGGCTCCATGGTTCAACATACAGAGTGCGATTTACCCCAACCTCGGACGTTAGCCCAAGACTATGAAATATAAGCAGCATTCTTTACTTCTGTTGCTAGCGGCCATGACCGCTGCCAGCCTATTATTCACGGGGTGTATGCGCATGGAGCCGCACCCCGGCCGGGCGGCGCAACGGCAGTCCGTAGCCGACGAGATGGATTGTGATGTGATATCGGCGATTCTTGAATCTATATATCAAGATCCAACATTCAACCTGTGCGCTGTAAAGCCGGAAAGCCGCATTGCATTCTCCTTGCATACACCAACGACAAATCAACTGGATGACGTGGTGAACAACACATTAGGACCCGATTTTCAGAAATGGCTGGGCGTGCGAATTCCTAAAGAACTCATCAACGAATTCTACATCCGAAATTCACGCGCAGCCCGATTCGACATGTTCACGACAAGCAATACAAACATCGTCGTGCTGCCGGATCTACAGAATATATTCTGGGGGCTGATAACCGGCGCTGGTGATATGCCCCCCGATTGCAGAGGAGGGATCGCGTCATATTTGCCCGCATACTCCGCCGATCTGTCGACTGCAATTGTCGTATTTATTTGCTTTCCAAACCTCCACAATGCACCAGCAGGCACTTATTATCTTCGGAAAGAAGATAATGGCTGGGTGGTGTATTCGGGAAAAATCTGGATGTATATGTAAGTGAGATCAAGAAAAAGGATCGATCCTATAAATTAATAAATCCGCCCAACCGAACTCCTCCCCATAAAAAAAGCCTTCACCCATTTTTTCGATGACCTAACCTGGATAATTCACGCGACAAGTCCGGCCCGGATGCAAGGCAGGCGGGGTGAAGCTGTATGGACATACTGCGAACCCCGCAGAACAAAGCAGACGGGTTGGAATCGTCGCGCCCCAGGGCAACAGAGATGAAAGCCCAGAATCCCCTCGCTTCCCACACCACACCCGGAAATAGACCATCATATTTTCATCTATGTTGATGAATGATTCTGGCTGGACTCAAACGCCCCATTCACGCAAAATGAAGCAGTTGAACAAGACGTTTGAGATCTGCGGCGGCAAGTCGCCTCGATGTCATTGGTGTCGTTAGAACTGAAACAAGGCCATCCATATGTCATCATTAGACATAAAGTTTCTAGTCATCGGACTGATCGCCTTAACTTGGGTGATAGCTAGACTTTTTTTGAGAGGAATGCGTACGCACGCCTGGATCAAGCTAATCGATGCCCTCCGACAATTCGACCCTGAGTTATATGCTGAGATGGGTTGCCCCACGCATTTTCTTTTTCAAAAAGTATGGCAGCTGAAACCGCTAGGAAATGACCGACTTCACTATCACGCCATCCGCTATCCTGAACTCTTTGCACAACACCCAGTCATCAAGATCGCTTGCAATAAATATAGAAGACTAGCCATTATCGAATATTCATATACGTAGGTGATGGCCTTGCTTGCCCTAATCAGTCTTTTGATAAAGTCAACATGAGAGAGTTCCAACAAGGCGTTCCACTACGCACCACAAGCGGCGGGAGGGGGCAAACGCTGATGTGGACCATGAAAGGAAACAGGATATGAGAAGTGCACTGATTGCGCTTATCGCGTTCCTATCCGTTGCGTCATCCCGTGCCGGTGACGAACCGCTACTGACGTTCGACGCCACACGAGCACGAGAAATATCGCTTGAAGCAATCCGGGAGAAATACCCGGAGATTAGGATAGAGAACATGTCCTTCAATGGATGGAGTGCCAATTCCAAAACAAACGCCCCGCCGACGCTCACGGTCAGTTTTCTCCTCAATAATCCGACCGTCGAAATTGAGAAGGATGATGCGACGGAACGCAGCACCAAATCGAAACAGCAAACCATTGACGTCATCCTTACGGCAAACGGCCAAGTTAAGAACGTATCCAAAGGCTCACAGATGGTGTTTGAGTCAAGAAGCAAGAGACTACCCAACGGCCAACAACAGGGTGGTGGGTATTCGCCACCCGCCGTGCGGCCAGCTCAACCCACACCCTGAACGTTAGAAATAGAAGAATGAGAATACTCCTGACAGCAGCATTGCTTTTCCAAATCGTCTTGAGCGATGCAGCTTCTGACACACTCAACGAAGGAATGTACTATTTCGAATCGGACATTCTCACACCCGGCGTTTGCGATCTCATCAAAACGAATGACACATACCGCCTAATTCACAAAGAGCGCCACAATACCGTCATTAACCTTGTTCAACGCAAAAGCGGGACGCTTAAGATATTTGATACGCAATTGCCCGGACAGGAGTACTGGATTGCTGTTTCAGGCTCTGCGTCGCCTCAAGGCGACGGATCCTATTTAGGAAAGGTCAGAACCGCATATCACTACTTCCCGGTGATTCCCGGCAAAGTCAACAAAGGAACGCGGTCACTACGCGTGGCGACTCAGGAGGAAGTCAGCGCGTGGAAACGGAAACAAGAAACGAGGATAAGAGATTTCTAGCAAGTCCATCGGGAGGGCCCTAGCGGAGCAGTGACGTTATGACAAAAAATGAGAAAAAGTGCCGGTTGCGCACCCCAAAATCGCCAATAATGCCCTAAAATGCCCCCAAAAACCGAAAAACACGCCATTTTCGACGCCCCAACACCAATTTTCTTGCCGGGATCATTCACGCGACAAGTCCGGCCCGGATGCAAGGCGTGCGGGGTGAAGCTGTATGGACATACTGCGAACCCCGCAGAACAAAGCAGACGGGTCGGAATCGTCGCGCCCCAGGGCAACAGAGATGAAAGCCCAGAATCCCCTCGCTTCCCACACCACACCCGGAAATAGACCATCATGTTTTCATCTATGTTGATGAATGATTCTGGCTGGACTCAAACGCCCCATTCACGCAAAATGAAGGAGTTGAACAAGGCCATCGGCGGCAAGGCGCCACAGCCTCATCGCTGGCGTTCGATCACCGGAGAAATGAGCCCGACATGACTACCGCAGCGCTTTTGATGACCTTATGGATAAAACTCTTCTTCGTTCTTACGCCATTCTTCGCTCTGACGTTGTCCTTTCGTTGACGGAAGGACATGCCGAACTGCGTCGTCGCCGGCTTGCCGTGAGGGCGTCTGCCGCAGCAACCGTCATCTGCCTGCTCCTGTTTTTCGCGGGCCGCCAGGTGTTTGTGGTCCTCGGCATCACGCTGGACTCGTTTCGCATCGGTGCCGGGATTTTGCTTCTGCTCTCCGGCATCGGGCTGGTACAGGGACGCACAAGCCCGGCTACGGTGACAGCCAATGACGATGTTGCGGTGGTGCCACTGGCGATTCCCATCATCGTCGGCCCCGCCACAACCGGCACTCTGCTTGTTATGGGAGCGGAGCTGGCCGCCCTCAAGGGCAAGCTCATCGGATGTATGGCCCTTCTCCTCGCCATGATGTGTGTTACCGCAGTCTTGCTGGCTGGCTCGCTGCTGCAGCGCGTTCTGGGAGCGAGAGGCATTTCCATCCTCAGCAGACTGACCGGGTTGGTTCTGGCGGCACTCGCCGCCCAAATGATCATGACAGGAGTCCAGCACTATCTGGGAGTTCAGGGACTATGAGTGGCTCGAACAATCAAATCCAGCCTGTCGCCGGGCAGCCCGGCTCCGGCTGATTTGAGTCCGTGGGTTTAGTTTGAACAAATAGTACACAAGGAGAAAGTCATGGAACATATAGGCCTGCTTGCCGGTATCATTGCGGTTGCCGCATGCCTCTGGTTGTTGATATCCGCCGCCTTTTTGTTGCTCGGGGCCCGGATCGCTGGCGTGGTCAACCGCTCTTACGGAAGGGCGCTCGGCATTGCGCTGTTAAGCGGAATTGCCTCTTTTGCACTCGGCTATGCTTTAGGCGGCATTCCCATACTGGGGGCGGTGATGGCATCGGTTGGGGGATTCCTCATTACGGCGCTCATTATGATGCCCATCTTCAACACTTCTTTTGGCAAGGCGCTTGGGGCTGCTGTTCTGGCCTGGGTGTTTTCCCTGGTGGTCGTAGGGGGAACGGCCATGGTTGCGGCCATCATGCTTCCCGCCGTGAATAATGCAGTATCCAAGGCCAGTTTAGTTCAAACCGTTGCCAATGGGGCGAATATATACAGGGCAGCATTCTCCCCATACAACGATGTTGCCCGTAGCCATGAAAAAACCCCGGCTTTCGGCTCTTCGTAGAATTTTATGGAAACCTTGAGTTTGAGCCTTCCAGCCATGAGAACCTTTGCTGTTCACGCCTCAAAGATTCTCAACCTGGATCAATTCTTAGAAAACCCTTGCGCCGCTTGATCATTTGGCTTGCCCCGCCCTCCGCTCCGCGAGAATGGGCTCACCCAAAGCTCGTCGGAGCGGAGCGGAGGGCGGGCGGTGGTTTTGGTGAAGAAACCATAAAATTTTACGAAGAACCCGGCTTTCCCCAAGAAAGGGCAATACCGCACTTCCACAGAGTATTTTATTGACCTGGTAGAATCCGGCGTATTGGCCGTTTCGTATGATTTCTTTGCCGCCCGCGGGATTCCTGACGCGCACTCAACCCGTGCGGAAGATTTCCTGGCCGAGAACAATGCCTGGCGCGTGGTTCTGGGATTGGATGACGCGCCTGAAGGCACTCCCTTCATGTTCACACGAAACTATGATCCGGACTCGCTGCAAAGCGGCGACGGACCTATTATACTGAACGACGAACCGCCATTCGGGAAAAAAGGCATGGTGGTTGTATTAAAAGGAGGGGCGGCTTATTACTTGAGCGGGAATCAGCTCAGAAATTCAAATTTTAACCCTGCGGGGACGCCATCAAACCCGGACATTTCTATCATTGGGCCATAACCGGGATCATGCACGCGACAAGTCCGGCCCGGATGCGCGGCGGGCGGGGCGAAGCTGGTTGGGCAACCTGCGAGCCCCGAATAACACCGCAGATGGGTCGGAATCGTCGCGTCGCAGGGCAATATGAATGAAAAGCGGGCAGATTTCTTTTCCCCTCAGTGTGCCGCCCGGCAGCCAAGGACAACCTTTTCATTCATGTGGATGAATCATTCAGGTCAGGGCGCGGTTTCGCCGGCCTCTTGCTCGACCACCGGCACCAGCACCAGGCGGAACCCGTTCACCGCGCCCCGTGCGTTGCCCACAAAGCCGTAAACCGCCGTCGAGGCCACCCGGTTGGGCTCGTAGTCGTTCCAGCCGCCGCCCTGCCAGCCGCCAAAGCGATCCCCCCCCGGCTCGCGCGAGGTGGTCTCGCACACGTTGCCCCCCGCGCCAAAGAGCGCCCAGATGTTCTCGCCGCTCATCTCGACGGGAGCGGTCGTGGGGAAACCGTCCTGATAGTCGTCAATGAAATTCTCGTCCGGGAACGCCGTGCCCAGGGCCGCGTCCGCGTAGTTGCCGCGGGTGGGCGGCCAGTTTTCGCCCCAGGGGAACTGGCTCGAGGATCCCGCGCGGGTATAGGCCACGGCCTCCGCGCGCGACGGCAACCGGTAGGCCAGATCATCCGGCAGCTTGCCGGCGGCGCGCTCCTGCTCGGTCAGCCAGGCCGCATAGGCCATCACGTCGTCAAAATTCACCCGCACCACCGGCTGGCGCGACCCGCTCAGACAGACCCCCTTGAACTCGCCGCTCGAGTGCTCAGGCTCCTTCTTGAGATATTCCTCGTTGGTGACCTCGAAGCGCCCCACCCACATCTGCATGGCGCCCACCCACACGAATTCCATGGGCACCGTATGCGCCACCCAGGGCTTGCCCGCCACCGGCAGGGGCGTGGTGGCCACCAGCGGGCGCACCTCGCGCCGCGTCTCCCGGACCTGCACCACCTGCACCGGCGCGGCCGGCTTGAGGTCCGGCGGACGGTAGTAGTCAATGTCCTTCGGGCGCTCGAGCCAAAGCACCAGCGCCTGGCTCCCGAACCAGGCCGTGGCCGCCAGCGCCGCCACCCCCGCCACCAGGCCGATCATCCGCCCGATCCGCCCCCAATCCTCGCGGCTGCGGCGGCGACGGCCCCACACCCGCTCGCCTGCCAGCGCGTGCGTGAAATCGGTGCAGCTCACAAAGCGCTTCAGCGGTTTGGCGGCCAGCGCGCGCGCCAGCGCCGTCCGCGCGGATCGCGGCACCTCCGGCGGCAAATCCGCCGGCGCGCCGATCTCAAACGACACCCCCGCCAGCAGCTCCCAGGCCACCGCCGCCAGCGCATATTGGTCGCTGGCCGAGGTCGCCACCGCGTCGCCCTGCAGCTCCGGCGCCAGATAGGGACTGATGACCGTTGCCGGCCCCTTGCCCGCGCCGAGCGGCAGGCTCCGGTGCCGCCGCGGACGCAGCCCGAAGTCCGTCACCCGCGCCACGCCGGCGTCATCCAGATAAATGTTCGACGGTTTCAGGTTGCGGTGGATGATCCGCCGCTCGTGGGCATAGTCCAGGGCCGCCGCCACCTGCTCGAGCACGGGCAGCACGTCCTCCAGCGCGCGCCGCCCCCCTTCCCCCTCGCGCCCCCAGGTGCCGATGTCCACCCCCGGCGCGAAATCGCCCACCAGATAGATCTGGTCGCCCATGTACACCAACTGGCGAATCACCGACAGACTGGGATGCGTCGAATCCGAAATCCGCTGAATCCCCGCGTGGATGATCGACATGATGGCTTTCGACCGCCCCAAATCGCGCGGCAAATGCCGCAGCACCACATCCTTGTTTTCCTGCCGGTCGTGGCAGCGCCACACCTCGCCAAGGTCGCTGGCGCCCAGGGCGGCAATGACCTCATAGCGGTCCCACAAGACCTGCCCCGCGTAAAACTCCGACGCCTGCGCCGGTTCCTCGGGCGACACCCCGTCCGCGTCGCGCTCGAATCTGGTGGTTTCATCCATCATGGGTGCGGCCTGTCATACTGCCAAACCCGCATAACCAGCACAAGCAGGGAATCACGCATACGCGTGGCAGGCGGGACCATCGCCATTTCGATGCAGCCTGACGACGGCCAAGCCCAATGCCGCAGACAAAACGGCTGCAGAATGGATGAAAACTGAATTGCTCATGATTATTTCCGCATCATGCGGCCCTGCAGCAAATAACAATACCTTCATCCATGTTGATGAATAATCCAGGCTAACCTTGCGGTTTCAGCCCCCATGCCATACGGTTGTCCAGGTATGGAACGACAACCCGACAAATTTGATTTTTGGTACGCGGTCAACAACACCGAGGTCCTCGAGCTGCCCCGCGGCAAGCTCGAAACCTTCGGTTCCACCCTCATCAACTATCGCCTCGTCACCGAACTCATGGACACCCACGGCCAGGTCCGCGTGCGCGAGGGCCGCATCCATTCCTTCCGCCCCGAAATCCTGACCGCCCAATCCTTTACCGAGTCCCCCCTCGAGGGCTTCCAGACGGGCCAGGCCGAAGACTTCATCCGCTGGCTGCGCCAGCACGAGGCCGACTTCATCCTTCTCAAATACGGCTTCAAAATCCGCCAGGAAACCATCACCGAGTCCATCATCCACGACACCATCGAGAATGTCGTGGACCGCGTCCGCGCCGACCTCAAGGCCAAGACCGATCCGCTCTCCGCACTGGTGGTCGGCGTGGATGAGCCCTGGGAGGTCTGCCTGCTCAAGCTGCTGGTCGAGGTCATCCAGCACTCCGCCCCCACCAATGCGCGCGAGCTGCGCGCCGACCCCGATGGCACCCGGCATCAAATCGAGCGCGCCTTCCGCCGCGCCGTCAACGACCGCAACCAGCTCTCGGCCCTGGCCCAGCTCCTGACCCGGCTCGACAAGTTCTCGGACTACGAAGACCGCTTCTTCGCCCTGGTTCGCGCCCACGGGCGGTAATCTTCCGAACCCGGCGCGCCGCCCCCTTCGCTCGTCAACCGTCGGCCACGCGCGCCAGTTCCTCCGCGCTGATCGGCCCCTCGCGCAACACCTCCACCCCGTCACCGGTCACGCGCGCCACCGTACTGGCCCGCCCCCCCGGCGCGGGCCCCGCGTCGAGCGCCAGCGCCACATGCGGCGTCAGCGACCGCCACGCCTCCGCGGCGGTCAGCGCGGGAGGCTCGCCGCTGCGGTTGGCGCTGGTCACCACCGGCAGCACATCCAGCTCGCGCAACCAGGCCAGCGTCACCGGGTGATCCGGCACGCGAAACCCCTCCCACCCGCCCGCGCCATCCGGCAGCACCAGCGTCAGCGGCCCCGGCCAAAACGCCGCCGCCAGGCGCAGGGCCGCCGGTTCCAACTGAATCCCCGTCGCGCGGATCGCGTCCGCATCCGCCGCCAGCCGCGCCAGATGCTTGGTAGGCTCGCGCCCCTTGGCCGCTTGCAGCCGCGCCAGCGCCCCGGGCGCTTCCGGGTGTGCCGCCAGGCCATAGACCGTCTCGGTCGGCACCACCACCAGCTCGCCCGCGCGGCACCGCCGCGCCGCCTCGCGTATGGTCCCGGGCGAGGCCGGTACAATTCCCGCCAGCCTATCGCTCCGGGCCATAGCCGAGCGCCCTCAGCCCTGCCAGCAAGTCCGTGGCGCGCCGCAGATAGGTGTCATAGCGGGTGCGGTCGCGCAGCGCCTTGTCCTCCAGATCCAGCTCCGAGGGCCCCTTCTTGCCGCGGCGCAGCACGGGCTCGTCGGGTTCATAGACCACCTCGTTCAGAGCCGCGTCGCTGATGCTCACATCCGGACGCACGCCGCCCGCGCCCCAGTAAACCGTGCCGTTGGCCATGCGGATCTCGCGCGTGGCCAGCAGGGCATGCCGTCCATTGGACAGCTCAACGGCTTGGCGAATCAGCGGATTGCCCGACGTCTCGTGCCCGATCAGCATTACGCCCCGGGCGCTGCCGCCCAGCACCGCCGCCAGCAGCTCCGCCGCGCCCGTGGTGCAGGCATCCACCAGCACCATCAGCGGGCGCTCCTCGGCCCGGGCCTTGGGCGCCTTGATGGCCGCCAGCTCGACGCCCTGCCGGTCCGACTTCGTGTAAAGCAGCGTCCCCTTGCTCGTGAAACGCCCCGCCACCAGCGCCACCTCCTCCTCGGCGTGCCCCCCCGCTCCGCGCAAATCCAAAATGGCTCCCGACACCCGTTGGCCGGCCCAGGCATCCATCGCCGCCAAAATCTCGGCGGCCGCGCCCGGATACATCCCCGCCACCCGGATGTAGCCAATGCCGGTCGGCAACACCTCGACATCCGCCAGCGACGTCTTCGCCCGGCGCTCGCGCTTCACCGTCACCGTGCGGCTCGCGCCGTCCGCCCCCAGCACCTCGAGCTCCACCGCGGCGTCCTTCCCCCGCGCCAGACACTCGCGCACCTTCTGCAGCGACACCCCCGCCGCCACCTCGCGCGAGTCCACCCGCTTCAGCGTCTCGCCCGCCGCAATCCCCGCGGCGGCCGCCGGCGACTTCTCCTTCACCGCCGCCACCCGCGGACCGGCCGCGGTCGGCACCAACACCAGGCCCGCCTCCCACACCTCCCGCGCGTCGTCGCGCGTCCTGGCCGCCAGCTCGCCGGCATCCAGAAACTCCGCGCCCGGCTCCGCCGCGCGTAGCAGCGCCTCCAGCAGCGCGGCCCGCGCCACTGTTTTCTCGGGCGCCAGATGAACCTGCTCCAGAATGCGCACCCCCTCCGCCAGCGCCTCGTCCAGCCCCGCCGCCCACTCCGGCCCACCCACCACCACCCCGGCAGGCTCCGCCGGCCCGGCCAATTCTTCGGCCTCCTCCGACTCCCGGGCAACGTCCTCAACCGCGGCCTCCTCTACGGCCTCGGCGGCAACCTCCGCGGGTTCGACGTCCCTCAACGGCTCAACCATCTCCGCGACCGGTTGCGCCTCTTCCACCGCGAAATCCCCGGCCGCCTGCCCGCCGATCGCCCCCGCGCCCGGCAACAGCAGTCCGACCACACCCAGCGCCAACCCGGTCCATGTCTTCCAGCTCATCCTATCCCAATCCTTTCCGTAACAAACCATGCCCCACCAATCTACCCCCGCCGCGGCCTCACGCCAAGCATGGTTCCGCGGCCTCCGGGCAAATCCGGCGGCCGCCCCCCCCTCCGCGCGGGGCGAAACCGCGGATGTTTTCCCCGAGGTCGAAGAATAATCAGGCTAGCCTGGATAATTCACGCGACAAGTCCGGCCCGGATGCGAGGCGTGCGGGGTGAAGCTGTATGGACATACTGCGAGCCCCGAATAACGCCGCAGACGGGTTGGAATCGTCGCGCCCGCTCCCTTGCTTCCATGCTTCCATGCTGCGGCCCGGCCGCATCCATGTTGATGAATAATCCAGGCTAAAAGCGCAGCCCCGCCCCGATCGACACCGTCAGCCAGTTGTTCTCAATCCCGGCGATGTCGTCCTCGCTGTCGCGCTCGCCGGTCTCCAGCACCACGACCGACAAGTCGCCCAGGATGTGGTCAATCTTCTGATAGTCCACCGCCGCGGTGGCAAACCAGTTGCGCAGGCCCATGCGCACCAGTTCATAGCGCAGCTCGACGCCAAACCCCATCATGTCGCCCTTCTTGAACGACTCCTTGAAGTGCAGCCCGCGCGCCACGTGGTCATCCCAGTCCGTGGCCGACACCAGCGGGCTCCACGCCAGATACCCCTCCACCGCCCAATCGCGCTGCGCCCATGACACCGTCGCCCCCAGATAGGGCATGCGAAATTCCTGCTCATACTTGATCCCGTGCTCACCGTTGAGATACTGCGGAATGTAGCCATTCTCCGGATAGAGCAGATAAACCCCGCGGTCCTTCCACAGCCACCCGTTCTGCTTGTAACCCGCCAGCGCCTTCAGCGCGAAGCTCTGCTCCGCCCAAAGGTCCACCCCCACGTTGATGTCAAAGATATACCCCTCCTTCACGTCCACCTTCGACAGCGAATAGTGCGTCCAATCCGCCGAACCGGTGCTCATCCAGTCATAGTCCTCCATCTCGCCGCTGCCCTCCGTCAGCGCGATCCACATCCCGCCATTCACCGACAGCCGGTTCAGGAGATTCTGCTGCGCCACGAACGGACGCACCGACAGGCTGCCCCCCCCCATCGCCACGTTCTTCAGCTCCCAATCCAGACGGCTCAGCCGCCGCCGCGCGCCGCGAAAACCCTCATAGTCATACACGTGCTCCTTCGCCTCGCCGTTCACCACCCCCAGCGACAGCTCGCCCACGAACGGCATGCCTCCGCCCCGGCTGCCCCGCGCCACCGGCGCCGCCCACATCGCCGCTTCCGCCGCAACCCCCAGCAACAGCACCCCCGCCACCATCCACGCGCACGTCCTCTTCATGATTTCCTCCTCGGAATGCCCCGTCCAAGCGCACCGCGCGCCGCCGGAAACATCCACCACCTAAATAGTGATCCTCCCCCCGCCCCCCGCGCAAGACCAAAGATGGCGTCAGCCCAAAAATTACGCCCCGCGCCCGGCCTGGGTTGCTCAAGCGGCAAGCCCGGCCCGGATGCAAAGCGGGCGGGTTGAAGCGGGTTGGGCAAGATGAACAAGGCAATAAATCTGCCCTTGCCCCCCCGCCACTCCCCAAGGCACAATCCGCCCCGATGGTTCCCACACCGCACATGCCCATACTGCTGCAACCCGTGTACAAGGAATACATCTGGGGCGGCAAGCGCCTCATCACCGAATTCCACCGCCGCCTCAACCCCGGCACCTACGCCGAAGCCTGGGAAATCGCCGACCATCCCGACGGCCAAACCCGCATCATCAACGGCCCCGACGCCGGCTCAACCCTCTCCGACGCCATCGCCCGCCACGGCCCCGACTTCCTCGGCAAAAACCGCGCCGACACCCAGTTCCCCCTCCTCGTCAAAATCATAGACGCCCGCGAAACCCTCTCCGTCCAGGTCCACCCCGACGACGACGCTGCCGCCCGATACGGCGGCGAAGCCAAAAGCGAAATGTGGGTCATCCTCGACGCCACCCCCGACGCCCACATCTACTCCGGTTTCAAGCCCGGCGTCACCCGCGACGACTTCCTCCGCGCCCGGGCCGACGGCACCATCCCCGCCCTCCTCCAGCGCTTCCCCGCCCGCCCCGGCATGGTCTTCCACACTCCCGGCGGACGCGTCCACGCCATCGGCGCCGGCTGCCTCCTCCTCGAAGTCCAGCAAGACGCCAACACCACCTACCGCCTCTACGACTGGGACCGCCTCGACAAAACCGGCGCCCCCCGCCCCCTCCACATCGAGCAGGCCCTCCAAGTCATCAACTGGGAACTGACCGATTCCCCCATTGCCCCCGATCACCCCGCCCTGCCCCAGCCCGGCGGACACGCCATCCGCCACCTCCTCGCCACCCCCCACTTCCACGCCGAAGAATGGACCGTTGCCGACAAGTGCCAAATCACGCACGACGCCACCAGCTTCCTCATCCTCTTCCCCATCAACGGCAACCTGCGCATCAAAACCCCCAACCAGCCCGCCATGATCCTCCAACGCGGCACCACCTGCCTCCTCCCCGCCTGCCTCGACAATTTCACCCTCCAACCCGACGACACCCCCGCCCCCGTCCGCCTCCTCGTCACCAAACAGCCCTAAAACCAACTTTTTTTCAATTTTTTAAGGTTTTGTGCAAAATAAGAGAAAAATCAGTCCACTCCGTCAGTTCCGTCCGTTCTGTCCCCCAAAAAAGCGTCCATCCAGTCCATAAAGTCCATTCTGTCCATCCAAAACCAAAATATTCAAGGGTTTGTGCATTTTTTACCCAACCAAAATTTTCATATTTTCCTGATAAAACAGTATTATTCACCAATGTGCCATAACACGAGTGCCGCTCGTCGCATGTTGCAAGTCGAATCCTCATGCCGTCAAATGTCACTCCTCGTCGATTCCTTCGCAAGTCGCCATTATTATCTTCAATCCTTTTTTTCTTCTTGTTAGAATGCGCACATGAATTTGAAGAAGATACTCGCTGATGTACCGCATCAAACAAGCGTTGCCGTGGCACATTACTGGAAAGCGCGCGCGCTCCAACGCGACCGCCAGCTAAAATCGGGAAAAGCAGATCAGGGCTTGCGCAGCGCCGTCACGGCGGCTCGCAAATGGACGGGTTTGTGAATCTCTTTGCCGACTTGATCGTAAAGGCTGGCATTTCTGCCGACTTCATCTTCCGCAACCAGGCGCTGGAACTACCGGGTTATTTTCGCCCGACCAAGGAATGGGACCTGTTGGTGGTGCGCGACCAGACGCTTCTCGTTGCTATCGAGGCGAAGTCGCAAGTGGGCCCGTCGTTTGGAAACAACTTCAATAATCGAACTGAAGAGGCCATGGGGAGCGCCCTCGATCTGTGGACAGCGTATCGAGAACGAACTTTTCTCGACAGTCCTCAACCATTTCTGGGTTATCTTTTCATGCTTGAAGATTGTCCGGCCTCGAATCGCCCTGTTCGGGTAAGGGAACCTCATTTCCCAGTCCGCCCGGAATATGTCGGCGCATCCTATATGCAACGCTACGAACAGTTCTGCCGCAAACTCGTTTTAGAACGGCAATACACAGCCGCAGCCTTCATTTCATCCACTCAACAGGGTGGCAAACGGGGCTGCTACGCCACTCCCGCCAAAGACTTGCAAATCGAACGCTTTGCCAAATCCTTGCTCGCGCATATGGCCTCTTTTGACTAATCCCATGGAACACACAACCCATAGACTCATCAGCGGCGATGCCCGAGAACTGGCTTTTCTTGACGACTCATCCGTCCATCTTGTCGTCACATCGCCCCCCTACTGGAATCTAAAACGCTACAACGACCACCCGGATCAACTCGGGCACATTCAAGACTACGAAGCATTTTTAGTCGAATTAGAAAAGGTGTGGCAACATGTCTACCGCGTCCTGGTGCCCGGCGGCCGCTTGGTTTGCGTGGTGGGCGATGTCTGCGTTTCCCGCCGAGAATACGGGCGGCATCTGGTCTTCCCTCTCCATGCTGACATCTCCGTCTCTTGCCGCAAAATCGGATTCGATAATCTGAACCCCATCATTTGGTACAAAATTGCCAATGCCTCCTATGAAGTTGAAGGCGGGTCCAAGTTTCTCGGCAAGCCATACGAACCCAATGCCATTATTAAAAACGACATCGAGTTCATTTTGATGCAGCGCAAACCAGGTGGCTACCGCCAGCCTACGGAAGCACAGCGGGATGCCAGCCGGATTGACAAAGAATCGTTCAATCGCTGGTTTCAACAAATTTGGAGTATCACCGGTGCTTCCACCAAAAAACATCCCGCACCCTATCCCTTGAGGTTGGCGAATCGTCTGGTCCGAATGTTTTCGTTTGTTGGCGACACCGTTCTGGACCCCTTCTGCGGCACAGGAACAACCATGGTTGCTGCCCTGCGAAGCGGACGAAACAGCATCGGAGTCGAGATTGATCCCGATTACTACAGGATGGCAGCCAAATACTTGAAAGCGGAAACCGAAGATTTGTTTTCAACAGCCAAGTTGCGATTCGAGAAAGCTCCGGACGAACAATTGGCGATGATCCAAGAGGACAGCAGCCTCTACAAAGTGCGTCCAGCGAAAAAACGCTTGGAGTAGGAACCTCTGCCGCTTGAGAAATGGCCGCTGAATAAATCAGTGGTCACAGACGACGCCCAAAACGCGCACGATTTCAAGGCATCGCCGTACACAGAAAGGACAATACCGCTCATTCCGCCCCCGCCGGCTCGAAGGAGAGCGCGACGGAATTGATGCAGTAGCGCAGGCCGGTCGGCGGCGGGCCGTCCTCGAACACATGGCCCAGGTGCGCGTCGCACCGGGCGCAGAGCACTTCGGTGCGAACCATCCACAGGCTGCGGTCCGACCGCGTGGCCATGTGCCGCTCGTCCACCGGTTGGACATAGCTCGGCCAGCCCGTGCCCGAGTCGAATTTGTGCTCCGACGAAAACAGCGGCAGGCCGCAGCAGACGCAGGAGTAGGTCCCCGGCTCCTTGTGGTCAAAAAATGCGCCGGTGCAGGCCCGTTCCGTGCCTTGCTGGCGCGTCACCCGGTATTGCTCCGGGGTCAGTTGCGCCCGCCACTCCGCATCCGTTTTCACCACTTTTTCCATATTCCATTCTCCGGCAAGCGCCGCCGCGCTCAGACCCAGTGCCAGGGCCAATCCATATCGTGTCTTCCTCATCTTGGTAGTTTACCCTGAATAATTCACGCGACAAGTCCGGCCCGGATGCAAGACAGGCGGGGCGAAGCTGTATGAGCATACTGCGAGCCCTGAATAACGCCGCAGACGGGTTGGAATCGTCGCGCCCGCTCCCTTGCTTCCATGCTTCCATGCTGCGGCCCGGCCGCATCCATGTTGATGAATAATCCAGGTTATCCCATCTCGGTGCCAATCACCAATTCCGTCCCACTCCACCGTTGCCTGCCGGTCCGGCATCCCCTATGATACGGCCATGAGTCGCACCACCAAGATATCCATTGTCGTTCCGTTCCTCAACGAAATGGACAACCTGCCCACCCTGCTCGAGCGGGTCGGCGCCGTGTTCGCCAACCGCGCGGAAGACTGGGAGCTCCTGCTCGTGGACGACGGCAGCACCGACGGCTCGCCCGAGTGGGCCATCGAGCAGTCCCGGAGCAACCGCCATGTGCGCGTGCTGCGCCTCTCGCGCAATTTCGGGCATCAACTCGCCATCACCGCCGGACTCGACCGCACCGACGGCGACGCGGTGGTCATCATGGATGCCGATCTGCAAGACACCCCCGAAACCATCCCCGCCCTGATCAACAAATGGCGCGAGGGCTATGAAGTGGTCTTTGCCGTCCGCCGCTCGCGCGCCGGCGAAACCTGGCTCAAAAAATTCCTGGCCGCCCGCTTCTACCGCCTGTTCCGTTTTCTCACCCAAACCCAGATTCCGATGGACGCCGGCGACTTCCGCCTCGTGGACCGCCGCGTGGTGGATGCCCTGCGCGAGATGCGCGAGCTGCACCGCTTCATGCGCGGCCTGACCTGCTGGGTGGGCTACCGCCAGGGCTCCGTCGAATACGACCGCGCCGCGCGCCACGCCGGCGAGACCAAATATCCCGTCTGGAAAAGCGCCCGCCTGGCCATCGACGCCATCACGTCGTTCTCCGCCGCCCCCCTCCGCTGGATCGTCCAGTTCGGCATGCTGGTCTGCGTGCTGGCCCTGATCTGGGTGATCTATGTCATGGGGCTGGCCATCTTCGCCCCCCACACCCTCGAGCGGGGCTGGGCCTCACTCATCGCCGTCATTGTGTTCCTCGGCGGCGTGCAGCTCATCGGCATCGGGATGCTCGGCCAGTATGTCAGCCGCATCTTCGAGGAAGGCAAACGCCGCCCCCTCTATATCTTGCGCGACGACACCCGCGACACCGCCGCGCCCCCCTCATGAAACCGCCCCCCCCTCTCTGACCGCGTGAAGCCTGTCCACTGACCCTCCCCCCATGCCCCCGCCCCTCCAGCGCCGCCTCCTCCAACTGTTCGCCCTGCTGGCCGTCCTGCTCCTGGCCGGCTGGGCGCGCCTCCACCAGCTCGACCGCACCGACACCCGCGCCGACGAGCTCAACATGCTCAACTATGCCAACGGCGCCAAAACCATCACCGAACTCTGGACCGATCCCCCGTGGCTCAACCAGATCCCCTTCGCCGACTCCATCCCCGTGGTCTGGTCGCGGCTCTTTCCCAACCGCACCGCCGACGAAGCCTTCACCCGCGAACCCTTCGCCCTGTTCGGCCTGGCCACCGTGGGCCTCTGCACCCTCTGGATGCTGAAGCGCCGCGGCATCGGCGCGGGGCTCCTGCTGGGCCTCTGGCTGGCCATCCTCCCCTATCACGTCTATCACTCCCGCGAGGCCTACTACTATGTGGTCCTCATGTTCTTCTCCGCCGGCATGACCCTGCGCGCCGCCGACCTGCTCGCGAGCCTCCGGGCGCGCGCGGCCCCCCTCCGCCTGCGCCATGTCATCGAGTGGACCATCTGGACCCTCCTGGCCTGCCTCACCCACATGGGCGTCTGGATGCTCGCCGGCATCGTCTGGCTGCTCCTGCTCGTGGCCGGCTGGCGCGCCCTGCCCGCCCCCGCCCGCCGGCAGCACGCCGCCCAGCTTGGCGCGGCGGCCGTCATCCTGGCCATCGGCATGTCGCGCTGGGTCTATCGCGCCATCCTCGAGATGCAGCGCACCGCCACCGACCCCATGGGCCACATCGGAGTGGCCGCCAGCTTCGTGGCCCCCCGCGTCCTACCCGTTTTTGTGGGCGGAGCCAACGCTTTCGGCATCGCTCTGCTCCTGCTCCTCGCCCTCGCCGCCGGCCGGCTCGCCTGGACCGGCCACCGCCGCCGCCCCGCCGGCGCGCCCCCCCCCGACGCCCTCTACCGCGCCGTCAGCCTCATCAACTGGCTCGGCCTGCTTGGCACCTTCCTCTATGTCTTTGGCGCCAGCGGCGGCGAAAAAGGCAAACTGGTTTACTTCTCGCCCAATCTGCCCGTCTTTCTGGCCTGGGCGGCCATGACGCTCGACCGCGCCCTCGGCACCCTCCTCCCCCGCGCCCGCGCCGCGCTCGATGCCGCCATCGGCGCCGGCCTGGTCGCCGCCCTCCTGCTGCCGGTGCTCCACATCCAGAACCTCGACGGCAAACCCACGCCCTATCGCAAACTGCAGGCCTGGTTCGACACCCAGCTCGCCCCCGGCGATGTCATCATCGTGGACCGCTGGCTCGAACCCTGGAACGAAATGGCCCGCTACGCCCCCACCAACACCACCGTCACCTTCACCGTCCCCGACGAACCCTTCGAGCAGCATCAAGCCCTCAACTGGCGGCAGCGCACCCGGGCCCACTTCGAGCAAAACAAGGCCCAGGCCTTCCTGCGCCTCGCCCGCAACCACGAAGAGCGCATCGGGCTCTGGACCTGGCCCGAAAAAGGCCACTTCGCCCGCCATGCCATCGTCACCAACACCTCCGGCATCTGGCTGCGCGACACCGGCTTCGCCCCGATGGAAGAATTTCATACCCTCCAAGGCCGCCTGCTGCCCGAAATCTTCTACAACACCCGCGACGACCTCGCCCAGCGCGCCAGCAACGCCGGACAGCCCGCCATCGCCCTCTTCTCCTCCGGCTGGACCCACTTCAAACCCTGGCAGCAGGGCGACTTCTCCGATTACCGCATCTTGCAGGGCGCGACCGCCCGCCTCGAGCTCCACAACCTCACCCCCGAACCCGCCCCCTTCACCCTCGAAATCACCGCCGCGGCCCCCGATCGTCCCGCCGCCCTCCAAGTCGGCAACCAGCCCGCCCAAACCTATCCCGCCGGACAGCTCACCCGCCACGCCTACACCCTCGACCTCGACCCCGGCCCCAACACCATCGCCTGCCACCTGCCCCCCGGCCAAACCCTCTTCGTCCGCGAACTCCACATCCGCCGGTAACCCCTGCCCCGTCCGGGCACAAAAAAATGGAGCGAGCGATGGGATTTGAACCCACGACAGCCACCTTGGCAAGGTGGAGCTCTACCACTGAGCTACGCTCGCCCCTATTCGGAACGCCCAAACACTAGCACATGCCCAACAGCTTGCAACCCCTTTTTTCGGTCAAATGCCGTCATTCGCGCCCACCGCGCTGACCGCCGCCGTCCGTAAAGCAACATTCAGCCCCGGTCGCCAAAAAGACTCTTTGCAAAATCCGGATCCCGCGTGGTATCCTCTGCACCATCGTGATTGCACCGTTGGCATGGTATATTGCTCTGTTGGCGGGAGGCCTCCTGCTCCTGATCGCCGAAGTCTTTTTGCCCGGCGGCATCGCGGGCACGTTCGGGGTCCTCGCGCTGGTGGGCGCCGTGGCCCTCGGCCTGGTCATCTTCCCACCGCCCTGGGGCTTTTTGGCCGCGATCGGCGTGGTGGTCGGCGGCGGCGTCTTCTTCCTGCTGTGGGTCAAACTGTTCCCCCGCAGCAGTGCCGGGCGGCGCATCGCCCTGCAGGTTGACCTGACCAACTACAAGTCCCTCGCCCCGCCCCCGCCGGAGCTGATTGGCGTCACCGGCGAAACCCTGACCGCGCTGCGCCCCGCCGGCATCGCCACCCTCGACGGCAAGCGCCACGATGTCCTGGCCGACGGCGGCGAGTGGCTCCCCGTCGGCGCCAACATCCGCGTCTGCGCCATCCGCAACGGACAAATCATCGTATGCGCCGCGGACTCGCCATGATCCACCGCCCGCTCATGCTCTCTCTGCTGGCGGCCGCCCTCCTCGCCGCGGTCCCGGCCCTGGCCTTCGACCTGCGCGCCACCAGCGGCACCAACACCGTCATCATCCCCCCCACCGAAGAACTGCCCAAAGAGGCCCTCATCATCGGCCAGGACATCGAATTCCACGGCAAGGCCCTGCGCGACCTCTGGCTGGGCGCCAACGCCATCGAACATGGCGGCGACATCCGCGGCGACCTGCGCCTCCTGAGCCGCTCCGCCGTGCTCGACGGCCGCTGCCGCCAAAACGTCCTGGCCTATGCCGCCGGCCTCCAGCTCACCACCAACTCCGTCATTCAGCGCGATGCCGCCCTCTTCGGCAACCACATCATCTGCGAAGGCCGCGTCGAGGGCGATGCCTGGATCCTGGCCAAAAGCGTCACCCTCGGCGGCGTCTGGGGCGGCCATGTGCGCGTGCAGGCCGAAGAAATCCGCGTGGCGCCCGACACCCAAATCGCCGGCGACCTCGTCTATGCCGGCTCGAAGGAACCCGTCCTCGACAGCACCGTGGTGCTCGGCGGCCAGTTGCGCCCGCGCGAGCCCCTTCCCACCGACATCGTCGAAAGCACCGGCGCCGTCTTCCGCAACCGCCTGTGGCTGCACGGGTTCCTCTTCATGGGCGCGCTCCTCGTCGGCATGCCCTTCATCGGTTTTTTCCCTCTCCTGGCCGGCCGCGCGGTGCAGAATTTGCGGGCCAGACCCTGGCGCGTATTCCTCACAGGGGTGGTCGCCGTTCTCCTGACCCCTCCGCTGATTTTGTTCGCCGCCATGACCGGCATCGGCCTGCCGCTGGGCCTCATGCTCGGCGCGCTCTTCTTCCTGCTCGCGTACCTCTCGCACATTGTCGTGGCCCTCTGGCTGGGGCACCGCCTGATGCCCGGCGCGCGCACCCACACCTTCGGTTCGGTTTTGAGCGCCCTGGCGGTGGGCCTGTTCCTGCTCTACTTCATCGCGGCGCTGCCCAACATGGCCCGGTTCATCGCGCTGCCCGTCATCGTGCTGGGCATGGGCGCGCTGATCACCGCCCGTCCGGCCCGCCCCACGCTGGTGCCGCCCCCGCCCCCCCCCTTGTCAGATTCACCCGACCCATACAACCCACCCCAAGCATAAGGAGACCAACATGATATCATTCACCGCCATCCTGCTCATCCTTGCAGTCATTGTCGTTGCCATCCTTCTCGGACTGTTCTTCTACTTCCTGAAGGTCTGGGTCCGCGCCTGGATGAGCGGCGCTCACACCACGCTGCTCAACCTCCTCGGCATGAAACTGCGCACCGTGCCGCCCCCCCTGATCGTGGACGCCCGCATCCGCGCCGTCAAAGCCGGCCTCATGCTCAACACCGACCAGCTCGAAGCCCACTATCTGGCCGGCGGCGACGTCATCAAGGTCGTCCAGGCCCTCATTGCCGCCGACAAAGCCAACATCGAGCTGACCTTCCAGCGCGCCGCCGCCATTGACCTGGCCGGGCGCGACGTTTACGACGCCGTGCGCACCTCCGTCAATCCCAAGGTCATTGACTGCCCCGACCCCACCAAAGGCATCAGCATGCTCGACGCCGTGGCCAAGGACGGCATCCGCCTGCTGGTCAAGGCCCGCGTCACCGTACGCGCCAATCTCGCCCGCCTCGTCGGCGGCGCCACCGAGGACACCATCATCGCCCGCGTCGGCCAGGGCATCATCTCCGCCATCGGCTCCTCGCTCACCTACAAGGATGTCCTCGAGAACCCCGACCACATCTCCCGCAAGGTGCTCAACTCCGGACTCGACGCCCAGACCGCCTTCGAAATCGTCTCGATTGATATCGCCGACGTCTCCGTGGCCGGCGTCTCCGGCGCCCGCGAAGTCGCCAACGTCGGCGCCCTGCTCGAAACCGAGCGCGCCGAGGCCGACAAGAAGATGCGCCAGGCCGAGGCCGAAGGCCGCCGCGCCACCGCCGTGGCCGCCGAGCAGGAAATGCGCGCGCGCATCCAGGAAATGCAGGCCAAGGTCGTCGAGGCCCAGGCCGAGATCCCCATGGCCATTGCCAAGGCCATGAAGGACGGCAAGTTCGGCGTCATGGACTACCTGCGCATGCAGAACATCATGGCCGACACCTCCATGCGCGAATCCCTCGCCGAGGGCGAAACTCCGCAGCAAAGCTAGCCCGGACCCCGCTGATTCAGGCCGCAATGCTTCGGTTCCCCTCCATCTTCCTGGCCGCCGGCGATGACGCCGGCGGCCTCGAGATCTTCGTCTGGATTATTGCCGGCGCCCTCTGGCTCTACGCCCGCTACTCCGCCACCCGCAAGAAAAAACACGCGCAGCGCGAGACCGGGGCCGCCCGGACCCGGGACAGCCGGACTGTCCGCACCACGCGCGCCACCGGCGACTACGGCGATACCGGCGCGGCAACCACCCCCGGCGCCCTCGCGGAAATCTTCCGCCAGCTCGGCGCGGAAATCCCCGTCAGCGCCCCTCCGCGCCCCCCGCGCCCCAAACCCGCGCCCAAACCCCGGCGCGCCCCCCCCCCTCCCCCTCCCGCGCCGGCCTTCGGCTCACTCTTCAGCGACGACGCCCCCCTCGAAACGCTGCCCACCGTCACCGCCACCGCGCGCAACACCAGCCTGCTCCTGCCCCGCCTGCACGCCATTGACCTGCGCCTCAGCCCCCTCCCCTCCGTCCCCATGCCGGCCTTCACCCCAACCCAGCGGCAAGACCAGCCCCTGCGCGTCCCTCTGCGCAACCGCCGCGAACTGCGCGATGCCATCATCGCCCAAACCCTCCTTCATCCCCCCCGCAGCGCCCGCAGCCTCTAGCCCGAACTCACAGCCACGATGGACGCCCCCCTCACCGCCCCCATCCCGCTCATGACCATCCTGGTCATCCTGTCCTACTTCATCGGCTCCATCCCCTTCGGCCTGCTCATCGCCCTCCTTAAGGGCGTGGACCTGCGCAACGTCGGCTCCGGCAACATCGGCGCCACCAACGTCTTCCGCAGCGTCGGCAAAACCTGGGGCATCGGCGCCTTCCTCCTCGACGCGCTCAAAGGGTTCCTCCCCGCCTTCGTCTTCCCCCTGCTTCTCACCGATTCCTCCCCCGGCTGGCTGGGCATCGCCTGCGGCGCCGCGGCCGTCGTCGGCCACAACTGGCCCGTCTGGCTGGGCTTCAAGGGCGGCAAAGGCGTCAGCACCAGTGCCGGCATGCTCCTCGGCATTGCCCCCGCCGCCGTCGGACTCGGCTTCGGCGTATTCGCCATCACCGTCGTGCTCACCCGCTGGGTCTCCCTCGGCTCCATCCTGGCCGCCGTCACCGTCGCCGCCGCCGGACTATACCTCTACGCCCAGAACAACCCCCTCTTGGCCGGCGTGCTGGTGGTCATGGGCCTTCTGGTCGTTGTCAAACACCGGGCCAACATCCGCCGACTCCTCAACGGCACCGAGCCCCGCATCCTCGGCCAAAAATCGGGGTCAGTCCTTGACAATTGACAATCTCCCCGCCCCCCCCCTACCCAATTCGGCAATCGCCCGTTATCCCCCATTTTGAGCCTTTTTTACCCGTTTTTAGCCTTTTTTCGCCATTTCTGACCACTTTTGCCCGTTTTCGGCCAAAAATCGGGGTCAGTCCT
>LSQX01091421.1_pt2 | contig 23111 bp, 20 predicted proteins | sample 654561 | NCBI WGS metagenome assembly LSQX01 (sample SAMN04489861, study PRJNA283612) | anaerobic digester metagenome | isolation source: 4 biogas reactors fed with cattle manure at either 37C or 55C with and... | place: Denmark: Kongens Lyngby | collected 2014
ATTATTAAAGGTGACGAGGTGCATATCACAAATGTGATGTTCAACTTGCTGGATAACGCAATGAAATACAGTAACGGAGATCCCGAAATAACTGTTTCGACCGAAGACAGAAATGATCATGTGGTGGTAATGGTAAAAGATAACGGCATCGGGATCCCGAAAGAACATCAGACTCAAATATTCGACCGGTTTTACAGGGTACCTACCGGAAATGTCCACAATGTTAAAGGGTTTGGACTTGGACTTAGCTACGTCAAGCAGGTCATAGATCTGCATAATGGTAAAATTAAAGTAGACAGCGCAGTAAATAAAGGCACCGTTTTTAGTATCTTTCTACCCAAAATATTAAAATAATATGGAACAAAAAACAAAACTGCTTCTGGCAGAAGATGACGAAAATTTAGGCTTGTTATTAAAAGAATATTTAATTGCAAAAGGATTTGAGGCAGACCTCTACCCTGATGGTGAAGCGGCTTATAAGGGTTTTATGAAAGAGCATTATGATATTTGTATCCTTGATATAATGATGCCCAAAAAAGATGGTTTTACCCTGGCTAAAGATATCAGGATAATAAATTCAGATATACCAATAATTTTCCTGACGGCGAAAAATCTTAAAGATGATGTTATTGAAGGATTTAAACTAGGTGCCGACGACTATATTACCAAGCCATTCAGCATGGAGGAATTGATTTTCAGGATTGAAGCGATTTTGCGCAGGACAGCCCAGGAGTCACAGTCAGCTTCACAGCCGGCCTTCACACTGGGGAAATACACATTTGATACCCGGAAGCAAACTTTATCCGACGGGGTGGAAGCAGTGAAACTTACTACCAAGGAGTCTGATCTTCTGAAACTACTCTGCCAGAATGCCAATAAAGTGCTGGAAAGAAATTATGCACTAAAATCTATATGGATAGATGATAACTATTTCAACGCCCGCAGTATGGATGTATATATTACCAAACTACGCAAACATCTGAAGGATGAGCCTTCTGTAGAAATCATCAATGTCCACGGCAAAGGTTATAAACTGATAGTCTGAAAAAGGGATACGGAAAAGTCAGTAAGTTAATTTTTTAATCCAGCTTCAAAACTGCGAGAAATGCTTTTTGCGGTACTTCAACATTACCGATCTGCTTCATTCTCTTTTTACCTTTTTTCTGCTTTTCAAGAAGCTTGCGTTTCCTTGTTATATCACCGCCGTAACATTTTGCTGTAACGTCCTTCCTGACTGCCTTTACGGTTTCACGTGCAATTATCTTGGAACCAATTGCTGCCTGAATTGCAATGTCAAACTGCTGCCGCGGAATAAGCTCTTTCAGCTTTTCACACATCCTCCTTCCGAAGGGATAGGCATTATCAAAATGTATAAGTGTTGAGAGTGCATCTACCATCTCACCGTTCAAAAGAATATCAAGGCGCACCAGCTTTGCAGGTTTATACTCATTTACGTAATAATCAAAACTGGCATAGCCCCGGGAGATACTTTTAAGCTTATCATAAAAGTCAAAAACAATCTCGCCAAGAGGCAGGTTAAATACCAGTTCGGCACGTTCTGAAGTAAGGTAGTGCTGACTGACAAGAGTACCCCGCTTATCAAGACAAAGTTTCATTACAGAGCCAATGAACTCAGAGGCCGTAATAATATTAGCCCTGATATAAGGCTCTTCGATCTCATCTATGAGGGTCTGATTAGGCAATCCCGAAGGATTATATACCCTTTCGGTAGTACCATTTGTTAAATGCACCAGATAGGAAACGTTTGGAACTGTGGTAATGACATTCATATCAAATTCACGCTCCAGCCTTTCCTGGATAATCTCCATGTGGAGCAGTCCCAGAAACCCGCACCTGAATCCGAAACCAAGTGCAGCAGAGGATTCAGGCTCATAGGTAAGGGACGCATCATTCAACTGAAGCTTTTCCATAGATGATCTGAGGTCCTCGTAATCATCAGCATCTATTGGATAGACCCCTGCAAATACCATTGGCTTAACCTCCTCAAAACCGGCAATGGCTTTATCACACGGATGCTCAACATGTGTTATGGTATCTCCTACTTTAACCTCTTTGGCAATTTTTATGCCGGAGATAATATAGCCAACATCACCCGCTGACAACATATCACGGGGAATTAAACCCAGTTTTAAAACCCCTATCTCATCAGCATTATACTCCTTACCGGTAGCCACGAACTTCACAAGGTCTTTTTTTCTGATAATTCCGTTTACAATCTTGAAATATGCAATTATACCCCTGAACTGGTTAAATACAGAATCAAATATAAGAGCCTGCAACGGAGCATCAGGATCACCTATGGGAGGTGGTACTTTTTGCACTATCGTCTCCAGAATTGTCTCAACACCCATACCTGTCTTGCCGCTCGCATGAATGATGTCTTCACGGGAACAACCTGTCAAATCGATTATCTGGTCTTCGACCACTTCGGGAACAGCATTTGGAAGATCCATTTTATTTAATACCGGTATAATTTCCAGTTCATGCTCAATTGCCAGATAGAGATTGGAAATTGTCTGGGCCTGAATGCCCTGCGTGGCATCAATAATTAACAGAGCCCCTTCGCATGCTGCAATTGACCGGGATACCTCATAAGAGAAATCTACATGTCCGGGAGTATCAATAAGATTCAGTTTATAATCCACACCCTTATATTCATAGTCCATTTGTATCGCATGACTTTTTATGGTAATGCCCCTCTCCTGTTCCAGTTCCATATTATCAAGGACCTGATCGCGCATCTCCCTGTCACCAATAGTCTTTGTAAGAACAAGCATCCTGTCGGCCAAAGTACTCTTGCCATGGTCTATATGTGCTATGATACAAAAATTGCGTATATTATTCATAAAAACTGGTATATACTTATGTGATCTTATATCTGTTAAAATCTGCGCAAATATATTGATTTTTTATTCAACTCTGAGGTGCGATAAATGGCTGATAACTCTATTTTAATAATGTAATCTGATTTTTTTCTCATCTCAAAAAATGAAATATTTTCAAAAAATTCTTAAACCCGAATAAACATCCTGGCACATTATTTGTTACTAAATTAAGTAGACATGAAAACAATTAAAATGTTCTGAAACATACAAGTTATTTTAAATACAGTGCGCAATTTGCTGTTTTTTCATAAGTTTGGTTTAGTTAGGTTTAGTTTTGATCCCGGGGCAGAGGTCCCGGGATTTTTATTTTACAGGGGTTACTGATATTTTCAGTTGGTACTAATATATGCTTATGAGACCTGCAATCCGTTATATTTACTAAGAATATAAACGACCGTAATAACAGTAAAAAGTATCACACAAAAAACAAAAAATAATAATCCTGACTGGGCAGGTTTGATTCTTGTCTTTTCAATCTTAGGATTTCCTGTCAGAAAAAAATGCAGCTCAATAAACATTAATATTTTAAAAGTTAACAGTCCGGCCAGAATCCCTAAAACAGCTCCGCCAAGAATGTCAAGCGGGTAATGGACACCCAGGTAAATACGCGAGTACGACATCAGCAAAGCCCAAAAAAGGAGCAGGAAAGAATACCCTTTATTCTTAAACAACCGGTGGGTAAAATAAAAAATTGCAAATGTATTAGCTGCATGCGATGAAACGAAGCCGTAAAGACCGCCCTTGCGAAATACATTATGCACGAGATCTTCAATTTGAGGATCGTGGACAGGACGCAGCCTCTGAACAGTCTCTTTCAGCAAAACGGACAACTGGTCACTCAATAATACTGTCACTGAAATCATTATCAGGATCAGAATGGATTTAGCCCGGTATTTTTTTATGATCAGGAATATAATTACCAGGAAGAAAGGCAGCCATGTCTCCTGCCTGGTAATCATCAGCATTACAGCATCCCAAAACTGATCATGAAAACTGTTAAGAAATAAAAAAAACTCCGTATCTGCAGTTAATATTTTTTGTAGAAATTCCATTTAGCTATTCAATATTTGCCAGATCTTATCTTTTAATTTTTGAATATTATATCCGGTCAGAGAAGAAAAAAAGATATGTTCTATACCTTTCAACTCACTGCTTATTTCATCTGTAAGCTCCTGGTCCAGGAGATCGGACTTACTGATAGTCAGCAACCTGCGCTTATCAAGTAGCTCAGGATTATACTTCTTCAGTTCATTCAGCAGGATATGGTACTCATTAAGGTGTTCTTTACTGTCGGCAGGCACTATAAAGAGAAGCATAGAATTTCGTTCAATATGTCTTAAAAATCTCAGTCCCAATCCCTTACCCTCATGAGCCCCCTCAATGATACCCGGAATATCTGCCATAACAAATGACTTTTGGTCATGGTAGTCAACAATCCCCAGATTTGGCACCAGTGTAGTGAATGGATAATCAGCAATTTTAGGTGTAGCGGCAGAGACAACTGAAAGGAGTGTTGATTTTCCCGAACTTGGAAATCCAACCAGGCCAACATCTGCAAGCACTTTCAATTCGAGAATTTTCCATCCCTCCTCACCCTGTTCTCCCGGTTGGGCATATCGGGGAGTCTGATTTACAGAAGATTTAAAATGCCAGTTCCCAAGTCCGCCTCTTCCTCCCTGCATAAGTACTTTTTGCTCCTTATGGCGGGTGATTTCAAAAAGCAACTCTCCGGTTCCGGAATCTTTAACAATTGTACCCAGAGGCACATCAAGAATAACATCCTCTCCGCTGGCCCCTGTTTTCCTTTGGTTCCCTCCGGGCTGACCGTTACCTGCCTTAATATGTTTTTGATATTTCAGGTGCAGGAGAGTCCATTTATGTCTGTCGCCCTGAAGTATAATATGGCCGCCACGGCCTCCGTCCCCTCCGTCAGGCCCGCCCTTAGGCACAAACTTCTCTCTTCTGAGATGCGCAGAACCGGCGCCTCCCTTGCCTGATTTGCAAAATATAGTAACGTAATCAATAAAATTTGATTCACCCATTTTTAAATCCCCTTTTTCAACCGAATATATAATCGAGATTACAATTTTTTCTCAATAACCTCTTTCAGCCGTAATTTAATATCATCAATAGTCCCCATTCCGTCAATTCCGAAATGCTTACCCTGCGATTTATAATATTCTATCAGGGGCATTGTTTTTTGGTTATACACATTAATCCTGTTCTCTATAATATTCTGATCCTGGTCGTCGGCCCTGCCGGAAATTTTACCACGGTTGAGAAGCCGGTTTATCAGTTCCTGCTTTTCAACTTCAAGGCTCAACATACCTGATACAGGGGTTTCATTCTCATTGAGCAGTTTATCAAGCGCTTTTGCCTGGTCTACTGTCCTGGGGAAACCGTCAAAAATAAATCCTTTTGCGTCCTTGTTAGCCTCAAGTTTGCTTTTTATCATACCGATAACAACTTCATCTGTAACAAGTTCTCCTTTATCCATAAATGCTTTGGCAGCCAATCCCAGTTTTGTGCCTGCTGCAATCTCACTTCTTAAAAGATCACCGGTAGAAAGATGTATCAATCCGAACGATTCAATAAGAAACTCCGCCTGAGTTCCCTTCCCTGCCCCCGGAGGGCCAAATAATACAAGATTTAACATGTTTATAAATTTTTATTCATTAATAACTGAGTAAATATCACTCAAATTTCGTCCAAGCCCATTATAGTCAAGTCCGTAGCCCACAATGAAATCATTTGGTATCTCCAATCCCACATAATCAGGACAAATTTGCACTTTCAGGGCATCAGGCTTTAACAACAGTGAGGCGGTAAGCACCTCCGCAGGATTCATCATATGAAGCATCCTGCATAAATGATCCAGGGTGGTCCCGCTGTCCACTATATCTTCCAGTACCACCACCGTGCGACCCTCGATATTCTCATTAAGCCCGACCAGCTGCCTGACTTTTCCTGTGGTACTGTCACCGTCATACGAGGCAAGCCTCACAAACGAGATTTCAGAATCCAACAGGGATATCCGCTTATAAAGTTCAGCTGCAAATATAAAAGAACCATTTAAAATACAGATAAACAAAGGCCTCTTCCCTTTAAGGTCCCTGTTCATTTTCTTTGCCAATCTTTCGACTGTATCTGTTATCTTCTCATTTGGAATAAAAAGCTTAAACTTTTTATCAAGAATTTTAATCTCTTTCACACCTTTAAATTTTTAAAAGTATCTTAAATGGTGTATTTTCGCTTATAAAATATTGTTGATACAAAATAACAAAACAAATTGATTAACTGAAAATAATTAAGACAAATGATGGAACCAAAAGTCAGTATTATTATGGGCAGCACATCCGATCTGGATGTTATGTCAAAATCGGCTAAATTACTTGATGAGTTTGAAGTGCCTTTCGAACTTAATGCCCTTTCCGCCCATCGCACTCCCGAAGATGTGGAAATATTTGCAAAAGGGGCAAAGGAGAGGGGTATCAAAGTGATAATAGCCGGAGCAGGCATGGCTGCTCATCTGCCGGGAGTGATTGCCGCAATGACCCCGTTACCTGTAATAGGAGTTCCGATAAATGCATCCCTGTCGGGTTTCGATTCTATACTGTCAATCCTTCAGATGCCCCCGGGAATACCCGTAGCAACTGTTGCCGTTAACGGAGCTTTGAATGCCGCTATACTGGCAATTCAGATCATGGCGGTAAGCGATGGACTGCTTATGCAGAAACTTCTGGATTATAAGGAAAACCTGAAGAAAAAAATTGTTAAGGCCAACATTGAGCTTTCCGAAGTAAAATACAGCTATAAAACAAATTGAACCGCAATTTCAATTATTTTTGACATTAACCCATATCAGACACTTTTTATGCAATAAGCAACTTTAAATATTACAAAATGTTAACCACCCTACACAAAATTTCTTTATTGAAATTGTATTGTATTGTTATTTTACTGATAATACATCCCCAAAAATCAAAGTGCACAGACACCTGTAAGGGTGGTGCACGGGCCTCGGCACTCTCAAATGCAGTAGTTTCATTATCAGACACATGGTCATCTTTTCATAATCAGGCAGGATTAGCTTCCATCGATTGCTTTTCAGCCGGTTTCTTTTACGATTCAAAATTTAATATTGATAAACTTTCTACTATTGCATGCAGTATTGTACTGCCCGTCAGAAGAGGAGTCTTTGGCATCAGCGTGCAACAGTTCGGAAAGGGTCCGTACCATGAAAATAAATACGGAATCGCTTTTTCCCGAAGTATTTCTGAAAAGTGGAATGCCGGAATCCAGATTGACTATCTATCAGTCTTGTTCCCTGAAAATCCTGATCATAAAGGATTGGCCACTTTTGAAGGAGGAATACTCTTTGCACCAAATGGAACCCTGGCCATCGGAGCACATATTTTCAATCCTGTTGCAGAAGGATTCACATTGCCGGAAGGCAAACAGGCAATGCCAGTTATCATCAGGACAGGATGTCATTATATTTTCGGGAAGAACCTGTTAATTAGCTTAGAAGGAGAAAAAGAGGGGCGGTTTCCTTTAGTAATCAAATCTGCTTTGGAGTTTTACCCTGCTGAACGAGTGGCCTTTCGGTTTGGAACTTCCGGCAAACCTTTAAGGTATTCATCGGGAATTGGATATGTATTAGACAAATATTCAGCCGATATCAGTTTCGGATACCATGAAAACTTAGGAATAACCCCATCATTATCAATTCAATTAACTTTATAAAAAATGTCACTTAAACACACAATTATTTTTATTCTGCTTTTTTATCCAATGCTGTTAGAGGCTCAGGACAATACCGTAAACAGAGAGATTGAAACTATTATTGAATCGGCAGTTGAAAATCTTGAAGCGGGAGCTGATGCTGCCTATATCCTGGAAACACTGGAAGAGCTGGCTGAAAATCCTGTAAATATTAATTCAGCGGACTTCTCTGAATTATCTGAAATCCCATTTCTGAATGAAATCCAAATACACAATTTGCTGAAATACCGAAAAGAGTACGGCCATATTTACTCCATTTATGAAATTACTGCAGTCGGGGGCTTCTCAACATCCACAGCAAAAAAAATTGAACCTTTTATCTTCTTCGGAAAGGAGGATAAGGTTCCCGGACAAGCACCAGGTCTGTTAAAATATGGAAGGCATGAATTATTCCTACGGTCAATGACTGTAATGCAGGACCCCTCAGGATATCTTCCGCGAAGCGACAGCACAATCCCTTTTGAAGGGAATAAATACCGCTATTATACCCGCTACAGGTTTACATCTGACGATAAGATCTCAGCAGGATTCACTGCGGAAAAGGATCCGGGAGAAACTTTCTTCAGGGGTTCGAACAAAAATGGGTTCGATTTCTATTCTGCTCATCTCAGCTTTAAAATATGCAGCTTAATCGAAAAAGTCATCATTGGCGATTATACTGTAAAAGCCGGACAGGGGCTTGTTATCTGGCATGGATTCTCAACAGGGAAATCTGCCGGCATTCAAAACAACTCAAAAACCGGGCAGGGTATAAATCCATATACATCAACCGATGAAAACCGGTTTTTCAGAGGTGTCGCTACTAGGTTAAAAAAGGGAAAAACTACTTTCGACCTCTTCTTTTCTGATAAAAAAAATGATGCTAATATTGATTCTGATTCAACAAATTTCTTTTTTACAAGCCTGCAAAGCTCCGGTTACCATCGTACACAAAACGAAGTAGCCGATAAAAACAGCGTTGGTGACCTTAATGCAGGAATGTACGGATCTGTAAGGTTCACAAACCTGAGAATCGGCGCTACGCTTTTATTCAGAAAATTTGATCTTCCGTTTTACCCCGCCGGTCAGATCTATAATATCTACCGTCTGCGTGGAAATTCGAACTTTGTTGCCGGAGGTGACTATTTTTTCTGCAAAAATAAGTTCCAGCTTTTCGGAGAAGCAGCAATGTCGAAATCAAAAGGGATGGCTTTCTTGCAGGGAGCCCTGGCAAATCTGCATGACCAGCTTCAGTTCTCACTTCTATTCAGGCATTACGATAAAAAGTATAACTCCCTGTGGGCATCTGCATTTTCTGAAGCTACCTCGGTAAGGGACGAAACAGGACTGTATGCAGGAATTCATTTATTGCCGGCAAAGTTTGTTACCATGACTGCCTTCTCAGATCTGTTCAGGTCTGAATGGATCGGCTATACAACAGCTGCTCCATCTGAAGGTTATGACCTTCAAATTCAGGCAGATTTCCATATCTCAAAAAAGACAGACTTTTACATTCGTTATAAAACAAAGAAAAAGGATAAAAAACAGAATGACGGAATGAAAAATATTAACTCCGATGAACAGTTTAAAAAAACACGGCTGCATTTCCAGTGTTGTCCCGCTAAAATATTAACCCTGAAAACCCGGCTGGAGCATGTGGCATACCTGAGGAGCGACACAGAGAACGGGTGGATGGCCCTTCAGGATATACAATTGTCGCTCCGGAAAATTCCTCTTAATATTTCAGCCAGGTTAGCATGGTTTAATACTGAAAGTTATAATACCAGGATATATGCTTATGAAAATGACTTGCTCTATACCTTTTCAATTCCTGCTTATTATGACAACGGATTGAGGTCATATATTAACCTTAAATATAAATTAAGTAAAAAAATTGAATTTTGGCTAAAAGTTGCAAACACCACTATACGCCATGCAGAATCAATGGGTTCAGGATATAATGAAATAGCAGGAAATAAAAAAAGTGAGGTTAAATTTCAGATGAGGTTGAAAATTTAATACCTTATTAGTTTCTTTGCCTCGCTATTTTCTAAAATTTTTAAAATGGAATATAATTTTGACGACATAAGGCCATTTAATGATGATGAAGTTAAAGAGAAATTAAATCTTCTGATCAATGACCCAGTTTTTGATGAAGTGTTGATGTATATGTTTAAAGCACCGCAAAAAGTTGATGCAGTAAAGACGCAACTAAGCATGATCAACACAATTGAACAACTGCAGGGTACTTTCATCTATGACCTTGTAGGCTGGATTATCAATAATACTTCAGACGGATTGACAAGTAGCGGTTTAGAAAAGCTGGACCATAAAAAAGCATATCTTTTTATCTCTAATCACAGGGATATTATTCTGGATGCTGCGATTTTAAATTTTCTGTTATTTAAAAATAAAATGACAACAACACAAATCGCTATAGGCAATAACCTCCTGCTTTACAAATGGATAGAAAATGCGGTCAGGCTGAACCGTTCTTTTATTATCAAACGTAACCTGGCTCCCCGGGAATTACTTGAAGCATCAAAAAAGGTTTCACAGTTTATACGACAATCAATTACAGCTGATAACCAGTCTGTGTGGATAGCACAAAAGGAAGGACGCACAAAAGACGGATTTGACAAAACCCAGGTAAGTGTTTTAAAGATGCTCAACATGAGCAATAAAAATGACCTGGCACAGGGATTCAAAGAATTGAATATTATACCTGTTTCCATCTCTTATGAAATAGAACCCTGCGGACTGGCAAAGATCAAAGAACTGATGAAAAAAGAGCATTACGGACTGGCAAAAACAAATAAAGATGACCTGAAAAGTATGTCAATGGGCATATTTAATCCGAAAGGAAGGATGCATTTCTCATTTGGAAATCCGGTTGAAATAACTTTTGAAAAATCCCGGTCAAAGGATCAGAAAAACAATCAGCTAAATGTCCTCGCCAAACATATAGATAATCAAATATATGCAAACTATAAGCTTTGGCCATATAACTATATAGCTTACGACCTTTTAAATAAAAAGCCCCGGTTCACCGGCCAATATACCCCAAAAGCTAAAGAACATTTCGAACTGATGATTGAACAGGCTTTGATAAATATAGATTTCCCGATAACCGATATTAAAGAGCGATTTCTTAAGATTTATGCTAATCCTGTATACAATAAACTCAGTACTTTAAGAAACATTCAGTGATGGAATCGATAATATGGGACTGGAACGGCACACTTCTTAACGATCTTGAGTTATGTATATTAACTATTAACAAACTACTTGATAAAAGGGAGCTGCCTTTACTTGACAGCAATGCTTATAAAGAGGCATTCTCTTTTCCTGTTGAGAACTATTACCGGACAATAGGTTTCAATTTTGAACAGGAGGACTTTTCTGTTCCGGCAGGCGAATTTATTGAGATGTATAATAAAAGCATAAATGAATGTGATTTACATTCTAATGCCCATAAAATACTTACCTTTTTCAGAGAGAGCGGGAAAAGACAATTTATCCTTTCGGCTATGAAACATACAATGCTCGAATGTACTCTTAAAAATAAGGGAATTTATAATTTCTTTGAGGCAGTGGCCGGACTGAACGATCATTACGCAGTCTCTAAAATAGAAAGAGGAAATGAGCTTATAAGGGATTTTAATATAAACAGGGAAAGTGCATACATCATTGGAGACACCGACCACGATTACGAAGTGGCAATAGCGCTGGGTATAAATTGTATCCTGGTGGCCGACGGACATCAATCTGAAAAAAGACTGAGAGCAACCGGGGCCCGGGTAGTTGGCAGCCTTGTTGATTTAACAGACCCTGACCTCTTCTGTTACCATAATTAAATGTAATTTTGTATTGCAATAAATGCACATACAGTTGAAACGAACATGAAATTTCATCTCTCTGATAAGAAGCTGTTATTTATCTTCATCCTGATATCCACTATATTAAGGTTATTCAGCTTTTTCCCCAGTGTACTTGATCATGACGAATCAACCTATATGATTATCGGCAGGGACATTCTAAACGGTAAATCGCTTTATACTGATGTGACTGACACCAAACCTGTTGGCATTTTTCTCTTTTATGCGTTGCTGGAGTTCCTGTTTGGTGACTCAATTTTTCTGAAAAGGCTGGTTTTTGCAATAATAGTCGGTATCACTGCATATCTCATTTCGGGAGTATCTAAAAAAATGTTCGGAAACACGAGGGTCGCCTTTGCTTCAGGATTGATTTACATAATCTACACTTCAACATGGACACTCCATGGCAGGTCACCAAATACAGAACTGCTTTTTAATCTTACCACAATCAGTACATTATTACTTTTCCTTAATCCGCGTAAATCTAACTTTTTCCTGGGTGGCCTTATAACAGGTATCGGATTTATAATTAAATATCTGGTGCTTTTTGATCTGGCTGCTTTCATGCTGTTCTTTTTCATAATTGATATCTTAAATAACCGGAAAGTTATAAGGGATATCTCTTTCTGGTACCGATACGTCCTTGCCGGAACAGGATTTCTGATACCATTCGGACTGGTAAATATTTGGTTTTGGCTTTTCGGCAATTATGATGCATTTTATTTTATCACTTTTGAACTGCCGTCAAATTACGGGAGCAATCCTTCCCTTTCAAGATATATTACAATGCTTGTCGACTTTACAGCAAAATTCCTTCCTGTATCCTTTATGTTTTATTATGTAATATTCAAAAGGGAAAAGCCTGTTACAGTCAGGCAAGGCTATTTCTTCCTGCTGTGGATCATTTTTATCCTTGTGGCAATTTATCTTCCGGGAAGGGAGTTCAGTCACTATACGGTACAACTGATGTTACCTTTCAGTTTAGTTGCAGGAATATTTTTTCATCCTGATTTTACAACTGACAGGATTACTTCAAAAATATTTTCCCGCAAAACGGGATGGGCCTTACTTATCGGAGGGACTTTAATAATACAGGCAATAACATTTGACAATGAGATTGTCGACCCTGACTATCCCAGGGAAATTGCCGGGTTAATAGAAGAAAGCCTTAAGCCGGGAGAACAGATATTTGTGTCAAATTACGAGCATGTAATATATTATCTTTTAGACCTGAACACCCCCACGCGTTTTGTACACTCCGTACTGCTCTTCTCTGATTATCACAAAGCTTTTAATATTAATGCTGCTCAGGAGGTACAGCGTATTATTGCCCAAAAACCTGCATTTATTGTAGTTGAAAGAAAAAATGAACTGGTAGAAAAGCTGATCAAAGAGAACTACCGTCTGATCAGAAAATTCAGAAACAATGAAATTAAGTTGTATAAACGCAATTAGAAAATATCCCGTTTTTTAATATCCTTTATAAAAAGTTGAAGGCTTGTTTTGCCCCTGTATTCATTTTCAGTGATTGAATAGCAAACATCAAAAGGTAGCCCTGAAGTGATAAGGTCAAATTTATCAGACTGATTAAAGGCGATGCCGGGGAAAATTCCCGAGTTGACATCAGGTTCCACGAGATCCAGTTTAATGTGTTCCCTGTTTTTGCCGACTAACCTGCTGGTACCTGCGTCAAAAACATCCTCAGTAACAAAAACCGGAGTCATATTATGCGGGCCGAAAGGTTCAAACTGTTTCAGAATCCTGTAAAAACGAGGGGTGATCTCACTAAGTGGTATTTTTGCATCCACCTCAATTGCCTGTATCTGGGAGAGGTCTTTCAACTGATTTGTAACTATCTCTTCAAATCTTCTTCTGAATTCGGAGATATTTTCAATTTTCAGTGTTAACCCGGCGGCATACATATGGCCTCCGTATGACTCCAAAAGATCACTGCATTTCCCAATTGCCTCATAAAGGTCAAAATCTTTAACTGACCTTGCAGATCCGGTAGCCATCCCGTTTGATTCAGTCAGAATAATGGTAGGACGGTAAAATTGTTCTGTAACCCTTGAGGCTACGATCCCCACAACACCTTTATGCCAATCGCGGTTATAAAGGACAGTGCTGTTCATATTCCTCATCTCCTCGCTGCCTGCTATCATATCCAGTGCATCCTGGGTAATATCACGGTCCAGGGTTTTTCTGATTTCATTAAAAGAGTCAATCTCCTCCCCAAGTATATCCGACTTATCCTCATCTTTTGCAACCAGTATCTGAACCGACTTCTTTCCATGTTCTATCCTTCCTGAAGCATTTAAACGCGGTCCTATTTTAAATACTATATCGCTAATGGTAATTTCGTTGCCATTTATTCCTGCGAAATTTATTATTGTTTGTAATCCCATTCCCGGATTTGAATTCAGCTTTTTCAGGCCGTAATAAGCCAGCACTCTGTTCTCCCCGGTTATCGGAACAATATCAGAGGCTATACTGACAACCACCATATCCAGTAAGTCATAGATCTCTTCGAGCTCAATTTTATTCTTCTCACAATATGCCTGAAGCAATTTAAACCCAACGCCGCACCCTGACAATTCTTTATATGGATAAGGGCAATCCGGTTGTTTTGGGTCAAGAACAGCCACTGCCGAAGGTACCTCCTCATCAGGATTATGGTGATCGCAAATAATAAAATCAACTCCCAGCTCCCTGGCATGTGCAATCTTTTCAACCGCTTTTATTCCGCAATCCAGGGCAATGACAAGTGAAAAGCCGTTATCAGCAGCGAACTTAATGCTTTGCGGAGAAATACCGTAACCTTCGGTATAGCGGTCAGGAATATAATAATCAATATGGTCGATACGCGATTTTAAAAAGCTGTATATCATTGCCACCGAAGTGGTTCCGTCAACATCATAGTCTCCGTAAATCAAAACTTTCTCATGTTGGACAATAGCCTTTTCGAGGCGTGAAACAGCCTTATCCATGTCTTTCATTAAAAAAGGATCGTGCAGGTCACTCAGCCTGGGACGGAAAAATGATTTGGCCTCATTGAATGTTTTGATACCTCTTTGTACCAGCAGCCTGGCAATAGTCATATTAACATTCAATGCAGCTGAAAGATGCTTGATCTCATTCGAATCTCCCTGCTTTTTTAAATTCCAGATTCTTTCCATTTTATCCATCCTGATTTTCTCCCCTTTCTGCAAATATAAAAAATGGATTCGAGAATGTACTATATTTAAAAATATACATTGCCTCTGTCAAAAAGCAAACAGACATCTTTTATTATCTTTGCAAAAATTTTTTAACAAGTTATATCCATATGAATAATCTGGAATTAAGTGAACAGGAGGCAATAAGGAGAAATTCATTACAAAAACTGCGTGAACTGGGGATAGATCCTTACCCTCCCCATGAATTTAATATAACCACAACTTCTCTGGAAATCAAAGAGAAGTTTAATGAGCAGGAAAATAATTTCCCTGAGGTGAGACTGGCCGGAAGGATCATGAGCCGCCGGATAATGGGTAAAGCCTCGTTCGCCGAGTTACAGGATCACAAAGGCAGGATACAGATATACCTTAATCGGGACGAAGTCTGTCCGGGAGAGGATAAGACAATGTATAATGAAGTGTTTAAAAAACTTCTCGACATTGGCGATATAATCGGGGTTGAAGGCTCTGTATTTATCACCCACATGGGTGAGATCACCATAAATGTAAACAAATTTGTCATTCTCAATAAATCCCTGCGCCCGCTGCCAATAGTAAAAGAGAAAGATGGAAAAACGTGGGATGCATTTACTGATCCGGAACAGAGATACCGGCGCCGCTATGTTGACCTGATTGTAAATCCTAAGGTGAAAGAGGTTTTTATTCAACGCACCAGGATCGTAAACACCATCAGGGAGATGTTTCAGGAATATGGATATATTGAAGTTGAAACACCGGTCCTGCAACCCATCCCGGGTGGAGCTGCCGCACGTCCATTTGTAACCCATCATAATTCACTTAATATTCCCCTCTATCTCCGGATTGCGAATGAACTGTACCTGAAAAGACTTATTGTAGGTGGATTTGAAGGTGTCTACGAATTTGCCAAAGATTTTCGAAATGAGGGTATGGACCGTACTCATAATCCTGAGTTCACCGTCCTGGAAATTTATGTTGCTTACAAAGATTATCTGTGGATGATGAATTTTACAGAGCAGATAATTGAAAGAGTTGCCCTTGCATTGCATGAAACTACTAAGGTTCAGGTTGATGAACATATAATAGATTTTAAAACTCCCTACCCCAGAGTTACGATGGCCGATTCTATAAAGGAGCACACCGGATATGATATACTCGGAAAATCTGAAGATGAATTGCGGCAGATATGTGACAAGCTGGGTATTGAAACTGACCCGGGAATGGGCAAAGGTAAACTTATTGACGGGATCTTTGGCGAAAAGTGTGAACACCACTACATACAGCCTACTTTTATTATTGATTATCCTGTTGAGATGTCTCCTTTAACCAAACGGCACAGAAACAATCCTGAACTTACAGAACGCTTTGAGCTGATGGTAAACGGCAGGGAAATTGTAAATGCCTATTCAGAGCTTAACGACCCCATTGATCAGAGAGAGCGTTTTGAGGAACAGGTAAGGCTACAGGAAAAAGGTGATGATGAAGCTATGTTCATTGACCAGGATTTTCTGAGGGCTCTTGAATTTGGTATGCCCCCAACCTCAGGTATGGGCATGGGTATCGACAGGCTTGCTATGATCATGACAAACAGTCCTTCCATTCAGGATGTACTTTTCTTCCCGCAAATGAAGCCCGAGAAAAAAGCCGTTGAACTAACCGAAGAGGAGAAGCTGGTGCTTAACCTTCTGAAGGAAAACTCACCCGCTGACCTGAACGATCTGAAGGCACAGTCAGGCCTCAGCAATAAGAAATGGGACAAGGCAATAAAGGGACTGACCACACATAAGATGGCAAAGGTTACTAAAAATGGAGAAGATCTGGTGGTGGAGATTATAAGCTGAACAGTGGGCAGTTACTGTTGGCCGTCGCAGGGATGTTGTAAAATAGTTGATTAATAATTAGTTTTATTATTTTAATGTCCGGTCAATCTGCCGGGGACTTTTTATTAGTAAATGAAGAAAAATTGATACTGTATTATTTTCCATCCTTCACCAATCCAAAAAGGTAATAAGAAATATATGAAAACCATCCAAAAACAACCAGTCCAAATAATCTTTGAGTTAATCCTCTGTAATTAAGTGGATCTAACCCGGCGATCATTGACCATAAATAAAAAAACATCAGAAATCCGGCAGCAATTGATATTATAGAAATCGCTTTGTTCCTGTTCAGATCACTCAATTCATACAAAAAAACAAATGGAAGTATCATTATAAATAACCCGAATCCATAAAGTCCGTGCCACGGTGTACCTATCGGAAAAATCGTCCCAAAAATAAAAGTCACTCCAAAAGAAAACACTAAAATAGCAGAAATTAAAAATCTATACCGAAAATGAAATAACAATCCCACAGACAAGAAAAACAGGGAAACACTTGTCAGTATTATACCACTCTTAAACAGAATCACTGCGTTCATATCCGGATTTATTCCCAACTCACTTGCATGTTGTCTCACATGACTGTAGTCCTGTGCAAAAGAACCTGCTATTACAATAAATCCAAAATATATCACCGGTAAAAAAACGGCTTGCTTAATAAGGAATTGTTTCATGAATAAGTGAAATTTATTAAGAAATTCAAATATTGTAAAATTTTCAGGAAATTACTACAGGAATTTTTAAATTAGATTTTATATACTTACGTAAAATCTTCGGAAACAGTCAATTCCAATACCATTAAGTATGCAATTAAATTACATTATTATCGTAAAAATGGCTATCATTTATAATGAAAACCTTTTATAAAAATCATTTATTAAAATTCTGATATGAAAAAAATTGGAATTGCTTTACTTATTATTGGCCTGATCGGCTTGGTATATTTTGGTTATGAAGCTATCCAGGCTTCAGAAAGTTTTGATATTTTGGGAGTAGATGTTGCAGTTAGCAATGCAAACTGGAATCCTGTGATTTACAGTGGCATTGTTACAGTAGTCGGAATAATTCTGGTAATATGTAAAGTTAATAAAGTAATAAAAACTCTCATAGGTTAAATGACAGTTTTTCAGCATTATTTGAAAAAAAATACTTAAATTATTTCACCTCATTTAGTCCGGAAAATAAAAACAAGTCAAAAAAAATTTCGTAGAATTGCATAATTTAAAATTATTTGATTTTAACTGAAGGAGATGCGGATAATTCTTATAGTACAAATTATAATTTTCAATCTGTTCACACTTCATGCACAATATATAAATACCGACTCATTATTGATATTTCCCGGTTTTGATGAACCGGTAACCATCTGTGAATATGACTCCATGCTGCTTATAGCTCCGGAATCTGAATTATTGCCGGGAGATATGTTCTATTATGAACACCAGTCAGCAAAAGGGAAACATCTGCCGGAACTGTTCTCTTTTCCATGCAAAGGAAAGGTCATTAGCCGGTTTGGCCCCCGCTCCGGCAGAATACATACCGGAACTGACATAAAAATGAACAAAGGGGATACAATATATGCTGCATTTAACGGAGTAGTGACCCGTGCGCGATATTACTACGGATATGGTAACATGGTGGCAATAGATCACGGCAATAATCTTGAAACCAGCTACTCTCACCTGTCTATGATACTGGTAAGCCTTGGTGAAAATGTAAAAAAAGGGGAGCCGGTCGGACTTGCCGGCAGCACAGGAAGGGCAACAACCAACCATTTGCACTTTGAAATAAGAGAGCAAAATAAACCATTTGATCCTGAACTGGTATATGATTTTGATAACGGAACCATCAGAAAAGAGGTAGCTGTCACCAACAATCTCCCGGAGCTGCATCAAATGCTAAAACCTGCAGGTTATGCAGGAAATGATCCTGCACCTCAACATTACAAAGTAAAATATGGCGATTCCCTGTGGAAAATTTCCCGGAGGTTTAAAACAACAGTTAATTCTTTGTGCAGGTTAAATAACCTCAATGAAAAATCTGTTTTACGTATCGGTATGGTACTTAAACTCTACTGAAATTACTGAAAGCCTTTGATCTCTTCCACCAGCTCTGAATGAATATCAGGACGGGCAATCAGAAGGTTATACTTTTTATGATACATATATTATCAAATTTCCGGAGCATTCTTAAGGAGGTACTCTTCAGCCTCCAGGTTCCATAATCCCTTTGTTTTGGCAACTATACGAGCCAGTTCTGCAAAAAGCGGATTTGATTTGCCGGCTTCGTCAAAATCGGCAATGGCAGTCAAAGGCAGGTCTTTATGTGTGTAAATAAGTTTTTTACCGCCCGGAATGGCCGGTAAATTCAAGGTCGTCTCAATCACAGCATTCAGTCCGCCGATGTGAGTAATCAATCCGGCAGGATCAAGTCCCTTGCTCAAACATGAAAGGGCTTCCACCATGTCATCGTTATTACCGCCTGAAGTACCGGTGATATGGGTGGCTGCGTAATGTACATTATAAAAATTCAGTTTAGCAGTGAAATCAGGATTAGATGGTCCGGCAAAAAAGTTAAGGCAGCCGTCAAATGAAAGTATTGCATCAGCCTGTTCTATTACCGGGGCAACAGGTGCAAATACAAAAACATCGTTATAACCGGTACCACCCGAATTCTTTCTGAGCTCTTCCACCGGATTGTCAACATTACCTGTATTTAAATAAATCAGGTCAATGCCATTCTCTTTTGCCCATTCAACAGGAAATATTTCAGCAGCCCTGTCAAGCCTGTCCTGTGCAATATCAGTAACAACAAGCAGTGAAGGTTTGCGGTCTTTCCTGTTAATTACATAATTAATAGCAGCAAGTCCCATAGGACCTACACCGGCAAGGATCGCCATTTTTCCCCCATCCACAATTTCCATCTGATGAACATAAGATCCCGGCTTTGTATGGTAGTTGGCATGCATGGCGCCAATAACACAACTCAGTGGTTCTGCAAGAGATGCCGGATAAAAGCCGGGGCCGGAATACTCCAGCAGACAGTCCTGTACCAGTACATCTTCAGGAATAATCACGTATGTGGCATCACCTCCAACATAGGGATAGGTATATCCCGGGGCGCTTAGCACACCCAGCGGGCCGTCTTCGTAATAGATAGCCGGCTGAATTGAAAATTTTTGACCGGCACTGAATTTATCTTTCCATTTTTTACCCACCTCTACTATCTCTCCGCTGAATTCATGTCCTATCATCACCGGGTTGGTACTTACATTATCAGGAATCCTCTTGTGGTCGGAACCCTGTTTGGCAGCTTTGTAACTCGACATGCATATACTGTCGGATACTACCTTAGCTAAAATTTCATCATCTTTGATCTGTGGAAGTTCGAACTCCTCGAGCCTCAAATCTTCCTTGCCGTATAAACGAACTGCTTTTGTCTTCATATTTTATAGTTTTTTTTTCTGAACCCCTGCATACAAATATATACACCTATTTTAACATATTCTGTCCGCCTGTCACCGGAACAGCCTGGCCAGTCTCATATTCCTGATCTATAATATAGAGTACTGCCTTAACAACATCTTCAGGTTTACAACCCCGCCGGGCGGGCACCTGTGATTCATAAAACGTTTTAACATCGGCAATTGTTTTAGCGCCGGGAATTTTGCCTGCATTAAGGTATTGCACAAACAAACCTCTTTCAGGATCACTCCAGAGAGGGCCGTCAAAAAAATTACCCGGACAAACAGAGTTGACCTTAATATTATATGGCATAAGCTCCAGTGCAAAAGACTGTGTCAATCCTATACCCCCAAACTTACCCCCGGCATACGCAAAGTTTTTATTGCTGCCTTTGAGTCCTGATTTAGAGTTAATCTGTATAATATCCATATAATAATCCGGTTTAAACCTGTGCTGTATTTTCATAATTTCCTGAGCATATTTTGCACATAGAAAATAACCGGTATAATTCACTTTAGTCATAAGTTCAAAAGTGGACTGATCCATCTCATCCAGACTGCCGGCATGAAGGATGCCTGCATTTGAAATCAGAACATCAAGTCCCCCGAATCTGATAACTGTCTGGCGCACCATAGATTCCACAGAGGCGGATTCAGCAACATTGACTTTAACAAAAAAGGCCCTGTTCTTCGATGGCTTTTCGTTTAACTGTAACGCAAACTCCTCTCCTTTCTCTTCATTAAGGTCTGCAACAACGATATTGGCTCCCTCTCCAAACAGCATTTCAGCAATTCCTGCCCCAAAGCCCTGGGCGGCACCGGTAACTATCACGGTTCTGTTTTCAAGCCTTCCCCCACTTTTAGCTCCCAGCGATACTTTTTTACGGTAATTCTCAACCTCCCAGTTTTCAATAAATTGTACCTGTGATGGTTCCAGAGAGTGTGGTCCGCCAAAATTCTCCGACAAACGGCTGATCCTGCAAAAATCGATGACTATATCTTTCAGATACCCGGTTGAAACAGCTGAATCCTCAACAACAACCGCTCCTTCTTCCTGAACAAATATCACTTTCGGAGTAATACCTTTTCGTTTCCTGAAATCTTCAATTTTATCACTGATCCCTGATATTATTTCATCCGAAGTGCCTTTATTTTCAACATACAGGTACTCAGAAAGACAATACACTATCTGATCCGGATTAAACGGGCCTGGAATACTCCGGAAAAATGACTTACTGTCAGAAATAATTTCGGCAATGGATGAGCTGTTAAAAGCAGTTGCTGTCTTTACCTTGTTGTCCGAAAGCAACATACGTACTGCAGGTAATATTTCAGACATCTTTTTCGACACAGGAATCTCTTTTTCTTCCGGAAAAACATCAAAAGTATCTTTGATCCTTTTTATAATCTTCTCATAAATAGCATGTATCTCATTAGTTGTGTCTGCTGCAATGAATACGCCATGGTTCTGGATTAAAACAATCTGAGGGTCGCGGTTAAATTTTTCGTTGTATTTTCGGACCTCCCCGGCAATCAGGGTAAAAAGAATATAGCCGGGATCGGAATAGGGAACGAACAGAGCCTCATCTCCAAATAAACTGAGACTTCTACGGGCTGCCTGATTACTGCACATTAATCCGTTGACCAGGGTCGAATGGGTATGAACCACATACCTGTAGCTAAAGAGGTTGTGAAGTGAAGTTTCAACAGAAGGCCTCAATCCTGATGCCGGATCAGTCCTGGCATTAAGAAGTGCATTCTTTACCTCATCCTCACGTTTCACAGGATCAGAAGAGAAATGCAATTTTGAAATATTATTAAGCTTTTCACGGTCAAGTACGCAAAAACCATTTTCATCGATTGATGCTAGACTGATCCCGCTGGCTTTTATATATAAATTTTTATCATCCTTATATGAGGTATTACCACCTCCCGCAATCACATATTCCTTGTCCTGTCCGTAAAACCTCGAAACTTCGATTAAATTCTTTATTTCCTGTGTCATTGTAATAATTATTTAAATTCCCCTTTAGGATTTGCTCATATTTACCTTTTGCAGAACCATGCAATCACAGCTTTTCCAAGGTCTGCAAAGTACTCTTTTTCATCAGTCCTGGCTTTCTTGTTCTTCAGATAACCCTCTTCTCCCATTGCGGTTAAATATTGATGAGCTGCAATAATGGCGGCTCCTTCATAGTTAATTCTTTTAAGCTCTTCATCAAGAGGCTCCCCGCCTCTGCAGGATATCTTCAATGGGTCCAGCTTAGGAGTATTGTGTTCAGTGCCAAAAGTAATAACAAAACCGCGTTTGTAAAAAAAGTTAACAAATTCTTTTAAAATTTTAAAATCATTCCTGCCCGGAATAAGTTCTATAGCATAGACATCATTTTTTATTAACTCATTCAGCAAATATTCTTTATCAGACTCATAATGAGTGAATTCGCCATGAGGATTATCAAGAAGCACAGGATAACACGGAATACCGCCTGCATCAGTTATAATATTTACAACCTCTTCCATTGAGAAAAAAGCTTTGGGGTCTTCGGGTACAAACGCAGCCCCACCCGCTTTCAGAAGGTTGCCCCTAATCTCATTTTCCAGGCTGGCACTGTTGTCAAGTGCTGACTTAACCTCTTTACCGGAAAATATTTTTGACAATAACTCAATTCTGTCACGGGAATTATTCTTTTCATCAAATACAGCCAGCCTCACGGCTTTGGCTATATGCCTTTCCCTGAATAGATTTTTCGCAAGTTTCCTGTGCAATTCTTCAGCATCAAATTTGAGTCCGGTATTCTTCTCAGCAAAAAATGAATTTAGCTTATCAACCATCTGATATGTCTGGCGGTTACTCTCTTTTTGCAATTCCTTTACCTTATTAAAAGAGTATTCACTCATTTTTACAGGAAACAGTAACCCTTTACCGCTGAAATATGTCCGCCCCGGGTTATTAGGGTCATTCACCAGGATACCCGACTCCTGTAAATGATCCTGAAGAACCATAAATTCTATATTGAAGAGAGGGAA
>LSQX01105148.1_pt1 | contig 23106 bp, 15 predicted proteins | sample 654561 | NCBI WGS metagenome assembly LSQX01 (sample SAMN04489861, study PRJNA283612) | anaerobic digester metagenome | isolation source: 4 biogas reactors fed with cattle manure at either 37C or 55C with and... | place: Denmark: Kongens Lyngby | collected 2014
GTTCTTCCGGCGAACTGACGGTTTCTATCTGGTATTTAGTGCGATTGCCCTGTGCCCGAGCGGCGGCGCGTATTGTCTTTCCACGCGTCTGTGGTATATTAAGTCCCGTTTGCGCGGAGTGGGAGCGATGCGTGGAAATGGGAGTGGTGCGGCAATTTCTCGCCAATTCAAGGAGCAGGCCGGTGGATAAAGGTATCGTGCGTCAAAATGGGTTCTGGACCGGGCTGGTGGTGATTGCGCTGGCCGTTTTGCCGGGGTGTGGCATGTTCGGGGACGGGGGGAAGGTGGATTCCTCCATGACCGCTTCGGATACGCCCGAAGCCCAACGTCAAGAGGCGTCTGCCACATCGAAGGAACAGCAACTGCGCGAGTCCGTCGAGGAACTCGTGGCCGATGCGTCCCGGGTGGACTCTCCGGAGAACGCGCCCGTCGTCAGGCGCGAACCGTATTATTTGAAAGAGTATTCGCTGTATCCGCAGGGCGCGGCGGGCATGGAGGTTCGGCTTCAGGAGACGCAATCGCGCATGGCTCCCCTGGTGGGTGAGGTCACCTTGCCCAAACAGCGTTTTGCCACCGAGATGCACCGGAAAAAGGATGCGGCGCGGGAGGATGCGCTTTTCTACCGCGAAACGGGGAGCGAAACCCTGACGTACCAGTGGCGCAATGGCCGATGGGTGCAAGTCGCCAGTCTGTTTGTCGTGGACGTGAAGGAAGAACCGGACGGCGCGGGTTGGCGCGCCGTCGAGCCGCGGATAAAGGAAGAGCTCGATCTCCAGGGCGAGGATGAGGGGTTCTTCAGGCGCATGTTTGGAGGCATTTTCGGCCGCTAGATGGGGCGCAGGGCGAGGCCGCGGCCGCGGGGTGTCGCGCTCTGTCCGGAGCCACCGCGCACTGAGATCCGCATGGTTGTGAGAAACCGCCGGGAGAAGAAATCGTGGACCGGTCCCGTGAGCCCAACGTCGTTTTTGTCTTGAACATTCTCCTCTATGCGGCTCTGGCCGTATTCGGCGTGCTCGGGGCGTGCGCTATTCCCGCCGCGCGCCACGATCTGGCCTTGAGCCGCCTGGCGACCATGTACAGCCTGACCGAGTACGGGAGTTTCTACCTCGATGCGCCGGAGGGGCGGGAGCCCAATCCGTTTGCGTCGAATACCGTCGACAAGGTTCTGGCGCGAGGCCGCGAGATCAGCAGCAAACCGCCGATCCTGCCCCTGATGATGACGGGGGAGTACGTGGTGCTGCGAAGCGTGTTCGGGCTGGACCTGAAGAACGAGGCGGACCGCGGCAAGGTCATGCGCGTGCTTACGTTCACTTTTGTTTGGGTGCCATTCTTTTTGACGGTCTTGCTGTTTGACCGCACGGTCGCGTTGTTTGACGTCGACCCGCTGATCCGGTGGATCGTGACGCTCTTTCTGGCCTTCGGGACCCAGCTCTGGGGTTACAGCCTCTCCATCAACAACCATATTCCGGGTACTTTCTTTCTGGTGTTGTGTCTGTATCTGGCGCTGGGACTCATCTACCGGAAATGGGCGCCTGCGCCGTGGCGGTTTGCGCTGTTCGGGTTGTCGGCGGGCCTGGTGCTGACCGTGGAGATGCCGGCGTCGATCTGGGCGGCCATTGCGGGATTCTGCCTGATGTATCATTTCCCGCGGAAAACACTCGGATGGGCTGCGCTGGCGGTGGCGGCGCCCGTGGCCGTGCATGCGGGCGTCATGATGCACGTAACGGGCAGTCCGTTCCCCGTGCAGGTACATCCGGAGGTGTATCTTTTTGAAAACTCGTATTGGCGTCATCCCACCGGCATCGACGGACTGAATGAGCCGAAAGGCACCTATCTGTTTCACATGACCTTCGGGCGCTGCGGCGTATTCATCATGTATCCCGTGCTGCTCGCGGGGCTCTTGAGCCCGGTGCGCTATTTCCTGAGAAAACCGCTGCGGTATCATCGCCCGCTCCTCCTCGGCGCGCTGGGCTTTGTGATTCTCACGACGTATTACTGTCTGAAGACCAACAACTACGGCGGCGTGCTGTACGGGTTTCGGTGGTACATCCCCGCCATGCCGGTGCTGATGCTGATGGGGGTGCCTGTGTATGAAAAGCTGCGCGCCCGGTGGGAATGGATTGTGGTGGGCCTCATGTTCGGGATGTCATTTTTCTCCGCGTGGGAGGCCACCCGGGGCACCGCATATTCCGGGCAGGAATGGCCCTGCCGGTTCCTGGGTCCAAGCACCCCCTCGTAATCCGCGACTCGCGGTGGATCGTATCTTGTGAAACGCCTTTCGTCGCTCTATCTGTTTTTCGGCGCCGAGATTGTCATGGCGGCGTCCATGGGAATCAACGAGTCGATCTTCAACAATTACCTTTCGGACACCTTCCAGATGACCGCGGAGGCGCGCGGGGGCCTCGAATTCCCGCGGGAACTGCCGGGGTTCCTGGTGGTGGTGTTTGCCGGGATTCTGGGCGCGCTGTCGCTTACGCGCATGGGCGCGCTGGCCGCGGTGGTGTTTGCGGCCGGCACGGCGGGCCTGGGACTCGCGGGTAATTCGTACGCGTTCATGGTCGCCGCCATGCTGGTCGGCAGCATGGGCATGCACCTGATTCAGCCGATATCGCATTCGCTCACGATCGCCATGAGCGAGGAAAACAGGCGCGGGTTCCGGCTGGGGCAACTGGGCGGCATGCGAACGTTGGGCACGGTTCTGGGAACGGGGCTGATCTGGCTGTCCTTCAGCGACGAGGCGCCTCAGTACCTGCCCGGGTTTCTGTGCGCCGCCGGCGGGGGAGTCGTCGCAGCCGCTATCTACTCCCGGTTAAAGGTCTCCGGCGTGCATTACCGGAGGTCGTTCTTCGTGATGCGCCGCAAGTTCTGGCTTTATTACGTGCTCGAGTTTCTGTTCGGAGCGCGAAAACAGATCTTCATCACCTTTGGTCCGTGGGTGCTGATTCATGTGTACGGGCTTTCTCCCGGCGACATCGCATTTCTCCTGATGCTGGCCTCCGGCATCGGCCTCGTTTTCAAACCCGTTGCCGGGTGGGCGATGGATGAATGGGGGGAGCGCGTTGTGATGGTCGGCGATGGCCTTACCCTGACGCTGGTGTGTCTGGGGTACGGGTTCGCGGGGCTCTTTCCGGGCGGTCCCCGGGTGGCCCTGCTCATCGCGGGCACGTGCTTCATCCTCGACAACCTGCTTTTCGCACTGGGAACGGGCCGTACCGTGTACGTTTCGCGCCTGGCGTCGGACCCCGACGAGCTCACCGGCACCTTATCGCTCGGCGTGACGGTGAATCACATCGCGTCGATGGTGATCCCGTTCTGGGCAGGGCTCATGTGGAAGGAATTGGGGTTTCAGATCGTCTTCGCGGCTGCGGGAGCGCTGGCGATGCTGGTGGCGGGATTCTCGTGGCTTGTGCCCGGAAAAGGGGCGCGCGTGCCGATCATGGGGGGCAATGCATCCGCCCTGGAAGGATAGCGCGGCAGGCCCGGACCGTGGGAGTGGCAGTTCGCAAGTGGATTGGAGATGGCGTCGTCTGAGCGGGGCACTGGGGTGGTGTTGTCAAGAGAGAATTTGCTGGACATTCGTGGGGTTGCGATGTACAATTGCTGCGGTTATCTAACGAACGGTAGGTCAGCATACCCATGGGAAGAACGCACTCCAACGGCGCGAGCGACCCCGCAAACGGGGCGGAGATCCGTTTGCTGGAAGGAGCCCTAAGTCTTTTTTCCAAAAAGGGCTATGAAGGGGCGAGCGTACGCGAGATCATTGAGGAGGCGGGGGTCACACGGCCGGTTCTTTATTACTATTTCAAGAATAAGGAAGATTTATTCCGGAAACTGGTGCGCAAGTGTCTGGCCGAGATGATTGCGGACGCTGACGCCGTTCTCGAGCAGGCCGACGGGTGTCAGTCCTGTCTGGAGATGTTGATCTGCAACGCGTTCGAGCGGGCGGAGCGAAACCTCGATGCGGTGCGTCTTCTGGTGCATGTGATCTTCAATCCGCCGGAACAGGCGCCGGGCATGCTGGACGAACCACTGCTCGATGAGTGGTTCGCGCGCCTGGTGAAGATTATGCAGGCTGGACTGGACCGGGGCGAGCTGTCGGGTGGCGAACCCGAGGCCCTGGCGCTGGCGTTCAACGCGCTGATGGACTTTCACATGATGGTTAAATCACGCTATCCTAGCGTCACGCTGACGCCGGATTTGGGAAAGGGTCTGGTGGATCTCTTCCTGCGGGGAGCGGGGCCGGGAGGCGTGGAACGGCTTTCTCTGCCGAATCCGTTCCTGGTTCAGGTTCGCGAAGGTGGTGCATGGAGCTGAGAACGATTTATGAAACAGAATGAGCGCAGTTTTGGCCGGACGCTTTGGAGCATTGTCATCTGCCTGGGGATCATGGCCGGCGTCACGGCCGTAATCGCCGTGACGGCGCGGGTGGCGCCCTCCGAGGCGAAGACGGAGACCGAGGGCGTCATCGAACGCCTGCCGCAGGTCAGTGTGCGTGTGCTGAAAAGCGAGACCGTTGAAGACCAGTTGGTGTTGACGGGCAGCGTGCAGCCGTGGGAAGAGGTCATCCTCAGTTCGGAAGTGCGCGGGAAGATCGAGAAGAAGGGGATTGAACAGGGCGACACCGTGAAGTCCGGGCAGGAGCTGTACCGGGTGGATACGGAATCGATCCGGGCGCGGCTGGGGCAGGCTCAGGCGCAGCACAAGCTGGCGCTGCAGGAACTCGAACGGATCGAGCGGCTTGCCAGGAGCGGTGCGGGCACGGCGCAGAGTCTGGACAGCGCGGTGGCGAATCGCGACGTGGCGGATTCTTCGCTCCGCGTGCTTCAGATCGAACTGGAGAAGAGCGTGGTGAAAGCCCCGTTCGACGGTGTCGTCGATGCGGTGCTGGTGGACCAGGATGAGTTTGTCGACATTGGCACGCCGATGGTGCGGATGGTGCAGGTGCACAAGGTGAAGGTGATGTTCGGCATTCCGGAACGCGACATCGCCCAGTTCAAGATGGGCGATCAGGTTCGGGTGCGCATGGACGCGATACCGGACCGCACCTTCAACGGGATCATCTACCGGATCGCGACGAGCGCCGACATGAGCACGCACACCTTCAAGGCGGAAGTGGAAGTGGAGAACGCCGACGGTCTCCTGAAGCCCGGCATGATTGCCCGCGGGACCTTTGTGCGGGAGACCTACCCGGATTCGCTGATGATCCCGCTGTTCACGGCGATTCTGCTTGACGAGCAGCGCGTGGCCTTCGTTGAGAAAGACGGCATCGCGGAACTGCGCCCCATCACGGTGGGGCTGGTTCAGGGCAGCTCCGTGCAGGTCACGGAAGGTCTGAAACCGGGCGAGCGCCTGATTGTGAAGGGGCAATACGAAGCGCGGCCCGGGGAAAAGGTGGACGTTCAGGAAGTCCTTGAATGATCGTCAGTGATGTTTCCATAAACCGCAGCACGACGGTTCTCGTGCTCCTGCTGCTCATTCTGGTCGCGGGCGTTTTCAGCTACATGAGCCTGCCGCGCGAATCCAATCCCGAGGTCGTGATCCCGTACATCACCGTCAGCGTGCCGTACGAAGGGGTCGCGCCCGAGGACATCGAGTCGCTCATCACGATCCCCATCGAGCGGCGTCTGGCGGGACTCTCCGGCGTGAAGGAGATGAAATCCACCAGCGTGGAGGGCCTCTCGTACATCTTCCTGGAGTTTGAGCCGGATATCGACATCGACGATGCGCTGCAGAAGGTCCGCGATAAGGTGGATCTGGCCGAGCCGGATATTCCGGAGGAGGCTGATGACCCCGTAATCAATGAGATCAACACGGCGGAATTCCCGATCATGATCATGTCGTTGTCGGGGGGTCTTCCGCTTTCCATGCTCGACCAGATTGCCGAGGACCTGGAAGACCAGATCGAAACGATCGAGGGCGTGCTCGATGTCGAGGTCATTGGCGGCGTCGAACGGGAAATCCAGATCGAAGTGGATCCGGAGCGTGTGGCGCAGTATGGGATTTCTTTTGGGAATCTGATGGGCGTGGTGGCCCAGGAAAACGTCAATACGCCCGGGGGCACGATGGAGCTGGGCGAAGCGAAGTTCCTGATGCGGACGCCGGGCGAGTTCAAGAATCCCGACGATATCAATGACCTGGTGGTGAAACAGAGTCCCGAAGGCACCGTGTTCCTGCGCGATGTGGCGAAGGTCTACGACGGATTCAAGGATGTCGAGACCATTTCCCGGCTGAACGGCGAACCATCGGTCACGTTGACCGTGATCAAGCGGTCCGGGGCGAACATCATCCAGATCGCGGATGAAGTGCAGGTGGAAATCGACCGGATGCTGGCCAAACTCCCTAAGGGCTTGGCCGTATCGGTGACCTGGAACGAGGCGGATTACATTCGCGAGATCGTGTCGGAGCTTGAAAACGGCATTCTGAGCGGGATGCTCCTGGTGCTGGTGGTCATTTTCGTCTTTCTCGGATTCGCAAACGCGATCTTCGTGGCGCTGGCGATTCCGGTATCGATGTTGATCACGTTCGCCGTGCTGTACATGAGCGGGGTCACGCTGAACATGGTGGTGCTTTTCAGCCTGATCCTTGCGCTGGGCATGCTGGTGGACAACGGTATCGTGGTGGTGGAGAACATCTACCGCCACCGGATGATGGGACTGAGCAAGATTGAGGCTGCCAAGGCCGGCACGGCCGAGGTCGCCTGGCCCATCACCACGTCGACGTTGACCACGGTGGCCGCGTTTGTGCCCTTCTTTTTCTGGCCGGGGATTTTCGGCGAGTTCATGTATTACGTTCCCTACACGGTGATCGTGGCGTTGCTGGCATCGCTGTTTATGGGGCTGGTCGTTAATCCGGCCCTGGCTTCCGTGTTCATGCAGGTGCACGAAGGGAGGACGATGCGCCGCATCACCGGCGCCGGATTCGTGATGAAATCCTATGCGGCTGCCCTGCGCACCGCGCTGCGCTGGCGGGCGGTGACCGTGCTGTCGGCCGTGGGCTTGCTCGTGGTGATCGCAACGGTGTTTTTCTCGACCGCCGAAACCATCTTCATGCCCATAACGGAACCGCCACAGGCATATATCGACATTGAGTGCGCGGAAGGCACGAATCTCGCCACGTCCGACTACTATGCGCGTCAGGTTGAAGAGATGATCGCGCCGTATACGCCCTATGTGGAAAGCGTGGTCACGAGCGTGGGGTCACTGGGCGTCACGCCGGAGGCCGGAGGGACGACCGGGAGCTCGAAAGCCAATCATATCAGCCGGGTCTCGCTGGATTTCCCCGAGCTCGGCGACTGCAAGAAGCTGCCGTCAGAGGTCCTTCGTGAGCTTCGGGATGCCATACAGGGATTGAGCGGCGCCGACATCCGGATCGAGCAGATGGATATGGGTCCTCCGACCGGGCCGCCCATCAACGTTGAAATCAGCGGCGACGACTTCGCGACGCTGGCGCGGTTGGCTCAGGAGATCCGGCAGGAGATCAAGGATGTGCCGGGACTGGTTGATCTCCGCGACGATTACAACAAGGGAAAGCCGGAGGTCCAGGTGGTTGTGGACCGCCAGGAGGCATGGCGGATGGGGCTGAGCACCCAGCTCATCGGGCTCACGGTGCAGGCCGCGATCAATGGCAGAAAAGCCGCGGATTTCCGTGAAGGCGACGAAGAGTACGATGTTACGGTGCGGTTTCCCAAAGCATTCCGGGAAGATTTGGCGAACATTAACACCATGAACCTCATTGCGACGGACGGACGGCGGGTGCCGTTCTCTTCCGTGGCCCGCATCGAACAGGGGGCGGGCCTGGGTTCGATCCAGCGGATTGACCGCAAACGGACCGTGACGGTCTCCGCGGATGTCCACCCGGATTTCAACCAGCAGCGTTTGTTGCAGGCGGTGCAGGCCAAACTCCAGGATTTTCCGCTGCCCGCCGACTACACGATTGATTACACGGGCGAGAACGAGGACATGGAAGAGACGCAGTTCTTCCTGTTCAAGGCGTTCGTCGTGGCGGTCTTCCTCATCGCATTGGTGTTGATCACGGAGTTCAATTCCCTGACGCAGCCGTTCATCATCCTGACCTCGGTGATCCTCTCTCTGGCGGGGGTGTTCCTGGGGCTGTACATTTTCCGCATGCCGTTCGGCATCCTGATGTCGGGGATCGGATGCGTGAGTCTGGCCGGCGTGGTGGTCAATAACGCGATCGTGCTGATCGATTACACGAACCAGTTGCGGGCGCGTGGCATGGAGCTGAACGAGGCCATCGTCACGGCCGGCGTGACGCGGTTCCGTCCAGTGATGCTGACCGCGGTCACCACGATTCTCGGGCTGGTGCCGATGGCCGTCGGAGTGAGCTTCGATTTTCGCGCCATGCGTCTGATCGTCGGCGGCGAGATGAGCCAGTGGTGGGGCGGCATGGCTGTGGCGGTGATTTTCGGCCTGACCTTCGCCACGTTGATGACGCTCATCGTGGTCCCGACGCTCTACAGCGCCATGGCCGGCCTGTCGCATGCCGTGGGCGCGGTCGAGGCAAGAGCCGAAACCGCGGACATGCCATTCGCCGAGCCGGACGCCGTCAAAGAGACCCTGGCGGAAGACCGGGTCTGACATGGCGCACCGCGCAGGGTTCGCGATCGGGCTCGTGCTTCTCGTGACGGGCGGCGCCCTGTTGCTCTTCGGTTCCTCCGGTGAACCCGCCGCGCCGCTCTTTTTTGGTGAAATGTGGCTGCCGTTGGAGGTGCCGTCGAGGCTGGTCCTGCGGCCGGATTCGCCGGAGACCCCGCTTCTGGACATATCCCCGCTCGAGGTTGTTCCGCTCGCCGGACAGGATGTGATGACGCTTTTCCCCGAGGAGCCGCCGCGTCTCAACAAGCTCCAGCACGCGTACGAGAGCGTGAAGCTGCCGTTCTCTGTGACCCTGAAGGCGGTCGAATACGAGACAGGAGAAATCACTCCGGCGCGGCTGAACATATCCGATGGTACAGGCGAGCGCGTGGTTCCGTTCGAGGCCGGTGAATCCGTTGTCATTGCCGGGCAGACGTTCGCCATGCGCGAGATTCGTCCCTGGGGCGGGATTCTCCCGGAACCGCCCGAATCGGGCGGCACGCCCCTGGCGGTCGTGGCGCTGCGCCGGATGGACAGCCCCTGGACGGAAGACATCGTCGCCCAGCACGGCGACTGGTTGAAGCTGGACGCGGACTTGGTGTTCCGGTTCCTCTGGGTGCGTTCCGAAGAGGAGGCTCTACAGACCTTCGCGCAGGGCATACCCGGGATGGCCTCCGCGCGCTGGGGGGTCCAGGAACAGGGCGTGATGAACTGGTTTGATTCGTTCCAGGCCGGCAGTGGTCTGGAACTCGCAGACGGGACCGCGGTGGTGCTGTCTGCAGTGCGGGGGGCCGAATCCACCGGTGGTCCCGAAAGCCCGGCGCTCTGTTTCAAGGTCGTGCGCGAGGGGGCCGTTGAAGACGTCTGGGTTGCCGCGAACAGCGCGTCCGAGGACGGGCTGCTGCACTTTTCCTATCCCGCGCTCGCGCCCTGCGTGCTGCTGGCCTGCGCCTGGGAGACCGGCGCCATGCGGTTTCAACTCTACCGGAATGGCGAGGAGGCGGGCGGCGGCGTGCTGAGGGCCGGGGATATCGCAACCCTGGACTCGACCCCCTACGCGTTCCGACTGGACCAGGCTCTCGACTCCGCGGTCTATCTGCGCCGGGAAGACTCTCCGCTGCAGGAAGCCGCTCTGGAAGGGCCGGGCCGCATCCTGCGATTTCGGCAGGGCGAGGCGGTCATCCTGCCCGGTTGCGCCGTCGAGTTCCAGCCGCTCTCCAAAGAGATTCGTCCCGTCTACTCACTGGAAATTGAGGAATCCGGCGCAACACGAACGCTTGTGCTCCACCGCGACACCGTGGCGAGCGCGGGCGGCTGGACCGTGCAGCAGGCGGCCGGGGCAGGGCTGCCGGAGGACTGGGCGACCCTGTATCTGGAACTTCCACGGTCCCCGGCAGCGCGACAGTGGGGCATGTATGCGCTGGGCGCGGCGGGGGCGATTCTGGCGGCGGCCGCGCTCGCCCAGGTGATGGGGCGACGGCGGCCGGCATAGCCTCACGCGCAGTTTTTGAACCCTCTTCGCGCGTGTTATGATTGGGCTTCTTCGCAGACCAGACAATGAGGCAACGCCGAAGAGGAACCACGCGTGGCGGAAGAATCACACCAACAGACCACCGGGCCCGCAGAGAATTTGTCCGAAAGCACGGGGAACGCGGAACTCGACGAGCAACTTGCCCAGCCTGTGCTCAGAGGGAACGTGGGGCTCGACAAGGCCATGGCGTGGGCGGCGGGTTTCCTGATCGTCATTGCCGGGCTGGTCGTGTTCTCCGGCGTCCTGAGCATCCCCTTTCACGCGGCCGACCGGGCACTCTTTCCCGATGGGGAAACCCTCGGCACGGCGGCCCGGTGGACCGAAGCCATCGGGCCGGATGCTCCCGAACCGCTGACGCTGTTCAGTCTGGCCGTCAACAGGACAGTCACCGGAGGCGGCTCCGCGGGAATCCACGCCGTGAACCTGCTGTTGCACCTGCTCAACGGCGTGCTGGTATATCTCATGTGCCGGCGGCTGTTCGAAAGACGCCTGCCTGAAGCGGTCGCAATGCTGTCGGGGCTCTTCTTTGTACTTCACCCGGCCAACGTGGAGGCGGTGGCCAGTCTCGCAGGACGCGCTCAGTTGCTGGGTACGCTCTTCAGCATGACCTCGGTCCTCCTGTTTGTACTGGCCACCGGCGACCGGGCTTTCCCGCGCTGGGGAACCCTGGGGCTGGCGGTGCTGGCCTATGCGTGCGCGTTTGGGGCCTGCCGCGGCGCATGGTGTGTTCCGCTTCTGGTTGTGGCGGTCGACGTCATTGTGCGAGGTCCGGGGTTTTCGGGTGGACGGATGGCGCCCGTCGCCAGTTATTTTGCGGTCCTGGCCGTGTTCCTGGTGGGCGCATGGGCCGGGCTCCCCGGCGGTTCGGGTCAGCACCTCTGGCCGGAAGGGGTGGGGCCTGCCCTGATCGGCGCGGGTGATGCCGCTCTTCGGGTGCTCTGGCCGGTGGGATTGCGGGTCGCGCCCGCGCTTCCGGGGTCTCCGTGGCTTCCGGGCGCCGTGTTGGCGCTTGTGGCGCTCGTGGCGACAGTGGGGGCCGCCGCCGCAGTGTTCCGGGGGGACGTCCCGGGTGCGGCCGTGGCGTGGTTTGGCATCGCCCTGCTGGCTGTGGGCGTGACGGGGGATGCCGGGCATGCCGTGGCGGACAGCGCCCTCTATCTACCGCTGGCCGGTCTGGTGTGGGGTGTGCCCTGGGCCTTCTCGAAGCTTCCCCGGACGCCCGGGATACGCACGGCTTCTGGGCTGGTGTGCGCGGGACTGCTGTTGGGCTTTGGCGTTGCGGCATTTGTCCGTGTGACGACGTGGCAGAGCGAGGTCGCGCTGTGGCGTGATGCCGTACGCAAGGCCCCGGGGGATCCGGCTGCGGCGGAACGCCTGGGGACGGCCTATCTCAGGAGCGCCTCGCAAAAACTGGCCGACGCCGCGCTTCTGGCGGAAAATGGATACGATTCATCGGCAAGCAAGGTGCGCGGCGATGCCGAGGAGCATCTGCGGGCGGGCCGGGAGATCCTGAGCGCAATGCCCGAAGAACAGCTGTCTGCCGAATCGCTGTATCTGTTGGGCATGGCCCACAGACGCTCGGGCGACCCGGACGCGGCGCTGAAGGCCCTGCTCGCCTCGTTGCGAAAGGACGACACAAACCAGGCATGCGCGCTGGAAGCGGCGCAGGCGCTGCAGGCCCGGAAGGAGGCCGCCTCTGACCGTAACCTGCTTTTGCGCGCACTGGATTACTACGACTATGCGCGCGGGCTCGGCGAGCTTCCTCCCGAGATCCTGCCCGCGTACGGATCCGCCCTGATGCATGCCGGGCGTTTTGAGGAAGCCGCGCAGGCGTTGTCAGCCGCTCTGGAACAGGCGCCGGAGGCTCCGGGCGGGTTGAGTGAAGTGCTGAAGAGGGCGCAGCAGGGGGCGCAGCAGGTCCGTCTGCTCGAGGAGCGGGTGCGTGAAGTGGAGAACACTCGACCGGAAGATCAGGCCGTGCAGCTTCTCAGGGCGCAATCGCTCATCTTCCAGAACAGACCGCTCCAGGCGGGGTATCTGCTCGAGCACGTGATGAGCCGCGAGGACGCGATGTCCGCCGCGTGGGTCCTGCTTGGGTATGCACGCGCCTGGATGGGGCAGGACGAGGGGTTCCTGTCCGAATGGCCTGTTCCGCCCGTTCCCGATGGCGAGCAGGCCGAACAGTGGACCAAGTTGGCACAGTTTTGCGCCGGGCGGGGAGACTGGTCGGCCGCGGAACGATACCTCACTCACGCGACGGAGCAGTATCCCGGTGCGTCGGCCCCCTGGCTCGTCCTCTGCGACCTGGCCATCGCCCGGAACAACGCGCCGGCGGCACGGCAGCATCTCGCGGAAGCGGAGAAACGCAATGCTCCGCAAGAAGAACTCGCCCAACGCCGGGCCAAGCTGGGCGGCGAGGTCCCCGTTGTGCCGGCGCAACCCGGCGAGGTGGTCATTCGCTAACGGGCGGATTCCCGGTTTCCTGGGCGGGCTTCCGTGAAATTGAGTTTGCGCTCAGAATCTGACATACCAGCGGAAATCCGGCGCGGCGTCGTTGTGGAAGTTCAGCTCGAGTAGCTGCCCGTTCTGGGTCAGAGCGGGTTGGATCCCCGATACCGCGGCCTCGGAAACGGCGAACGATTCCGGCACCAGGATGCGCAGCCCGTAATCGGTGTCTGGAATGGCTTTGGTCTCCCCGCGGAGTTCGCGCTTTGCGGCGTCCCATTCCAGGGCGGTCGTTTCGAGGGCGCCCTGCGTGAAATGGGTGGTCGAAGCAACGAGAAGCGGCCGGTTCTCGTACAGACGGAAACCCAGAAGGCGGACGCTGCCGGGGGGCACCTGAACGTTAAGCTGCCCCTGGGCGAGCCCGTGGAGCTGGTCATTCCAATAATCGTACACCGTGTAGATGCTCTGCGGATTCATGCCGAATTCGCCCAGGTAGAGCGTGGTCGCGGGCTGCTCCGTCGACGACCAGTTGAACACCGCGGCGTAATGCCAGTCGCCAGCGGCTGTGCGAAGTTGCGCAGACCACACGTTCGGGGGACTGCTCTCAAACAGGTCGAGCGGCCGGGCCGTCCAGGGCAACACCGGCAGGAGTTTGCTGAGAATGGCCTTCTGGCCGGCGTTGAGCTCGGAAAACCGGTTGCCGATCGTCATGACGCCGCCGTTGAGGGCCATGCCGGTGAGCCAGGCAATGCTCTGCCCGGTGGTGAGCGGCGCACGCTCGAGTTCCGGCCAGCGGGCGGCCAGCGCGGGCGTATCGAAGTAGGCGGGGCCCATGCACGGCGTGTACAGATACGGCGAGAAGAAATACCGCAGGGCCGTGGCCTGAACGGCCTCCCGGCAACCGGGACGTTCCAGGCTTCCTTCCCACAACGGCGCGACCGCGTCCAACGGGCCCACGGCGTCGGCGCGCACGTGCAATGCGGACTGCGCACCGGCGGCCGCAATGCCTTTTCCGGCCCCCAGGCCCTGGTCAATGGCCGATATCGCCAGGCGAAGAACATCCGCCCGGGTCAGTGACGCGTTCGCGAAGGACTCGGCGGCCAGAATGCCGCGCGAGACATTGACGCCTTCGATCGAGTCGAAGCCCCACACGGCGCCTACCTTCTGAAAGAGGTCGCGAACGTAGGCGTCGGCTTCCGGCACCGTGACGTCGAGAATGCGGGCGTTCTCCGGGAGGAATGGCGCGGCCCAGCCCGCTACCGGCGCGAGCCAGTCGGGATGGCTGACCGCCAGGGGCGAACCGGCCGGCACGACAAACGGGTCCAGAAAGAGGCTTGCCGTCATCCCGCGCGCGTGGATCTCCTGAACCAGCGGCGCAAAGCCCCGGGGAAACGCCGCCGGGTCCGGTTCCCAGACGCCCGGGGCGGTTTCCCAGCCGCCGCCGATCGCGACATTGTTCCAGCCGTATCTCAGGAGGTCGGCTTCGAGCACGGCCATCTCTTCGAGTACCGTCTGCTCGGACAATTCACCGCGGGTCTTTGAAAGCGAGGCGGTTCCGTGGGGCAGGGGAGGCTTGCGGAGGGGCACTTCGTTGACGGCGGCGACCGCGTGCCCGTACCGCTCGAGGCCTTCCAGAGGGGTCTTCTCCGCCACGGAGATGTACAGCACCTCGGACTGCACTTTTCCGCCGGGCAGCACTTCGACGGGGGGATCGTAGTAGCACGTGGCGCTGAATTGATTCAACGACGGCGTTTTGGCCTTCTCCGTCCTGCCCAGCGTGAGCGCGCCGTAGCCGGTATCGGACGTGACAAACCCCGCGATGAGGGACTGGCGGGACACCGGATTGAATCCGGCGAGATACCAAAGGCCTTCGCCCTCGCCCCGGGTGACGGCGGGCATCTGGGGCGGTCCCGCGAATGGCGTGGGATTCTGCAGGATGACCGTCGATTCCGGTTCATTGCCCAGAGAAACCAGCCCGTTCGTTTCTTCTCCCACGAACCACGGGGTCAGCGCTCGGATCTTCACCGGTTTTTTCCCGTTGTTCACATAGGCGACCTGACACGTGAAGAACGGCTTATCGGGATACACGCGGATGGCCCATTCGCATTCCTTCTGTTTGAACAGCATGCCCTGGCCCTGGCCCAGGCGGTCGTTGACCTGTTCGCGGACGGTCAACCGGCCTAGAACAGGAAGCAGCTCCGGGGCGTCTTCTTCCGCATACCACACCATCGGCTGGGCGTTGGCCAGAACGACCTGACCCGAGCGCAGCAGCACATCCACGCGGCCGTTTTTCTGGATGGCGATTTCGTACTCGGCGGCGTTGATCGTGCGGTATTCCTGTCCCGGCCGGTATACCGGGCTGGTCTGGCAACCGCTGATGGCCAGGGCGAGCAGCACAATCACACCGTTCCATTTTGGCTTGACGCTCATGCATGTCTCCGTAGTTGTTATGGATGCGGCGCGCGGGGGCCGCCTGTCAACGCAACGCCACGCGGCGCCCGCTCTTGCTCGACGAATACGCCGCCAGCGCAACGGCCAGCGCGTTAATCCCGTCCTGGCCCGTCATCGTGAGGCGCTGTTTGCCGCGCACGACGTCAATCCACTCGACCATCTCGGCCGGCCAGCCGCCCCGGGCAGGCTCGGGATCCAGCATTTGCCACTCCAGGACGCTGTCCTCGCCCGCGGAGGCCTTGCCGCCGCACATCTGGAGGCCTTTGTTGTAGTCGCAGATGATGGAGCCCTTTGTGCCGTATAGTTCGAATCCCGTAAAGCCCGGCTTGCTGGTCCAGCCGACTTCGATGTAGCCGAGCGCTCCGCTGGCGAATTCGAGGACGAGCAGGGCGTTGTCGTCCACCTCGATCCGCTTGATGATCGTGGCGGTCCTGGCCGTGACCGCTTTGACGGGCCCCATCAGCCACAGTGCGAGATCGATGGCGTGAATGCCCATATCGAGCATGGCGCCGCCGGCGGCGAGGTCCTGGCTGTAGAACCAGTCGTCTTTGGCCCATCCGGGAAACGGTCCCCCGTGCGCGTAGCGGAGGCGGATCATGAACGGTTTCCCCAGCGCGCGTCTGGCGAGGAGTTCCTTGCATTGTTTGCTGCCCGCCATCGTCCGGTGCGTGAACCCGATCATCAGTTTCTTCCGCGCTTTGCGGGCCGCCGCGAACATCTTGCGGGCGTCGCTGACTTTGGTGGCCATGGGCTTCTCGCAGAGCACGTCGCACCCCGCGGCGAGGGCCGCCAGAACGCCTTCGGCGTGAAATTTGTTGGGTGTGCAGATGCTCACGACATCCAGCCGTTCGTTGGCGAACATCTCTTCATGGGTCTTGTATCCCCGAGCGGCGGGGTAGAGTTTCTTAATCTCCCGGTGCCGGGCCAGGGCGGGGTCGGCAAAGGCCACCAGTTCGGTGTGGGGACTTTTGGCGTATCCCGGCATGTGACAGTGCTGTGCAATGGAACCCGCACCAATGGTTGCCGCGGCAAGAATCTTCTCTTTTGGCATGGAAACCCGCTCCTTCGTTCGGGGGAACTTTCCTGCCGTAAGTCTACTCGGAGGCCTGAACGCCTTCAAATGCAAACGGATTGAGAGATCCTCCCGCGTGTCAACCTGCGGGGCGCAAATACGTTCCTAAAAAGGCGGGCTCGAAGATGCCGGGGGGGGCGATGCCCCGCGCGGCCAGAGACCGTGGTGTACGACTCGTGAAGCCAGAATTACCCGGGCGTTTCATGCGCCCGCTCTTCCTCTCCGCGCAGCGGGGTCGAACGTCTTTCCCCAGCGTTCGGCCCCGGCTTCCATTCCCGTATGGGTGCGGCCGGGCGTGACAGTGTCTTATGGCCGGGAGGAAGCGGGTTCGAGCACGCGTTCAATGTCCAGCACCAGCAGGCGCGTGCCGCCGGCATGGGCCATGGCCAGGACGAATTCAGGGGGAATGGGAGCGCCGGTGTCCTGTGGCGGCAGCAGCTGCTCCTCCGGAATCTCGGAGACCTCGCGGACCGTATCGACCAGCAGGCCTGTCGTGACGGGGTGGTCTGTTCCGGCAGTCTCGACCACAATGATGCACGTGTTTTCGGTTTCGTCCTGCGGGGGGAGGCTGAGACGAGCGCGCAGATCGACCAGCGGGATGGCGTTTCCCCGGAGAGTGATGTTTCCCCGGATGAAGTCGGGAACGCCAGCGCGGAGCGTGACGGGCATCATGCCGACGATGTCCTGCACTTTCAGGATCTCGATCGCGCACTCCACCGGGCCCAACGCGAACGTGAGGTACTGCCCCCCCGGGTGGCCAGGGAGGGCGGCGAAGGCCGGGCTCGGGATCGTGCTGACCCGGGATTCTTGTTCATATCCAGCCTCCCCGGTGGTTTTCCGGCGTGCATATGAACCGTGGCCCCTCGGCGTCGTGTGTGCGGGACCCGATGCCCCAGATGGTGAGTGGGCCTGTAAGCCGAGTTCTGTCCAGGACGGCGAACCGTCCCTGTGCGGCCATTCCTCTAGGACCTGCGTCGCCGCAGGCCTCCAGCTTCCAACCCGGGGGCGGAGCGGGCCACTCCATCGCCCCCCTATTCGGAATTGCTCCAGGTGGGGTTTAGCAAGCCGGCTTGTCGCCAAGCCGCTGGTGCGCTCTTACCGCACCTTTTCACCCTTGCCGGCCCGCCCATGGCGGACGTAGGCGGTGTGTTTTCTGTGCCACTTTCCGTCGGGTCACCCCGCCTTCGCGTTACGAAGCACCCTGCCCTGTGGAGCTCGGACTTTCNNCCCAGCATCCTGCCCTGTGGAGCTCGGACTTTCCTCGATACCGCCTTTCGACGCTACCGCGACCGCCCGGCCCACTCACACTGTCAAGATTATACACCAGATGCCAGAAAAGGTGAAGTGCTATTCAAGCGTCGAGGCTATCTATGTGGCGATTGGGGAAAAGCCGCCGGTACCAACGGCGGCGCGGAGGAGGGGAGGTCGGTATTGCCAATCATGAGGTATTCTTTGCTGGTGTATGGCCCCATGAGCACGCGATACGCGGAGGGGTCGAGCGAGATCAGCCCGCTTTCCAGGTCTTTCTTCCGCACCAGAAAGTAGTAGGGGGGCGTTTCGGCGAACCGGCTCTTCACGATATCGAAGTTCATCTGCAGGGGCACAGGCGTTCCGGCGTAGAACGCAAAGGCGGGGGTCCATGGATACCGGTACCATCCGGCCTCGACGCGGTGGCCGGTTTGGAGCAGTCTCCCGGTGGTTTCGGCGATCTCCCGGGGGGAATTGACGCCGGTGTAGTAAAAGGAGCGGGAGGCGAGGAGTCCCGCGACGACTACCAGCAGCGCCTGGAACGCGACGCAGTGAAGCCGGAACGCGTGCTGCCGGAGCCCCCAGATGCCCGCGGCAAGAATGAGCGCGCCCAATACGATGGATTCCATCGCAAATACGGGGGGATGCTCGGCGGTCGCGGCGTACCCCGCCAGGACGACCGCGAGAACCATGCAGACGACGAGGGTCACATGGGCCCAAAGCCCGGTCCAGCGCTTGACCCATCCGGAGAGGTCATCGCCCAGGAAGCGCGCCAGTGTGACCCCGGTAGCGGCCGACAGGAACGGAAAGGCCGGAAGAATGTACTCGTATTCCTTCCCGGCCACCAGGGAAAACACGAGGATGCTCAGCCAGGCGGTGGCTGTGCACAAACGATAATTGACGCCGTTTTCGCGCCACTGGGTTCGGGAGAAATGAATCGGGAACAGGAACGACCACGGCGCCAGCAGCAGGGGGATGGCCAACAGGTAGTATACGGGACTGCCGCTGTTGATTTCGGTGGCGGAATGGGTTCTGGTAAGTACCTCTGAACTCAACAGCTTGCGGATGTTTTCCCAGCCCTGCGCGTGAAGGACGGCCAAGGCCCACGGGGTGGCCAGCAGCGCGCCGGCGAGAAGCGCCGCAACGGTGATCCAGGTGGCCTTCAGGCGCATCGCGGGCGCCGAGCGCCAGGCCCATACCACGCAGTAGACGGCCGCGGAGATCAGCGCGAACGGAAAGGCGAAAACTCCGGTGAGTTTGAGGAGGTATTCGAAGGCCAGCGCGCTCACGGTGACGGCAGCCAGCCCCTTGAGCCCTCTGGCCCCGGTGTCTCCGTGGGTGAGCAAATGCCCCGCCCACGCGGCACCCAGGAAGAGAACCGGGGCGGGCCCTTTGAGCATGATTGCCGCGCCCATGGCCAGGCCGCCGAGCAGCGTGAACCCTGCCCGCCGGAAGACGGTCGCTGCCTCGAAGGCGGTCCAGCAGGCTGCGATCGCCAGGAACGTGGCCAGTGTTAGCGGCACGTCGAGTTCCGCCCAGCGGGAGCGTTCGAGAAAATAGGGCGATGCCAGCAGGGCGATGGCGGCGAACCGTGCGGCCGATTCGTTCAGCCTGCGCCGGAAGACGAGGTAAACCGCCAGAACCAGCGCCACCGCGCAGGCCGCGGTGGGGATGCGCGCGGTCAGGGCCGAGATTTCTCCGGTCATCCTGTAGACAGCCGCGATCACCCAATAGAGCAGCGGGGGCTTGGCAAGATAGGTCGCACCATTGATGGTGGGCACGATGTAGTCGCCCGACCGCAACATCTCGGCAGGGGGCGTGGCCCGCTGACCCTCGTTATCGGTGCAGACGTCCATGCGGCCCAGTTCAAAAAAGACCGCGAACAGGGCCGCGATGAGCAACACCACCCAGAAATGTCTACGGATAAGTGACACCACGAAACGTCAATGAACCCCGCAAAACAGTCCTCAAGACGTACAAGATCATGCGAACCCTGCGAAACGGCGGCAGCGGCTGAATCCCTCCGTTACTCTTCGTAACGCAGCTGTTTCAGAAGATTCCCGCGGCCGCGCTCGATTTTGCGCCCGTAGCCGGCACGCCGGGGAACGTAGCGCCGCTGGGCATCGGGCATGGTCATGCGTTTTTTCGCAGCGGGTTTGCGAAGACTTGCGAGCTCGTCGACTTTCTCCCCCTCGCGGGGGAATTCGTCGGTGGCCTCCTGGCCGGCATAGAGCCCCAGCACTACCGGGAGCCCCGCACCCGCGGTTACGGCGGCCGTGCCGCCCACCTGCCGGGCGTTGCGAAGAAGCGGGTCGGTGTTGAGGACCCGGTTAGGCCTGCTCAACTGGTTGTACGGGCGATGAGGCTTCGAACCCGCCATGCCCGTATACATGCTCGTGCCCAGTTCCACCAGGCCCGTGCCGATGCCTTCAAACACCATGACGCTGCCGAGAATGGGCAGACGCTCATTGCCTTCTTTCAGGGAGCGGAGGGACTGATACACCAGGGCATGGATGCCGCGTCCCGTGGTCTTGTACACCTGCAACGCAGGCTCGGGATGTTTCTCCCAGTCCTGGTTCGGATCTTTCGGGGTTTTGTCAGCGGCCCATGCCATTCCGGCCAGTGCCACGCTCAAGAACAGTGCCAACGAAATCCACATCACCTTGTTCATAGGATGTTCACCTCAGTTCAGTTTCCCCAAACGAACCGCGCATCTGTCTGTAAGACTTTAACTTAGTGTACCTGAAAATCGCGCGGATTCCAAGCGGTTCCCGCGGGGCGCCGTGACGGGGTTCCAAAAGCCCCCGTTGCCTGCCATGCGGGAGAGTCCTCCCCGCATCTCCGCAGGTTCATATTGTGCGGATCAGGGGCCGGACAGTAGAATGGACGGAAGATGCGTGCATTTCCTCATGGCGACAAAGGAGTTAAGAACGATGCACATGGTGCGGCTGGTCTACGTGAGCCGGATGACGGAGGAATGCGATACGGAAGCGCTGCAGAAAGTCCTGAAGATTTCCCGCAGCAACAACACGGCCAGGGAGATTACCGGCATTCTCTGCTACGACCCGGCGTTTTTCATGCAGTGCCTGGAAGGACCGAGGGAGGCCGTCAACCAGCTCTATTCCGAGATTCAGCGGGATCCGCGTCACAAGGACGTCGTTCTTCTGGAGTACCGCGAGGTTGCGGACCGGAAGTTCGCGGACTGGAGCATGGCGTTTGTCGCGGCGGGCGACATCAGTCCGCAGACGTTCGAGACATACGGCGGCAAGGGCAAATTCGACCCGTATACGCTTTCCGCGGCGGACGCGTCCCGGTTTCTCGTGCAGCTTGCGGCGAAGGAAAAGACCCTGCTGGCCGGACAATAGTCGCCAGACGCACGGGAGGAAGCGCAACCGGCTCCGGATGCGGCGCTGTTTCGCGGTGGCTGTCAGGCCGGTTTATTCGACAACGATGAGTTGGTAGCCTTCCACGCGGGGCACCGTGAATCGCACGTAGTCGCCATCGCGGGTGAAGGGGAGGGTCTCTCCGCCCGGCGCCAGCGTCACCGAAGTCACGTCGCGCCCTTCGCTGCGGAGGCCCACGGCAACCTCGCTTACCACAACGGGCTCCTCGATCATCTCAATGCTCCCCCGGGATTCCGGCACGTACGTCAGCAGGTGGACCAGCCGTGTGCGGTCGCGGGCGGTCACGGTGGCGCGGCCGAACGAGGGGAAGTTGGCGACTTCGAGCATCGGCTGCGGCAGAAGCAGGCGCAGGGCGTTGTCGAGGAGAATCCGGTGGGGCACCACGGCGTCGCGCATATATCCCAGGAAGAGGGGGAAGCTGAAGTGGATCACATTGCCGCAGCGGGCGATCGCGGGGCGTCCGGTGTCTTTATCGGGCGGGCAGTATAAGGTCTCGTGTTCAAAGTCCCAGGACCGGAGGTTCGTATAGGGTTGGTGCAGGCGGGCCAGCACCTCGGTCGCGGGGCCGGCCTTCATGGCAAGCCCCTGCTGGTAGACGGTCACGGGCATGGCCGGGAAACCCTTGTCGAGCGGCGGGAGCGCTTCAACGAAGGTGGGATTGAAAGGCTCCGGTCCTTCCGCCACCAGGTCCACACCGCTGAGGCCAAACGCCATGCCGTCCGGTGTCAGTCCGGCGAACCCTGAACTGACGATGCCGCCGCCGCGGGCGAGATGGGCCTCGAGTTTGGGCTTCAAGGCTTCCGATACGCGCACCGAGTCGGCCAGGACGATCACCGTGTATTTCGACAGGTCTTCCGTGCCGTCGCTGATGTCGAACTGGCACTTCAACTCCGACAGGATGCGTGCGGCGCCCTTGACGCTGTCCAGCGAGAACCCGTCCGGCTTGGCGCTGTAGGTGCGTGCGCTGGGGAAGTCGGCCATGTGAGGTTCCAGGACCACGATCTCGGCTTCCCCGCGCGCGCCCGCCGTCCACGGTTCCAGGGTCTGCACCTCCTTGTAGGCATCCTGAATGAGGCGGTACACCTCGCCGTTGAGTTTGCCCCGGGGATGGAAATGGTCGCCGACCGAGCAGGTGCCGCCGTTGGCGATGGAGTAATAGCAGTCGAAGAGGAGCGAATGCTTCGTGCGGATGCCGCCCAGGTCGCCCCAGCTCTTATGGAAACGGCCGGTCATGGTGAAATAGGGTTTGTCGACCGTGCGGGCGTACCGGATGGCCATCGGGAGGTAGTCATAGCCCCAGCCGCCCGTGGGCAGCACCTCGAGCTCGATATGGGTGGGCTGCCTGCGGTACGCGATGCCGTTGTGCAGGACATAGATGTCGGGGCGTTTGGCCCGCGCCATGCCCTCGACCTCTTCCATGAACCGGTTGGTGGTTTGCCAGCAGAATTCGGCGGCCTGCGCGTCGTTGAACACGTCCATGCCCTGCTGTTTCATGGCTTGAACACATTCGGTGCCGTAGCAGGGGGCAAGGTCGTAACAATCCAGGAAGATGCCGTCCACGGGATAGCGGTCGAGCACTTCGCGCACCATGCCGAGGATGTGTTCGCGAAAGCCGGTGTTCAGGCATAGGTCGCGGAACCAGTGGCCCTTTTCCGCGAAGCGGTACACGCGGCCTTCCTTGTCCACCTTGCACCATTCGCGGTGGAGCCGCGCGTGCTCGTGGTCAATCCCCACGTTGAAATAGGCGGCCACCCGGATGCCCCGCGCATGACAGGCTTCGACCATCTGGCCAAGCAGGTCCACCTGGAGACCCGGATACACCTGCCCGATCTCCGTCGGGTAGTAAGCGAACCCGAGGTTGCACTTCGCGAACACGGTGATGTAGTCGACATGGGCCTCGCTCAACGTGCGCGCGAACTCCGCCGCATCGAATTCCGAGCCCACGTCATAAATGCCCGGCATGGTGTGGGTGTCCAAGTGGATGGCCCGCCGCGGAAACTCGTGCATGGTGCTGCCTCCGGCGCTTGCCGACGCGTTTTCGGCCTGACCGGCGGCCTGACCGCAAATCAACATCACTGCCATACCGGCGCACACGGTAAAGTTGACAGGGTTCATCGCAGTTCTCCCCGTTTGAAAAGGCCAGTATAGCCCAGATGCTCTGAAACAGGCCGGCCTGCGCCGGATTTACCCGAAAACCGCGCGCATGCGGTCGCAATAATTCTCGTTACTCAAAAGCAACGAGCAACGAGGAATAATTACCTATTTCGACATTTGCACGGAGAATGCGCGACAATAATTCACCTAATCCAAGAAGAGCATTGCCCTCATCTCATCTTTTGTGAGAAAGGGGGACGTGTTCAC